>Ga0116231_10011317_pt1 | contig 13796 bp, 9 predicted proteins | sample S1TSphgellanicum_2_FD_89695 | JGI IMG/M metagenome (GOLD analysis project Ga0116231, IMG submission 89695) | Host-associated microbial communities from peat moss isolated from Minnesota, USA - S1T2_Fd - Sphagnum magellanicum MG | ecosystem: Host-associated > Plants > Peat moss > Unclassified... | reverse complement strand
TTGAGGCTTTCCATTGATAACCACTGAGTGACCTGAAGCAAAACTGCCATTTCAAATCCTTCTTTATATACATGAGCCACTCTCAAATCCTTTTATATATGAGCAACTCTTGAACTTCCAAGAATTGTGCCAAGTACCTCTGTAGTATCCTCCCTGAGTCAAGCATACATCCAGATTTCAAATTCTAGGCCAAACCTGGCAAACACCTAACCCCTTCTTTGTTCAAATTTTCTGAGTGAGTGAGTGAGTTGAAGAAACTGACAGCTCCACATTCACATGACTTGTGCAACTGGCTTATTCAAAAAAGTGAGAGAGGGATTTGAATAGAAAGCCGTTCTGTAGTAATGGATCTGTTGTTTTGAACGACTGTCAAATGGAGGGGATGCTCTTGGTAAAGCTTCAGAGTGGCTGCATCAGGCAAGTCAACAATTAGCACCACATCCATATGTGCCTGTCCATAATGCATCACACCATCAGCTTGATATGACAAAGACAAAAAAGATGTCCTATGGTGACATGGAAGGCTTATTTTGCTCTGTCCTATGGCCTGATGAACTTCGCCAACATGAACTAAGCATGGAACTGGAACTAGTCAAAAAGAAAATCATTTCGAGAGACAAAAATAGAACTTTTAGAAAGAGTTTTGGGCACAATTGTCAAGCTCACAACCCCAAAAAGTCACTGAGCTCAAAAATACTCTGGAAAACTTTAATCACAGAAACTTCAAACCTCTCCTCTATTCTACCAGAGAAGAAAGGAAAAAAAAAACTCTGGAAAACTACAATCACAGAATTTCAAACCTCTCTTTCAATTCTACCAAAGAAGAAAGACAGCACTCTGGAAAACTATAGTTACAGAACTTAAAACCTCTTCTCTGATTCTACCAAAGGAGAAAGAAAACACTCTGGAAACTCGACAACCACAGAACTCCAAACATCTCCTCCAATTCTACCAAAGAAGAAAGCGACAAATTTGCCTCATTCTCCCAATGAGACAAATTCAGTTGTGGACAGAAATGATATGACCAAAAGGGAGGGAATAAAACCTATGTTCTCGGAGATGATGAAAGACAGTACGGGCACATGAGGCTTGAGAGACTCGTGCATTTTCTTGAGCTCTTCCACACAAATTGATGCATCCCCCTTCTTTGCCACCTTCACTAACACTATGTGTCTTAGAGCCATATTTCTATAACACTTCAAAAAACTTACAAAACTGTTTTTTGGCCTTTCTTTTTGTGTATCAGGCAGGTCCCAAGTCTCAACTATAAAAGAAGGGTAGATAGTTGGGGTGTATTTGGTAGTAGGCGGCTGAGAAGGGATGATTGAGTGACTCCTCTACTACTCTTAGAGATTATTGCTATAGAATGTACTAAATGCTCAGGTGGGTACAGCTTCCTTTCACATAAAAAGGCTCAAAACTTTTGAGTTTTAACCACTAAAAGTTGCACACAACATCATCATGGAGATTGAGATTCATTCTAATTCTTTGACTTTTGGCCGTTGCGCCCCCCCCTTGGGTCCTTTCACCCGAAACAACTACCGCTAGCCTTGTGCAACTTGGACATTCTGTAGATTGACACTCTTTCCTTTTGATTGATTGTTGGCCCTCCTGGTTCTTTCCTGGCAGGCCTTAAATTTGGAGCCTTCGATGCCCTTCCAATGGCATCTAGCCCTTCCAGTCAAGGGCAAAAAGTTGTAGGACCCTTTGTCACATGTGAAGTCCAACATTTTGTTCACTCTTTCAATGTGAAGGGCACTTGCTGGAAAAAAAAAAGGGGTAGAAACCCTGCAAAGCTTTATTAAAAAACACACCCTAGATTAGGAAAATGTATCAAGGGGTAAGAAAAAAAAAGGAGAAATTGCAGGACGTCAAGCTGGCTCAAAGTAGATGTCAAAATCTCTCCATGTCCAGAACTGACCGCCTATAATAGGTCGACCATATTTTTCTCCATGTCAAAAATCGACGGCCTACAATAGGTCAGCCGTGATGATGGGAAGTGTGTCCTGATGGGGTGGAAATCCAGGAAAACAAAACTTCACAAAAATTTTCATAAGAAAATCAAGAGATGTTAATTGAGATTGAATACACTTTGTTGTTTTATAACATGCATTATGATTTATGGGGCTTGGGCCAATTGTTGGATTGGGAGAAAATATACTTTTGTATGAAAAGATGTGAAAGACAAGAAGGTCCTAAAAGATATGTAAGCTAATAGTCAATATTTTTCTATGCCCAAGAAAACTATAGCTTTTTCAAATATGTAGCTTTTTCATATGTATTAATTCTTTTATCAAGGAAGGGCTTAGAAAATTTGTAACTTCTGATGAGCTTTTAACCCTCAAAAGTTGAAGCCTTTTTCAAAACCATTTTATCTCTATTCGAAGACTTCATTAGAAATTTGGTCCAATCTACTCATTAACAAATGTGATTACAATTGATAAAAAAATTCAATCAAAATCAAGCAAGGGCTGATGACATAGCAAAACTAGATTGAGCTCCAAGCTAGTGCTACTTCAGGTTGGATCTAAAGTTTTGCCAACCAAACACAAATTTTTAACATGATAATAATGCATGCATCTTAATATGGCACTCAAAATGATGAAGGAAAGTACTCATAAGACAAAATTCAAGCAAAAATGTGAATTTTCAAGTAAGAATGAAACCTTCCAATTTTTGGAATGTGAATTTGAAGATCCTTGGAAATTAATGGGCAACAAGTCGAAAGGGATCCAAATGTTAAAACTTGAGTTTAATAAATTTGAGTTTCCAAAGTTTTCCACCTATGATTCCCTCCACTCTCATTGGTGCAATCCTCCATGCTTGTAGTTGGGTTCACAAGCTAATCAAGTACAGGGCCATGCATGCACTTATTTGATCATAACTTCACCCAAATCTATGTGGGAATCCCTCAACAATAGACAATTTGAAACCTATTAGAAAACCCAATACAACCCCAAAAAGAAAACTAACAAATATTTAAATTTCCATCACCCACATCCATTTGAAATTCCAAAATAATAAAAATAACAAAAAAAACTTAAATCATTTCTAGATTATGGCATTTAGAGGTCAATATATTTCAAGAACAAGGGCAATCTCTTTCATTTTATTTTCATGAAGCACAAACTTCTAAGAAGTCTTCAAATTGTGAAGGTACTTCAATGGTCAATCTTTCAATGTGAAAGGTAGTTTCAAGAACAATCTTTCACCTTGAAAGGCATATGGGCCCTTCAAATTTGAGGTCCACTTTCACCTTAAACAACTATTATTTGGTTGACTATGACATTACATATATTGAAACTTTTTAATATTATTTTTATCCTTGATTGATTGTTGACCCCCTAGGTCCTAGGGATAACTATCACATTTCTTCTTTTGACTTGATGTGTCCATTTGACATTAATCCAGAGAGGAAATGGAAGTTCAAAAGAAAAGGATATAAGTCCAGGTTCATTTGTTACAAGTCATATGTCAATAGAAAAATTCATAAAGTGACCTTGATTTTGGATTCTCATTTTAACCTGTAACCCCTATTTCAACTTGTAACCATGTCATCCACAAAATGACGGAATTTTATTGAATCAAGGGTGATATTATTTTTTAATTGCTTTTTGCCACTCTGTACCACAATATTTAATGCACAAGATTCAAAATAATTATGACAATAGTAAGCATAGCAACAATGAAAGTATTCAAGAAAAAAAAAGATAGGGTAAAACTTAAATTACCCTAAATTTTTTGCTAATTTGAGGTTCACTTTATTACATTTCATTTTTAAATGCAATGTTTTTTTTCTGTTTTTTTTCTAATGTCATCCCCTTAATGAACAAACTCAGGGTATTGATACTATGTTTCAATCATTTTATGGATATTTCTAATGTCTAAATATTAATAATTAAAATCTTAATTCAACTACCAATTACTTCTTACATGCTAGCAATGAGAATGGAAGGTGGGTCTAGAAGGGTGGAAGTCAAAAGGTAATTAGATCCACTCTTATAGTTCAACTTAAGATGGAAGATGCTTGGATATTTTGTATTCTAATAAATTCATCAACAAAAAAAAAAAATGATCAAGATAAAAATTGGAAGACCCTTTGGCCCTTTCATTCCCCAAGTTGCATTATTGTAAATGTGTAAAGAAAAATCCACTTGTTTGCGCAAACATGCAAAGACAAATACAACAATTAGTGTGAATGATTGTAAAATCCATAGACATGTACCTATAACAAGCAAATTTTGTGTGATCATAATGTAATTATCATAGTATTTTCTTTTATCATTTCTATGTGATTGAAGTGTAAATTTTGTACAACATATGTATGTAGAGTTTTTGTGGTGTTTCCAAACACGACAAATGTGTTAATACTAACACAAACATAAACAACAAATCTATTGAAAACATTTGATTTCTCGTTATTTAGGACTTTTGTGATGAAAGGTTCACCCAAGAGGTCCCTTTAACACAAGCTCATGGTTGATGGGATAACATTAACATCACCATCATGGTTATAATGATCATAATATAAAGGAGACTCGAATACATAAAAATGTGTGAACGAAAGGGATGGATTGAACAACATCATCTCCTATAACATGAAGATCTTGAAACATAATTCCTCTTGGCATCAAGTTGAAAACATATGCCACATCCATTAAAAAAATATTTGCCTAATCAAAGTGCCAATTGAAAATCATTGAATGTTGCAAATAAGGGTGAAAGCACATTACAAAGGGTCCACTTTAGGAAAGAAAATGTACTATTTTTTCAATATATTTTGTATTATTTTGAGGACAATTTTTCTTTGAGTTCATCTAGTGTTTTGATAAACATGTAGAGTGAATTTTGATACAAAAGCTTACAACATAATTTTTGTTATCTTTCAAATGAAAATAATTTTTCAACATATGTTTGTTTGAATGAAAAACTTCATCTAGTTGTTTTTTGTGAAAGCACATGAATGGAACTTCTCATATGGAATTTAAATAGTACAATCAATTCATATTCAATATAGAACTAAGTATTTTATCAAATGTTGTAACTATTTGAATCATTTTAAAAATATATTTGCACCTTGCAATATATTGATACATGTATTAATTTTTCACAAATGTATTATTTAATCATTTAATATCAATAAAGAAATGTTATTTCCTTTGATAAGTTTATTATTTGGCAATTGAACTACCTTATTTTGAGTATAATTAATGAAAAATTCTTTCAATATTGACTTGGTGGAAGTTGAAAGTCATATAACTTTTACGAAATAGTATTTATAAAAACATTTTTTTACCACCATAATGTGTTTTCACCCATCAATTCACATCCATCATTTGTGACCACCCCAATTGATGGATGTTAAAGCAAAAATTATTAGATCAAAAGGGTTGGTTCTTATTGTTTATTATGGTAGTGGATAGTAATTTTTATTTATTAATAGTACATAAGAGTGACTAAAAATTCACTACGTCCATTGTTGTTAGGAATTTGTTGAGTTGGTTCCATTATTTTAATTAGTGTTATAAAATAATGCATTAGGTGGAAGTTAGGTGGTTGGAATTTGATCACTTAGAAATAATCATGGTTGAGTTAAAGGACTTTTTTATGTTTGTGATGAATGTGGCTATCACTTTCGTAGGAGGTAGGTAATGTTTCTACTTAAGGGCCATTTTTTAGCGTCAAAGTATGGGGGAGTTTAAGAAGAATGCATGAAGATATATGGATAGAGGAAAAAGAGAGAGAAAGAGAGAGAGAGAGAGAGAGAGAGTGTGTGTGTGTGTGTGTTTGTGATAGAATGAAAACCTAAGTAAGGGCTTGAATAGCGGTATCAAATCATTTAGCAACATTATATTAATGTGTGGTTATGAACTAAATGCAAAAACAATGGATCATACTTTCATTTCTTTTGTGTTATTCTCAATATTGAAATGTGTCTTACTTAGGGATAAGCATGTGTTGAAATTGCTTTCTGCAATATTGTTTAAACCTAGCTAAAAGATTTTTTTGATGGTCAGTACTAGAGTTGTTACACTATTGGAGTTGTTGCCAAAAACTACTAAACTATTTTTGTTTAAATTGCCATGGGGTTTTTTGCACTACAATCTCTAATATAGGTAGCCTTAATGCTAGTCATTTTTTGTCCAATTTACCAACCTAGTAAGATTCACCACTTAGGTAGTTTGTGTTGTACTAAATTTCCTACTAAGGACTATGATGGGCCTTTACCAAGGGCATAATTCTATCATATTTACATGTTCTGTGTTGTAGGAATACATTACATAAGCTACCTAATTACTATTGCATATCACCCTTTCTTGAAATTCTTGACCCAATAGTTTTTTATTCCTTATTTCCCAAGCCAATAGTTTTTCATTACTAATTTATCAAGCCAGTAGTTTTTCATTGTTAAAGTCTTTTATCCTAGCATAACTTGGCCATACAAATTTGAAATTAAGTATTTTTTGTTAAAATAAATTTTTACCTAGGTTATTTAATTACATATCATGTGTGTTCCCTTAAGATTTAAATACAATAGTTTTTTATTTTTATTTTTTAATCCAAAAATCCTATGACTAATAAAATCCTTTGGCATTTGAGAATTCTTAAACAATAGTTCAAAATGTAATGTGTTCATTTTGCAAATGAAAATCTATTAGGTAGCTACCTATTGTTCCTTTTGTTTGTGTAATTTTGCTATCCCAATAGGATTAAATCAAGACTTTTTAGCTAGGTAATTATTGTTTTATCATGTCCTAAGAAAGAATTTTTTTCCAATGGGAGAAGAAATGCAATGAAAAGGCATCTTGTTGAAGGTATAAGGTATGATTCATGAAGCAATACAAAATTCCCCTATGTGGCAATTGAAGGAACCCCATTAAAAAACTTAAAATGGTTAATTTAAGCAAGCCACTCTAAGGACATTTGGGATGTGATGATGGATATGGTTAACTTGTGCAATTTGAAAACAAGGTTGGAATAATTGTGGGCAACCACTTGTAGAATCTTTTAAACAAAAAAAATCTCAAAGGTGTTCAAGCAACATGCCAAAAGGACTAGTAGCACTTAGAATGGGGGCATGCATTAGAATGTTAATTTGATAGAATCAAAATAAGGTTTGAAGTCTTAATACATTGATTTGAAGTCTTCCAAAAGGAGGGTGGGGAAACCATCAAATTTGGGATAAATGGCTATAAAGGCCTAAACAATGTTCAAAGAAGTGGCATGGCTAAGGACATGTGAAAGCATGCATGATGTGTGAATATTTATAGGTGCACACCCAAAGACAAGGTTACAATGAAAGCATTTGTGAATGGGGGGTCATGTAGGGAAAAAGGCAAGGAACATGAACTTGTCCCCAAGGCTTGGCTTGCGAAAAAAATTATTTTTTCAAGTTTCATAATTTCTAACTAGAAAGCACCTAAGTTGAACTTGAATTTTTCCATGCCTAGTTATGCCACCTCCAAAGGATAATGTCAAACACCATTGAGAGAATAAAAATAATAAGTGCCAAAGTTGTTAGGTCGAAAGGGTCTTGCACCAACCTATTTAGTAGGAATTTGAATTTTTGTTCGACTTCACATTGTAAGGCAATAGGGATGTAAGAATATAGGCGAGGTCGTTGCAAACCTAGATGAAAAGCACATAGGATATCTAGGGTTGAAACTCAAGCCCATGTTTATGAAGGTGAGGAAAGAATAAAATGGGGAATTCATGTTGAATGGTTGTGTAGATCTAAATTGGTTAAATTAAATAGGTGATAAGAATGTTAATGCAAAACTAGACCTTGATCGGTAAATTTGCACCCACGCATTGAAATAGGGGACTTAATGTGATGAATGGGGTGGGGAAGGTTGGGGGGTTTTATCAAAGCTTAAAGTTGAGATGAATAGATTCAAGTCAATTAAAAGTTGCGATTAAAAGACTTGAAAATGAAACATTGGACAAAATGTCACTTGGAATTTTGAGAAAGTTAATAGAAGATTAATTTAAAAAAGTGCCAATTTTTTCTTTTTTTCTTTTTTTTGAAGTTACATCTTTATATTATAAATATGTAATTAATTTTGTTGATTTATAACCCTTGGGCGGTATGTGCCACTAGCCCAAGTGGTGGGAGCAAGATGGTGAATTGGGGAGTCATTAGTAATGGATAAAGGTAAAGTTATTTTGGAAAGACCCTAACAATGATGCCCAATAATGGTGCCAACTTCAATTGCAACCCCTAAAATTTATAGTCATGGGATGCCCTTGGACCCCAATAATACAAAGAAGGTTGCTAAAGATTTGACTACCATGGATCCATGAAGTTCTCCTTAGAAGACCAATTGAAATTTATTAGTTTCCTTTCAAGTCTTTAGTCATTTATGAACACCTCCTCCATTGTAACCATGCATGATATTCAAAAATTGTAACTCACAAGCAATTGTTAACCAACCCTTTAAAAATTTGTCACATCTTTGTTTTGTAACTAGTGTTTAAAATACATTTTACATGATCAATAAGTATTCCAAATGCATTAACCACACAACCTAGCAAAGCCTTTTTTACATGAACACCCACAATAAATTCAATGTTTTTCACAATATCTCTTTCATTAATGGTGACATCAATACTAAATATAGTGACATAATTCTTACATTCTCATTTTATAAAGCCATCCTTTTATACCATTTCCTGAACTTGAATAAGATGTATTGAGTTAGGTTTTTTTAATAAAATAAGTATTGCATAAATAAATGATTCAAGGAAACATGCATAGCTACAAAGATGGGATGCAGGAATATCATATTAGTTTGATAAAGGCCCAAAAAATAAAATGCATAGCTTTTTCTAACATTCTTCTACTATTATTATTATTATTTAAAATCCAACTTAATCTTGAAGAAGTAAAATATTTGGAGGTCATCCAACTCCTAACTTGAAAGTTGAAATAAATGATCAATGTCATGTATTGATGGTAACCAAATTATTTTTTCAAAGTTATGCCCCTCTTGAAATTACAAAATTTCTTTTATGAAAATCAATTTGTTCATTTTTATTTGGTGTAGAATAAAAACACCCTATTTTTTGAGTGTTTCAAAAGCTTTAATGGCCTATTAAAAGTCAAGCTATGACAATAAGATGAATTTGTACAAAAATAGCCTAAGCTCCTACGGAAAAAAAACCTATGACACACTATGCTAAGTGCCTCAAAGGCTTTCATCCAATGGAACTTAGGTTAGGGTGGTAACTTGATTTCATAAGTGTAATAGCCCTAATATTTTGGGGTAAAAACATGTGAAGAACTATGATACGGTACTTTAATTTGCATAAATCATTCCTCCACCATCTTACCATTTCTCTACTATTACATCATCACAATTCTCTGCCTCATGGATGTTTTTGGCTCATTTGGTTAGGTCTTCACATAGAAACTTTTATTTTTAAACCTTGTCAAGGTTTCAGTTATATATAGATGACAAACCAATCAAAATGACTCACGACCCAAAGAAAAAAGAAATTTGAAAGCACACATTTAATTGGTAGATTAGTGGTCCAATGTCTCAACCTAATCTTTTTCAAGTTCATGTTTTTTACCATCAATGGTGAGCATCAAGAAAAATGTAACATTAAATGGCAACCAATCTTTAGGACTTGTTCAAAAGAATAGTTTCTACAGTTTTAGTTAACTTTGGCAATTTGCAATTGGGAAGAAAAATGTGGCAAACTCAAATTTGTTTCCTTTTTGACAACTTTTTTTCAAAAATAAAAATCTTGGGAGAAAACATTCCTTTTTCCCAAAAACATTTTTTGAGCAATACAAAATCTCACACAAAAGAAAACCTAGCCTCAAAATTTTATTAAAAAATCCCAACTACCATTTGAATGGGGACCAATCTTTTTACTATTGGAAATTCTTTATGAAAAAACAAAATCAAAAAGTTCAAAAGTCACATTGAAGTGATTTTTGAAGTTTTCAACTGCAAAATTTGAAGGGAATAATTAGTAAATGATAGGTGTGTAGCCAAAAATGTAATAGGATGATTAAATTTTTATACTTCATACTTGGTTTATAGCCAGATTTGGCTAAATTTCCTAGGGATGATTATCACTTTTTCTGCATCTTCCTATGGATGGATGATAACCACTTTGGGTATAAGCAAAATTGGTGGGAACACGATACCAATCCAAATAATGGGTGAGTGGGGAGGTCATGGAAACCTAACCCTTATTGGCCAAAGTGAACCAGCAGCATCCAATGCACCAATTGACCGTTTTGTCCACTAAATGGGCTACGTTTTTTCATTTGACACCAAATGGGGTTCATCACAATCCATTTTTTTTTGTTGTTGACCAGTGCACTTTTTTTTTTGTTTTTTTGGTTCTTGGCCATTTTTCCCTTGGACCTGACCTCACACATAGTTACCTTGCTCACTTTCCTACCCTCATAAGTACTACACCAACCTTGGTTCCTTATTTATTATCCCCTACTAACATAATTATTTTAATAACTAGTTATCTTATTGACCTAGCTACTGTACTAACCACCTACCTTACTAACCTAACTACCTTATTAATTACATACCCTATTAACTTAACCATTGTACTAACTACCTACATTACTGACCTAACTACTTACAACCACTTTATTGACATAAGTATTTTACAAACCTAGACACCTTGATAAAATAACTTGTTTCTTATGTACTAACTTGCCTATCTACCTAACTACCTACTTATCTATGTTTTTTACATAGCCAAATACCTAATTAACTACCTACTCATTTTTCCCACCTCCCCCCCCCCTCAATCCTACCTATCAATTTATTAAGGTTCACCCTAGTTCATGGATGATGAACATAGGTCTCCAAATGTAAGTATTACAAACAATTTAGAGTGAAAAAAATGCCATAATTACAGCCATTTTGGTTTCATTAATGCATATTTTACTAAATTTTGTTTACTTAATTTATTATTGAATGGACATTACAATACATCTTTTCATGTAATTATTATAAGTATGTACTATTGGATTATGGTTTAAGTTTAGGGTTGGGACACAAATTAATTAATAAGTTTTTCACAAATTTATAGTAATTAACCTAAAGTAAGCTAAATTTGGGGGGAAATTTTTAGGGTTTACACATATGTGAAATAATACAATTGCATTCTATATCTTCCTCAAAGAAAGTGAAAAAAAATTAGGTTAGAAAGATCACACAAAGGTAAAAGACATATTTTCTCTTTTGGTTTTGTATGAAATTTATTTGATTGTTTTTAAAGATTAAAGTATTTTCTTTCAATCAATAAATATTTATAGTTTAAAACCTTTAAATTTTGGTTTCTAAATTTTTTCCTATGTTATTTTATATTTGTTTATTTTGCATTATATAATTTGTATAGTTTATTGGGTTTAGGGCACATATCACTAGGACTTTTTTTTGTTAGGGTTTATATAGTTAGGGTTTTAATAAGGCTTATGGCAAAATATCATTTGGATTTTTAAGGTTATGTTTTATGATTTAGTGTATAGGAATTTGGTTCATACATTTTAGAACCTAAGGTTTATACTCTAAACTTTGCTCATTGTATTAATTTTTGATCTTATCACTTGTTTAGATCTATACCATAATTATGAATATCCTTTGTTTCCATATATTCCATAGTTGTTAAAGCTTAATATTTTCTAACACACTTTTGTATGAGTTATGATCTTTTAAGGTTGCATTTTCAATTGGGACTACAAACTTTGGTGGAACGTTGTCATCTTTTATTCTTAAAAGTATGCATTTGTTTCTTGTTATTTCTTTTGTTTTTTGTTTATATTTTCACAATTCAACCTCTTTTCATTTCCTAATTATTGGATATAGAAAGGGCATCAAGTTTCATTAAATATACAACCATAAATAAAGGTTTTACACCTTTACACGGATATTTCATATTCAATATCTCTTTGTAGTTCGATTTTTTCATACCCATGTGCAAATAATGCATTGACTTCCCACAACCAACGTGGGTTTTATGGCCCGAGGTAGATATTGCATTTTGCACCTCTCAAATAGTGTGCATTAATTATCATTATGTGGGTATTGTTACATTGGCTTTTTGGACATTGTGGGTTTAAGATACAATCCGGGTATTACATATGTGAACATTTTCAATGATGGAAGGTTTAATAGCTCAATGTGGATATTGCCAAAGTTTGTTTTAGCATATGGGTTCATAATGCAAATATTGTACGTTATGTACATTGGAACAATAGGTATTTTATATCATGATATGGGTATTGTAATGGGAATTCCAATTCACAACATTGATTTTAAAGGAGCCATGTATGTATTGCATTTTGGGTTTTTGTTCAATGATGAATGTTTATAGAATTATAAATTATCTTAGTGTAGGAATTTGTCCTACTTCCTTTAATCATAGGAAGGATTCCAAAGTCCCATTCCATTCATGTCCAAAACCCCACCAAGTACCCTTTCTCAAACAAGGACTTGGTGCGGAGGTCCAGGATACACCATGGAGGGCAAAATAAAGTGACCATTCAATTTGCTTATGTTCCATATGTTCACATCTCGAAATTCTTGGAAGGTGAAGGAGGGGATACAAGCACCCCTGTAAAATGGAATGTTTACAAAAACTTTCCAAACCAAACGGATGTCAAGCAACTAACTATCAAAAACCACCTTGGGCATACATGGTAAACATTTATGGCATTAACCTTTTTTATTCCAAATTCATATACCAACGATGTAATCATTTACATTTTGAAAGTTTCTTAGTCTAGGTATCAGTATAGACATGGACCAAAGGAGTATCAAGAAAACTCAACCCACACTCGATCTATTAAACGAGAATGCCTAACGTCATTCTCAATCAAACGTTTATACACATGACTTGATGTGGTCGAAATCACAATTTATCATAAGGCCCATATACAAACTGATGGGTCATTCGCACATGGTGAACATGACCTGGAATCCATTTCTCGTATATCTTTGTTATGCTCCTCGCATGTCACAAGCATTGGAGGACCACATATGGGCCCAACTAAACTTAAGTTACACGACCTAACAAATATATGACAAGCATAAATCAATTTGGTGGGAATGTGTGAATGTGGGTCAAAGCATGACACGAGATGATTTCATTCGGCTTCAAGACATTGCATATTTGGATCGGAAACATTAGAAAGGGAGTTGGCGTTTACACACCAACCCTGTAATTTCAATTCGGTCTTGGGCTCTCCAAAATCCGGAAGATGTGTTCTATTTCCAAGATGTTGGTGAAATCAACGAGACTCAAGTCTCATTCACTGTAGGCATTCAAACACTAACTCAATGTGAATCCATGCTATCATATGGTCACAATGGTGCCATTTTTATGGATGCCACATTTGGCACAAATGACATGAAATTCCATCTATTCTCCTTGATGGGGGTTTGATGATCATCACACGGGTGTCCCTTTAGCCTAGACCATTACAAGTAGGCAAACAATTTAGGATTTGATCAAATGGTTGAAACCATTAAAAGATAAGATGTTATCACACATGGCACATTGGAAACCATCATGTTTTCTCGTTGATGATGCATTTCAAGAATTGAAGGCATTACAGTTAGTTCTATACTTAGTACCCACTTTGTATTTATTTCTTTAGATGTTTTTTGATATCTTTCATAAAATTATTAATTACTTCAAATGCATTTTATGTTGTACTAACCCCATCCACTCATGGAGATTTTATTGCATATGTGTCTTTATTAGGGTCGTATGGGGTATGGACAAGGTTCCCATCTACCTTTGTTGTTGGC
>Ga0116231_10011316_pt1 | contig 13797 bp, 14 predicted proteins | sample S1TSphgellanicum_2_FD_89695 | JGI IMG/M metagenome (GOLD analysis project Ga0116231, IMG submission 89695) | Host-associated microbial communities from peat moss isolated from Minnesota, USA - S1T2_Fd - Sphagnum magellanicum MG | ecosystem: Host-associated > Plants > Peat moss > Unclassified... | reverse complement strand
GTGAGCGAATCGTTATCGTTGTTGGCGGCGCTGGAGCTGGTGACGATGTCGATGGTCACCAGATCGCCGATGCGCCAGTCTTTTCGGGGTTCATACAGCGAGCCCGAGCTGGCGGAGGGAAACACCGAGCCGTCGGTGGACGCCGCCTGCGGCGCGACCGCGACCGGAAACGCCGCCGGCTGAATGGTGGTGAGCGGCCCGGGCACGGAGGCGCAGCCGGCGAGTAGCAGCGCAAGGGCGAAGGAAGAAGGAAGCAAGGACTTCTTTTTCTGAAGAAAAAGAAACAAAAAGACTTTTATTAACTGCGGGCTGTGACGGCAGCGGCGCCAAATCCCCCAGGAATCAAAAGTTTTTTGGTTACTTTTTTTCAAAAAAGTAACTTCTTTCTTCATACGTCGCATCACGCCCCCGAAGCCGCCTGCGCCAAATAATTCATCTGATTATCCACCGCCGATGCCGCCTGCGTCCCCAACTGATAGGCCCGCTCCGCCGAGATCATATCCACCATCGACTGCACGACATCGACATTGGAGGATTCCAGATAGCTCTGGTTGACCGAGCCCAGCCCGTTGGTCTGCGGCGCGCTGACGATCGCAGCACCACTCGACGAGGTGTTGGCGTAGAGGTTGTTGCCGAGCGGCTGCAGGCCCTGCGGGTTGACGAAGCTCGCCAGTTGCAACTGGCCGATCTGCGTGGCGGTGGATGAGCCCGGTAGCGTCACCGAAATCGTGCCGTCGGTGCCGATGGTGACGGAGGTGGCATTCGCCGGAATCGAAACGTTCGGCAGCACCTGATAGCCGCTGGAATTGACCAATTGCCCGGTGCTGTTGACCTGGAACGATCCGTCCCGCGTGTACGCGATCTGCCCATTGGGCTGCAGGATCTGAAAATACCCCGCGCCGTTGATGGCGAGGTCGAGCGGGTTGCCCGTGCTCGTCAGCGTACCCTGCGTCTCCACGTCCTTGATGGAAGCGATTTTCACGCCGCTGCCCACTTCCAGCCCGGACGGATATTGCGTCTGCCCCGTCGATTGCGCGCCGGGCTGAATGCCGTCCTGATACAGCAACGTCTGAAATTCCGGCGTTTCGGATTTGTAGCCGGTGGTGTTCACGTTGGAGAGATTATCCGCGATCGTATCCATCATGGTCTGGCTGGCTTCCAGGCCGGTCGCGATCGTGTCGAGGGCGTGGTTCATGGCGCTTATCCTTGCGTGAGCAGCGTGTTGAGCCCGTCATTGTTGCTCGACTGCGTCTTCAACATCGTGGTTTGCAACTGGTAGGACCGGCTGTCGTTGATCAGATCCATCATCGCCTGGGTCGGATCGACATTGCTCTGGTTGAGATAGCCCTGGTGCACGGAACCATCCGCCGAAGGCGTGAGCGTGGCGCCGGCTTGCGGCGAAAACAAAGTGCCGCTGATCGGCGTGAGGATGCCGGAGGGTGTCGAGACCAGCCCGATCCGCCCAAAAGATTGCGGCGCGGCATTCGGCTGGCTGGCGAGCGTGCCCGACACGGTGCCGTCCGCGCCGATGGTCAGTTTCGTGACGGCCGGTACGCTGATCGGCTGGCCGGAGGTGTTGAGCACCGGGTTGCCCGCATTGTCGGCCAGAATGCCGGCATTGGTCACCTGCAGGCTGCCGTCGCGCGTCAGCGCGTTGCCGTTCGGCGTCTGCACCTGCAGCCAGGCATCACCGCCCAGGGCCACGTCCAGCGGGTCCCCAGTCTGCGTCAACGGCCCCGGCGTCAGGTTGGGGTTCGGCGTCAGCGCCACCGCGTCGGCGCCGGCGGGCGCATTCGCACCGGTATAGGCGGCGGCCTCGGTGGCGATCTGCACCGCCTGGTAGCCGGTGGTCGCGGTGTTGGCGAGGTTGGACGACAGCGCCTGCATGCCGGCGGTGATCGCCTGCAGCCCCGCCATCGTGGTGTAGAGTGTATCGGACGACATCAGATCTGCGTCAGGCGCGTGCTGTCGGATTGCTCGGTCTGGATGACCGTCGCATTCGCCTGATAGGCCTGCTGGTACTGAATCAGCTGCACCAGCAGCGAGGAGGTGGAGGCATTGGACGCCTCCAGATTGCCGGCGCTGACGGTGCCGGCCTGGCCGGTGCCCGGCGCGTCGATGACCGGGATGCCGGATTCCGTGCTCTGCGCATAGAGATTGCCGGATTCCGCCTGCAGGCCCTGCGGGTTGATGAAATTGGCGATGCCGAGCGTGCCGGCATTGATCGTCTGGCCGTTGCTGTAGGTGGATTGCACCTGGCCGGTCTTGGTGATGGTGGTGCCTTCGTAATTGCCCGGCGCGAAGCCGTTATTGGTGGTGCCGGCGATGGCGAAGGATTGCGCGCCCAACGTGGTGCCGGTGAAATCGAACGCGATCGCGGAGGCGGCGGCGCCGTTGCCCCAGTTCACGTTCAGCGTGGCCGGGCTGCCGGAGATCAACTGGCCGCTGGAATTGAAACCGAGCGTCCCCAGCGTCTGCACGCCGCCGGCATCGGCCCCGGCGGCGGTGAGGGGCTGCGCATAGACGGTCCAGGACGGCGCGTCGCCGGAGCCGGCGACCGCCGGGTTCTGCACCAGATAGAGCTGCGTGGTGTTGGCGTTGCCGAGCGAGTCATAGGTGGTGACCGAGGTGGTTTCGTCATACGTCGCCGGATCGGTGGCGTTGAACGCGGTGCCGGCGGGGATCACCGGGTCGGAGGAATTCAGGTTGAGGGTCAGGCCGAGCTTGCTGGTGGCCTGCGCGGGCACCGCGCCGGTATTCACCGTGATGGACTGCAGCGCGCCGCTGGCCGTGCCGTTGGCATTTTCGGCGTAGCCCAGCACCGAGGCGCCCGAAGACGTCTGCAACACGCCGGTGCTGCTGAGCTGGAACGAGCCGTCGCGCGTATATTGCTGCTGCCCGTTCGCGGAGACCACGAAGAACCCGTTGCCCTGGATCGCGGCGTCGAGCGGATTGCCGGTCGGGACCAGATCGCCTTGCGAAAAATCGGTGTCGAGATTCTTCGTCTGCACGCCGATGCCCGGCGTGTTCTGCGAATTCGCCGCGTAGATCGCGGAAAACAGCGCGGTCTGCGATTTGAAGCCGGTGGTGCTGGCATTGGCCAGATCGTTCGAAACCGTATTGAGTCCGGTTTGCGAGCCGAGCAGGCCGGTGAGAGCGGTTTCGAGACTCACGGCGTGGATCCTCCGAGGACGGTTTGAATGGCGGAGACGGGGATGACCTGCGAGGTGCCGAACACGTTCAGCGTCTGCGACGTGCCCGAAACATTGACCCCCTCGACGGAATAGACGCTGTAGGTATTGACCGGGACGGCGCTGCCGGCGGCGCTGGTGGCGTTGACCTGATAACTATACTGATCGCCGGGCGTGCCATTGGGCCACGTGAAAGAGGACTGCCCGGCCGGCAGCGCACCCAGGTTCATGGTGCCGGCGACCGCGCCGCTGGGCGAGAGGATGGAGACGCTGACATTCTGCGCGCCGGTCTGCAGGTCGAACACGCCGGTCGCGGCCCCCGACGCATCCGCGGTGATGGTATTGCCCGCGACCGCGACCTGCTTGCCGACCAGCCCGGCGGCCTGCGAGATCGAAGAGGCGGCGCCGCCATTGGCGAGATCGCTGACCGTCGTGTTCAATTTGTCGATGCCGTTGACCGTGGAAATTTCCGCGAATTCGGAGGCGAGTTCGGTGGGATCGGCCGGGTTGGTCGGCGTCTGATACTGCATCTGCGCCGTCAGCAGCCGCAGAAAATCCGACTGGCCGAGCGAGGCGGCGGAACCCGAGCCGCTGGACGACCCGGCGGCGGCGGTCGTTGACGCCGAGGTGGCGGCGGCGGTGGTGGAACTCGGGATCGCGAGACTTGTCATCAGGACACCTGGATGCTGGAGATAAGCTGTTGATCGACCCTGGCAGCCTGCTGCAGCACGGCGACCGAGGCGCTGTAGCTGTTGGAGGAGTCGATCAGATCGACCATCTGGTCGGCCTGCGACACGTTCGAGCCCGTAACGTAGCCTTTGGCATTCGCGAACGGGCTGCTGGGGTCATAGGTCTGCTTCGGCGGCGCGTTGCTGAGCACGGTGCCGGCGACGGTGACGCCGGTATCGCTGGCATCGCCGGCATCTACGGCATCCGTGGCGCCGAGGGCGGCGAGCGGCGCGCCACCCGTCTCGCCGTCCGCCACCTGGCCGGCTTCGAACACCACCTCGTGCGCGCGATAGGGCACGCCGCCCGCCGGCGTGATGGAATCGACATTCGCCAGGTTGGAGGCGATGACCCCCATCCGGGAATCCTGGGCGTTGAGCGCGCTGCCGACGATGGAGAAGATATCGGCCATGTCTTAATTCCCGCTCAGGTTGGGCCGCAGAGCGGTGATAAGATCGGCGGTGGACTGACGCAGAAACACCGCCGATGCCGATAATTGTTCGGCGTTCTGCGCGGCCTCGATCCGCTCGCCATCGAGCGCGACGTCGTTGCCGTCCAGCGCCACCGTGGCGCCGGCGCGGTATTGCGGGGCGGCTTGCGCATCGGGATCGGCCAGTTGCGACGCCAAGGCTGAATCGAACGAAACGTCCCGCGCCTTGAACCCCGGCGTGTCCGCATTGGCGATATTATCGGCGATCAGCGCCGCGCGTTCCTCCCGCACGTTCATCACGCCATTGTACAGGTTAAGAAACTGAATCTGCATCGTTTCGTTGGCTCTACCTATGAGTGCGGCGAGGGGCCGAATAGACGGGATTAGACAGTATAGTTATGAGTAAGATGACGGGTCAGGATTACCGATAGTTAAGTCTTGGGGGCTTTTAATACATAATAATTCGAGAAATACAACATTGAAAATCCACTATTCAATAAAAAAACTCTCATTACTTTAATAAATCAGTAAAGTTAAAATTACCACTTGCATGGTCGGATCGATTACTGATAGTTAATCCGAAACGGGGGCGTTTCTGTGTCCAGAGGTTGCGCCTCTTGTCGCTAATCTGAATTGAGGAGAGTTTTTATAGTGACGATCGCCGCTATAAACACGATAGCCCCGCTCGATATCCAAAGCAGTGTCTTCGGCGGTATTCAGCCCAGCCAGTCCGCCCCGGCTTCCGGCGCCGATTTCGCCGGCATGCTGGACGGCGCGCTGAAAAACGTGAGTGCGGCGCAACAAACCGCGCAGACGGCCGAACAAAATTTTGCCGTCGGCGCGCCGGGCGCCACTTTGGGCAAGGCCGTCGTCTCCAGCGACCAGGCGGAGATCGCCTGGAACGCCACCGTCGCCGTCCGGAATGAGGTCGTTTCGGCCTATTCCAGCGTCATGAACATGCAGTTCTGATGCCCGACTGGCAGAGCTATCTCAGGCAGGCGCGGCTCTACGCCGCCCGCGTCCCGGCGATCCTCTGGCTGACCGGCGGCGCCGTCGCCGCCGCGGTCGCCGTGGTGGCGGCACTCGAAATGGGCGGCCCCGCCTACGCCGCGCTGTATGAGGGGCTCTCGCCCGCGCAAGGCGGCAAGGTGATCGGCGAGCTGCAGAAACTCGGCATTCCTTACCAACTCCAGGCCGCCGGTGATGTCATTCTGGTGCCCGAACCCGACCTCGCCGAGGCGCGGCTGCAGCTGGGCGCGGCCGAGGTGCCCGGCGATGACGTTTCCGATAGCTGGGACAAGCTGGAAAACGCGCCGATGACGACCTCGGACCTGGCGCAGAACGTGATGGCCAATCAGGCCCTGGAAACCTCGCTCGAACAGTCGATCGATTCGATGGAAGGCGTGCAATCCGCCCAGGTTTTTTTGGCGACACCGCCGGATACCGCGTTTTTGGCCGACCAGCCGAAGCCGACCGCCTCCGTCGTCATCGATGCCGACGCCGATGCCGCGCAGGCGCAGGGCAAGGCGATCGCCGCTTTGGTCGCCGGCGCCGTGCCCGGGCTCTCGCCCGACCAGGTGAACGTGACGACCATTTCGGGCATCGTCGTGAATCCGTCCGACAAATCCATCAACACCGCCTCGCAATTGGCGACGCTGGATGAGGTGCAGAACGCCGCCGCGATGCGCATCGCGCAACTGCTGACGCCGATCGTGGGCGCCGGGAATTTCCGCACCAGCGTGTCGGCGAATATCGATTTCACGCAGGAACATCTGCAGCAGCTCACCTACGGCCCCAGCCAGGTCGCGCACCAGATCACGTCGCGCTCGGACCAGAGCGGGACGCAGAATCTCGCGATGGGCATACCCGGCGCGCTCGCCAACGAGCCGCCGGCGGCCACCAGCGCCGTGCCCCCGCAAAACCCGAGCGCCGGCGCCGGGGCGGAGGAAGCCGCCGCCGGCACCGCCGCCGATACTAACGGTCCGCGCCAGAGCAGCACGAATACCGACCAGACTTATCTCGTCAGCCAGACCCAGAGCGACATCACCAGGCCGGACTGGGTGGTCAACGGCATCGCCATTTCGGTGGTGGTGAACAAGGCCGCCCTTGGCCCCGTCACGACCGACCAGGTGAAAGCCGCCTTGGCCGGCGCGTTCGACTATCCTTCGGTGAACGTCAATGTCATGGCCGCACCGTTCCGCAGCCAGGCCGGCATGGCAAATGCCGCCGGCCTGCTGCAGGCGGCCGGCCCGGTTTCCCACGCCGTGATGGAAATCATCGCCGCCCTCGCGCTGCTGTTCGGCGCGGTGCTGCCGCTGAGAAGCTGGCTGGGGCGGCTGAATGTCGGCGTCTCCCATACCGCCTTGCCGCGGCCGGTGGAAATCGCCGTGCCGAAGAAGGAGTTCGGCAAGCTGCGCAACCTGGCTTCCGAGGAGCCCATCGCGGTCGCGAAACTGCTGCAGAGCTGGGCCGAAGCCGATGGCTGAACCGCGAAACGCGCTGATCAAGGACGGGCTGACGGGTGCGGAGCGCGCCGCCGTCGTACTGCTCGAACTCGGCGAGGATGTCGCGGCCGCCGTCATGCGGCATATGGACGAGCACGCGATCGAGAGCATTTCGGCCGCGATGCTCTCGATCCGCCGGATCGCCGCCGATGAATCGACGGCAATCATGAATAATTTCGCCTCGGAGCTCGGCTATATCGGCGGCGACGGCATCAATTATTTGCACAAAATCCTCAGCGGCGCACTGGGAGATTCCAAGGCGCGCGATATCGTCGAGAGCCTGAAGCGCAAGAGCCATTCGCATTTCACCTTCAACGCCGATCCGCGGATTCTGGCGATGAATCTGGCGAATGAGCGCCCGCAGACACTGGCCCTGCTGCTGGCGCAATTGCCGCACGAAACCGGCGCCGCGATGCTCTCCTTCCTGCCGGAGGATCTGGTGGCGGAGACAGTCTATCTGTTCACCACGCTCGATACCGTCTCCCCCCACGCGGTGGCAGAGCTGCGATCTATGGTGGCGGAGCTGATGGCGGGCGCGGAAAATGCCGGCAAGCGCCTGGATAATCTGGGCGGCGCCAAGCAGACGGCCGATATTCTGAATCACCTGCAAAGCGTGATGTCCGAGAATGTGATGCGGCGGATCGAAGACCGCGACAGCGTGATCGCCGGCAAGATTCGGGAAAACCTGTTCACCTTCTACGACCTCATCAAACTCTCCGACCGCGCGCTGCAAATCATTTTGCGCGAAATTCAGCCGGACCGGCTGGCACCCGCCTTGCGGCTGAGCGATGAACAGGTGCGCGAGCGGTTTTTCCAGAATGTGTCCGCGCGCACGGTCGAGATCATCAAGGAGGAATTGCAGAACGGACCGCCGATGCGCAAGGCGGACGCGCTGGCGGCGCAAAGCGAGGTGGTGGAAACCGCGCTGCGGCTCGCCGGCGAAGGCAAGATCAGCATCAACGCGTCGGAGGAGCTGGTGTGATGGTTTGCGCCACATCCATCTCCGGTTTCTCCCCGCGCGTTGGGAAAAGTTTTGGGCATGCCGCGCATGTATCGGCCGCGCACTGGTCCGCGGCGATGGACCAGGCCGCGCGCGGCGATGCGGCCGCGCCGGAACCCGTCCACCATGACCGTGACGAAACCGCAATGATGGCGGCGCGGACCGCCTCGCCTCAAGCCAAAACCCACGCCAATGCGGCGGCGCGCAAAAACCCGCCTCACGCGGCGCCCGCGAAGCCAGGCGCGCACGGCTTCGCGCACGCGGCGCATGCGGCGCATGAGAGCCAGACGGCGAACCCGCCCGGCTTCGCCCATCCGATGTTTTTGGCCGAGCCGACGTTTGGCGCCAAACCAACTCCCGCCGCCCCGCCGTTAGTCAAGCAAAACGACACTTTCCATCCGCCTCTCGCGGAAAATCGTGAAGCGGCCGCGCCCGCCACGGATGACCAGACTCATGCGGCTCAAGCAGGCGCCGCGCCCAGCCCGGCTGGGAAGCCGGAAGCGGCCAGCGCCGGCCTCATCCACGCGGACGCGCAAAATTTCGAGTCTCCGGCCAGCGCCGTCATGCAAGCCGATCCGCCACCCCTTCCCGCCACACCGGCGCCCCCCGCCCCCGCCCCCACGGCGCCGCAAGCCATCGGCCACGACGCAGCGCCGGTTACTTCTAAAGCGAGCCCAAAACCGGCGGAGACGAAAAGCGCAATCACATCCTCCGCTTCGTATCCGGTGCCGCCGCTTCCAGCCCAAGCCCCGCAAATTTCGGCGGCGTCCGCCGCCGCCGCGCCGCCCATCGCGTTGCCGGCATCCGGCGCGCTTGTGTCGCCGGTGCAACAAGCGCCAACCGGCCCAGCCCCCTCGCCCGCAACCGCCGCGCCACCGCCACCACCGCCGCCATCGTCGCCATCCGCGCTCGCCGCAACCATCCTCGCGATGCAAAAAGCCGGCGATCACGGCACCATCCTCAGCCTGGACCCCGCCGGCCTCGGCGCGATGACCGTCCATGTCTCAATCGGCCAGGCCGCGCAGGTCAATGTGCAGTTCGTGCCGAGCCTGCCGCAGACCGCGCATCTCCTCACCGCCCATCTCGACGATCTGCGCCAAAACATGGCCGAAGCGGGCCTGGCCCTCGGCCAGGCTTCGGTCCGTTCCGATGCCGGCAGCGCCGGCGGACATGGCCGCACCTTCAGCCAGGATTCCAGGCCCAGCGCCGCAAGCCGGCCCACCCCAACACCGGCCGCGCTCACCGGCGCCGGGGCAGAGCAAAACCGGCGCGGGGGTTTTAGCGCCTATGCTTGACGTCGAGCCCATTTCCCTGATCGATCTGGTGGGCCAGGCCAGGACGCCCAAACTGAATTCGGTGGTGGTCGATGGCCTCGCCGATCGCTGCATGCGCGAGATCCGCCAGAACCTCGTCGATCTCATGCGCAGCCCGGTGCACGTGATCAGTTGCAAAAGCGCGGTCAACACGCTGGATTTGTGCCTGGCCGAACTGCCCAAAGTGATCCTCGGCGCCATCGTCAACGCCGCCGAACTGAACACGCGGATTCTGGTGGTCATCGACGGCAATCTGGTCGCCGCGGTGCTCGACCGCATGTGCGGCGCCACCGCGCCATCGCCATCCAGCCGCACCGAGCTTTCCAAAATGGAAACGCGCACCGCGAAAAAAATCATCGAGGATAGTCTGCGCACCATCACCGACGTGGTCGGCTCGATCGTCAAGGTCAAACTGACGCTGATGCAATATGAAACGTCCACGGCCATGCTCGCGGTCGGCGACGGGCGGGACTGGATGTTCGTCTGCAAGGGGGTGCTCGAAACCGGCACCGGCTCCGGCGCGCTCACCGTCATGTGCCCGATTTCGGCGTTCGATAATCTGGAATCCCTGCCCGGCTTCACCGGCTCGCGCATGCTCGGCCAGCATGTCAGCGATCCGCGGTGGGAGAGCACGCTCAGCCATCTGACCGAGAGCGTCACCGTCGAACTGCGCATCGAAATCGCCCGCACGAAGATTCCAGTGGCGGTGATGGAAGGTTTGCGGCCCGGCCAGATTTTGCCGCTGGTTCTGCTTGCCGATGCCATCGGCGTCGTCGCCGGCATCGACGTGTTTTTCGCCGATTACGGACAGAGTCTTGGGTTCGTCTGCTGCCGCCCGAAGGATGTGGACCGGCCAAGCCCGGCCGTCGCGCCGCCATTTGAAAAGGATAAATTGATGATGACCAGCGAGACCGATCGGGTCGAACCCGAAACTTTGACCGCCCTGCCGCTGGGCGGCCTGGCGGTGCCGGCCAAGCCGGTGGAGCGCGTGCCGGTAACCCTTTCCGTGGAACTCGGCCGCACCAGCATCTCGGTGAAAGACCTCAGGCAGCTCCGGCACGGCCAGGTCGTCGTGCTCGACCAGATGGTGGGCGAGCCGCTCGCCATCTTCGCCAACGGCCAGAAGCTGGCGCTGGGCGAAGTCGTCGCCGTCGGCAAGAGCCAATACGGCGTGCGGGTGATCTCGCTGGTCGAGGACCAGGAGCAGTTTTCGAAAGAGGCCGCGGAATGACACCCGCGCAGGTCAGCCTGGGCGCCTGGATCGCGTTTGCGGAACTGGCCGGTCCCGTGCTGGTGGTCATGCTGCTCGTCGGCCTGGCCGCGGGAATTTTGCAGACGATGACGCAGATCCGCGAATCCTCTCTGGCCTTCATTCTCAAACTCACCGCCGTCGCCGGCCTCACCTCCGCCGCCGGTCCGTTGATGATGCACGGCGTGGACGGCTACGCGGTGCACGTCATCGCCTCGATCCCGGCGATCCTGCATGGCTGACGCGATCGCCATGCCCCGCGCCGCCGGCGCGATGGGGGAATTCAAGGCGTCCCAGCTTTCGGGGCCGATCGTAATTTTGCTCGTGCTGGTGATGCTGGTCATCCCGCTGCCGCCGATCGCGATTTCGTTTCTGTTCGCCATCAACATTTCCGTCGGCCTGGTGATTCTGGCCGCCAGCCTGTTCATCTATTCGCCGGCGGAATTTTCGTCTTTTCCGTCCGTGCTGCTGGCCACGACTCTCATGCGCCTGGCGCTGAACGTCGCCACCGCGCGCGTGATTCTGTTGAACGGTTTTACGGGGCCGGGTGCCGCCGGCCAGGTCATCGAATCATTTGGCCAGTTCGCGGTCGGCGGCAATTATGTTGTCGGCGGCATCATCTTTGTTATTTTGATCATCATTAATTTCAGCGTGGTGACGAAAGGCGCCGGGCGCGTCGCCGAAGTCAGCGCGCGCTTCATGCTGGACAGTCTGCCGGGGCGGCAGATGGCGATCGACGCCGAAATCAATGCCGGCATCCTCTCGCCGCAGGCCGCCGAAAAGCGGCGCGAAAATCTGCGGCGGGAGGCCGATTTCTTCGGCGCCATGGACGGGGCGTCAAAGTTCGTGCGCGGCGACGTGATCGCAGCGATGATTATTCTGGTCGTCAACCTGGTCGGCGGGCTGCTGGTCGGCACGCTGCAGGATTCGCTGCCGCTGGCCGACGCCGCGCGCACCTACACACTGCTGACGGTGGGCGACGGGCTGGCCGCGCAAATCCCCTCGCTGGTCATCTCCATCGCGGCCGGCTTGATCGTGACGCGCGTCGCCACCGGCGAGGATATCGGCGCGCAGATCAAATCCCAGATCAGCAAATATCCGCAGGCACTCTGGATCGGCGCCGGCATCACCGGCGCGATCGGCCTGATCCCGGAAATGGCGCATCTGCCGTTTTTGATCCTGGCCGCGATCCTGGCGTTTTCCGCGCAGCGCGTCTCCCGCGCCGCGCAAGGCGCGCAAACCGCCACCGCAAGCGGCGCGGACAGGCCGGCGGCGCAAGGCGAAACCAAGACCGACACGCTGGTCGATGTGACCGGCGTCGATCCGCTGGGCATGAATATCGGCTTCGCCCTCACGCCTTTGGTCAGCCAGGCGGAAGGCAAGCTGCTGGCGCGGCTGACGGCGGTGCGGCAGCGCTACGGCCGCGCCATGGGGTTTCTGGTGCCGGCGGTGCATATCCGCGACGCCAGCGAATTGCCGCCGCACGGCTACCGTTTCACCTTGCGCGGCGCGGCCATCGCCGGCGGCGAGGTCTGGCCCGGCCAATGGCTGGCGCTGGAAGGCCCGATGGTGACTGAAAAACTGGCGACGGGCCGGCACGTGAAAGACCCCGCCTTCGGCCAGCCCGCCGTCTGGATCCCGCAATCGGCGATCCCGAAAGCCGAGGAGCTCGGCTACACCGTGGTCGATGCCTCCAGCACCATCGCCACCCATTTCGCGGAGATTCTAAAACGTTTCGGCGCCGAATTGCTGGGCCGCCCGCAGGTCGAGGGGCTGATGACCAGGCTGGCGGAAACCACGCCGAAACTGGCGGAGGAGGTGCGCAACAACCTCTCCATGGGCCTGGTGCGGCAGGTGCTGCAATCCATGCTGGCCGAGGAAGTGCCGATCCGGGACTTTGAGCGGATCGCCGAGGCCATGGTCGAATCCTCCGACGGCGGCAACAAGGATGTGGATCGCCTGATCAACGCGGTGCGGGCGCGGCTGGGCCGGTTCATCGTCTCGCAATTCGCCGGGGCGGAGACGGTTCTGAAAGTCGCGGTGCTAGAGCAGAGACTGGAGGACCTGATCGGCAAATCCGTACGCACCAGCCGCGATTCCGGTTTTGGCGTGGAGATCGAGGCGGAAGCCGCCGGGCATCTGCGCCAGGCCTGCGAGAATGCCGCGCGGGTGATGAAGGCCAAAGGCCAGAAACCGCTGCTCGTGGTGCAAGGCGCCGTGCGGAAACTGGTCGCCAGAACCGTCGCCGGCATCATCCCCGTGGTGGCGCTGGAGGAAATTCCCGAAAATCTGTCGCTGCAGGTCGTGCTGACCGCTGAACCCGTGCAACGATGACCGGCAGGACCGTCAGCCCGAATCTCAAGAGCGAGCAGATGCTCGCCCAGCACGGCAACGCGATCCGCCGGATCGCGATGTTGATGAAGGTCAGGATGCCCTGGGCGGATCTGGACGAATTGCTGCAATGGGGCGCCATCGGCATGCTCGAATCGATTTCGCGCTTCGATGAGTCGCTGGGCATCGATTTCGTCGCCTTCGCCAAAAAGCGCATCAAGGGCGAGATGCTGAACGGCCTGCGGCGCGAAGGCAAATTGCGCCGCGGCGAGGCGGCGTTCGACATCGACCATGTCGATACCAGCTCTTTCGTCAACGGCACGGCGGCGGCGGACCCGCTTTCCGAATTGCTGAACGGCCACGACGAACACGCGCTGACCGCCGCGCTGCGGTCGCTGCCCAAGGTCGAGTACCAGGTGATCGCGATGCATTTCTACGAGGACATGAACAATCGCGAGATCGCCGCCGTGCTCGACGTCAGCGAGGGCTACGCCACGAAAATCCGCCAGCGGGCGCTGAAAACCCTGGCGCAATTCATGTCCGAACGGATGGATGGAGTGCCCGCATAATGTCGGCCGTATTGGGAATATTTTTTGCCTTGGCCGTGGTCGTCGGCGCCGCGCTTTGCGACGGCGATCCGATCTCGGCGTTATTCAGCCTGACGGCGGTGATCATCGTCTTCGGCGGCACGCTGACCGCGCTGCTGACGCAGTTCGGCTTCAAACACGTGGTCACGGGCCTCGCCCGTTTCATGTGGCTGGTGAAACCGCCGCTGGTGAATCTGCCCGATTTTATCGAGAACGCCGCGCGCTGGTCGAATCTGTGCCGCACCCAAGGATCGCTGGCGCTGGAGAAGGAATTGCCCGCGATCACCGACGAATTCCAGCGCAAGGCCCTGCAGCTGATCGTGGACAATGTCAGCGAGGAGGATTTGCAATACACGCTCGAAATTCTGGCGCAGAACGCGGCGCACGAGGACGAGATTTCCGGCGAGTTGTGGGAGGCCGCGGGCGGCTATCTGCCGACCATCGGCGTCATGGGCGCGGTGCTGGG
>Ga0116231_10011314_pt1 | contig 13802 bp, 9 predicted proteins | sample S1TSphgellanicum_2_FD_89695 | JGI IMG/M metagenome (GOLD analysis project Ga0116231, IMG submission 89695) | Host-associated microbial communities from peat moss isolated from Minnesota, USA - S1T2_Fd - Sphagnum magellanicum MG | ecosystem: Host-associated > Plants > Peat moss > Unclassified... | reverse complement strand
CGTGTAACGAACCTTTTTTGCTTCGTTTTCAGGGGGGGGGGGGGGGACCTTGTATTTATCAGCAAGGCCTGGCAAGCCCACAAAATGTTTTTCCAAATCCAACCCAACATAAGCAGCTTCTTCAGACAGCTGACCCCTCAGGAGAGGGAAGCCAGATCTGCAATAGCCGATCAGAAGGCAAGGGCAAAAGGTTCTGCAAAGAGACCTTTGGTTGCTCCCATCCCGGCGGCTCCTGCTCCTGCAAAGAGGCAGGGTCGCCCGCCAGGCTCAGGCAAGCAAAAAGTTTCCATGGTGCAGCCATAGTAGTTTCAACAACATGCCAGGCAGCCATCAACAGCAGGAGTCACAGCATCAGTAGCAGTTCTAACAGATGTAGCCTCAAATGGTTCAGATTCAGCAGACAATGAACCTGTCGCTGCTGCCCCCAGCAAGCCAGCCGCCACCAGCAACCCCGAAACAATAACCCCTGCAAAGAAGAAAGCAGTGCACAAGGATTGGTTCAAGAGTGCCAGCGACATTGAAAAAATCCTCCATTTTGTGCGCTTGAACGACGGCAACGTGACAGCAGCAGTCAGCAAGCTGCGCTCACTGCCCCATGGTCGTTTCCAGGCTTTGGCTGTCAGCACAGTGTAGGGGTGGCTGGTACCTCATCAAAAAAAAAGTCTAGCTGCTACCGCAATATCAGGAGGCGTTGAACCGTGGCAAGAGCTTTGTAGCTGGGCCTAGGCGCAAGCCTATGCTGGAGAAGCAGGACACGGGCACAACAAAAGGGGCCCTCAAGACATTGTTGGAGGACCAGCGCAAGAGCGGTGCAACCATCAACTCTAGCATCATCCGCAGCTTGACCATTGGTGTGCTGCTAGTGTTTGGGGCAGTAGCAACAACAGTAGGGGTTGTGTTCGATAACGGCACCACTTTCAGCATCAGCCAATAGTGGTGCCGTAAGTTTGCCAGTCAGGAGATGGGCTGGAGCTACAAGAAGGCCACCACAACAGCGCAGAATTTGCCAAAGGACTGGCAGGAGCAGGGAGACACGCTGAAGCACCGCCTAGCCATCAACTGGGATTAAACAGGGATGCAGCTTGTGCCGGCCAGCAATGCTCGCACCTATCACACCAAGAATTTTCTGGATGTCAGCGTGGCAAATGGCGATGACAAGCGGGGCTACATTACTGTGCTTGCGTCAACTGCAAGTGGCAAAATGCTACCCTTGCAAGTCATCTATGGTGGGACAGAGGGCAGTTTAAGAGCTTTGCCCAACGTGTTATGCCGCACAACTGTAGCTGCCAAAGGCTTCGTGTTTGCTCAGACACCCATTCATTGGTCTAATTAGGGCAGCATGCGCAAATATATCATTGGAGTGATTGACCCGTATGTCAGGAGCGTGATCAAAGCCAGTAATGGCCAGCTGCCAATTGATCAAAAGGCAGTCCTGCTCATAGACTACTGGTATGTGCATAAGAGTGAAGAGTTCCTGTCGTGGATGAAAGAGGAGTATCCCCACTTGATCATTTGTTTGTGCCAGGGGGAACCACCAGTAAGTTTCAGCCTGCGGACACAGGCTTGAATCGCCCCTTTAAGGCTGCTATCAAGGCTACATACCACCTGTGGTATGCTCAGGATGTGGGGCAGCAATTGCAGGGCCATGCTGTTGGTGAAATAAAGGTGGGCACGGCTGTGGGTGTCATGAGTGATCTTTCGGTTGGCTGGTTGTTGTCGTCATGGGAGCGCTTGAATGGAAATGCATCCATTGTGAAGAAGGTTTGGCAAATTACAGGGTTACATGCTGCTTTTAATAGGCAAGTGCAGCGAGCCGCTGGCAAGATGCGTGATGCAGGCAAGTTGTGGAGGGTCCCGCAAGGATATGATGCGAAGATTGGTGATGAGGATGAGCAGCAGCTATTTTCTAAAGGTTTCGATTCTGAGCCTGACGAAGATGATCTTGTTCCTTTGGCGCAGTTGGCTGCGAGGGCAACCGCAAAGGGTACTGGGGCATCCTCGTCAGCAGCGGCAACGGCAGCATCCATTCAGGATGTTGCTGCGCAAGCCACTGCTGCCGAGGAATACCTGCAGATTGATGAGCAGTTGGCATTGTAGAGCGAGGTGTTGCAGGCAGGGATGGAGGCGTATGCAGTCCGAGTAGCAGCTGCAGTTGTAGAGGTAGCTGCAGATAGCTTGTTAGCTTTGGATGAAAATGCCCCGGTGGATAATGTGGAGGGTGGCGAGGTGGCAATGGAAGATCTAGGGCATTTTGATTCTGCTCAAGATGGGGAGGGTGATGATGATGCAATGCAAGTGGATGATGGTGGTTACTTTGGAGAAAGAGAGGTCGGCGATGTTGGCGGGATAGATAGTGTGCAGTCAAAAGAGGGAGAAGCACAAGCTCAGATGGTGCGTGAAGCTTTGAGAGATGCTGTCACTTCTTATGAAGGCAGTGTCAAGGCATGGTCAACTTTGATTGCCTTTCTTTCCTCCCCTGTTCTCAAGCTTGATGACAATGTTCGCACTGCAGCATTGGCCAACATTCAGGCAGGTTTGGCTGCTGTAGATTTCTCACAAGGGTCATTGATCTGCCAGTAGTTCTTCACTCGCTATGTCAAAGCTTCGTTCTGGCTGGTCCAGAACATTCAGGAATTCATGACGATAAGGAACAATCATCCAGGTTTGTATGAGGGTGGTGCATTGTGTGCAAGTGAGGCACTGAACGTTACTTTCGACTTGGAGCCTCTGCCGGATGTCTTTGATTGGAGCAACATGTATGTGCAGTTCAAGGACTGAGTTCAGCATGGTGCAATGCACCTAGTGGTCTGGAGTTGTTACGGTCAGTGTCATCTTTTGTGAGGCAAATGTAACAAGAATGTCATCACGACGCCATTCCACAAGCTGTGACTTGTGCACAGGTTCTTCCTTGCCGTGCAATGCAAATCAATGCAGAGTGCAGATAAATGGCTGTATGCTCAGAATGTTGCACATGTGTGCTTGCAACATCAAAACAAAAAAAAATGGAAATTGGCTTGGACCTATAATGGACCTTTTTGGCAGATTACTGGACCTTTCCCTTGAAAACAATGCATTTCCTGCAGCACTAATGGACCTTTTCCAAAAAATTTCCTCAAGATTAATTAAATTGATTGTTACAGCCCACCCGAACCTTTCGTGGCACTACGGTACATGAGGCTAGCTATGGTCACCTTGTATGGAACATTTACCATTTCACATTCTTCTTCCATTGAACCAAGATGTTGGCCTTTTGAAAAGTTAGCACTTACATCACGAGGTGTAATAATACATTTACATTTAGCCATACCAAACATACTTAGTAGTTTTTTACATATCCAAACTAGCCCATCATGATGTTTTTCCGATTTTTGTCCCTGGTCACTTGAAGTCCTAAAATGAACCCCACCTCCCATAAATCAATCATGAAAAATCTATTGCAAAGGATGTCTTTCACCCAATGAAAAACCTTCACATCTTTTGTAAAAATGAAAAGATGGGTGAATGCATGGTATAGTGGTTCAATAATAGCAAAAAAAATTCCCTATAAGTACATATAAGATTTTTTTAAATGGTTCAAATGGACATGGTTATTATTTTTAAAAATATTATTATTTTAAAGTTTGAATAATACATGTTCAATCACTTTCAAATCTTCCCAAATCTATGTGAAAACTTGCATTTAATGTAGTTGATGTTAGTTTTTAATTTGGAAGTCCTAAATGGAAAACCCACAAAGTCCAAAAGAATAATGCCCCATCTAAAACTTTCAAAAACATATGCTTTTGGGACCAAAAGATTTAAAATGTGGTCAAATGTTAACCATTAAAAAATCCCTAATTATTAAACAATCAAGGTTTTCAAAGAAAAGATTCTTCATATGAATTTGTCATCTTGTATTACATTATATATTGAGTCCCAATAACAAATTTGGAATGTGAATCAATATAATTTTTTTCATTTTGTGATGTTCTAATCAAACAACCAGTCCATATTTTTTGACTTCAAAGGTCCATTACTACTAACAAATTAATTTTTTATCAATAAATAACCACACAATCCTTTTCATATTGAAGTTATTAATTTGAATCCAAGTCCCAATTAGTAGATCTAAAGATATATTAATCACCACATGCATTTGAATAAAAGAGACCCAAGGAAAAAACATTATTTTGTCACAAAAGTGAGCCACTATAGCTTGCACCTACCCAAATCATCAACATACACAATGATGATCACACCCTCTTGTGTGTTGATGTAAACACCATGGTCTAACTATAACTTGTTTAAATTATTTTCTACAAAAAAATTATCTAACTTCTAATACCAAGTTTTTAAGTTTTTTTTAAACCCATATAGAGATTTTTGTAACTTGCAAACAAGTTTTTTTTGCCTTTCTGAAACCTGTCCATTACGTTGTTCCATGAAAATGACTTCCTCCAAGTCACCATTCAAGAATGCACTTTTGAAATCACCTTGGTATACTTCTAAATCTCTTATCACAATCATAGCCAATAACAATTTGATGGAAGGAATTTCACCATTAGAACAAATGTATCATTAAAATCTACTTCTTATTTCTATGCATAAGTTTTAGCTATGACTTTTGCCTTATGGCATACAATTTGACCGTGAGCATTCCTTTTACTTCAAAACACCCACTTGCAGCTAATCATTTTATGGTTTGCTAAAAGCTTTGACAATATGGATCCATGTGTTGTTCTTTTCCAAAAAACTCATATTTTCCTCCATAGTTGCCTTCCATTTTTGTGCGTTATTTCTAGCTAAAGCTTTAATGACAATCACTAGATCCTCCAATGAGTTCACAATGTTTGCAAATTGTGGTAAAGTCATAAAATCTTCCAACCTTTTGAAAGTTTTCATTCCTTAATAGGTCTGTGACAAATTTGTGTAGTTGGCTTTAATGATTCCTCATTGTCATGATCCTTAATAGCACAAGGACTTTTGGAGTCCTTTTTTGTTCAAGTTCCTATAGAAGCATGTGGATTTCCCAAAGTTTGGATAGAGAAAAATATCAATTATAATCTCTGGTCAAAAGGTAGGTTCTTGTATGAAAAAGGAGCTACTACCATACATGTATACATCTTAAACCCACAGAAACCCACATCAATGTAGTTAGGTTACAAGATAGCTAAATTAATAGTTCAAAGAGTTCAATGGAGTATCTACCAAAACTATACAATGAAATTTTGTTGTTGTATTGTAGCACTATAACTATCACCACAACACCACCAACCACCATACATTTTCCCAATGTTGGACTAGTGTAATACACTTGGAGATGAAATCATACCTATGTAAAACAAAGGGCATTTTTAAAGGTGCTTCGAATGTTTCAAAGTAAACAAAATCATGTATTAAAAAAACATAATGAGTTTTGAAAGGGAAGCTTACAAAGTAGGAATTCAATATTTTCCTACAAATTTAAAGCTCAACATGTGTTTCATTATGTAGTACTTGATGGGTAAAATAAGAAAAAATCTTGCAGAAGTGCTATGGAATGTCATTAATTACAAGGAATGGTTGAACTTATGAATCATACATTGTCACCCATTACTCAAATAGTAAAACATCATTTGAACAATGTCACCTGGAAGTATTAAAATTCCAAATTAGTTTAAAATTTGATATATTCAAATCCACTTGGAAAATCATGGATTCCCAAAAGTAATAATTACAACTTGAAGGATTAGATTTAACTATATAATATAAATCCCTTACTCGTAAGCTACATTTTCCTCATGTATTGGGCCAACACACCTAATGCAAGGATTCCATACCTATTGAAGAGTATGAATTTAATACATGTTTTAGCCTTTTATCGGGTAAATGCATACTACGATGGACCAAAAAATTCACCGAAAAAGTTCATTTCTTCATTTTTTTGGTGTTGTCATCACTTTTAAAACGAGTTTTCCAATTACAAATTAAGTTTTTGCAAGACCTTTGTTTTGTATATTTTTTCTAATACATTATAAAACACATTTAATGAAAACACTTGAATCAATTTCAAAAAATACATATTGAAAAATACTTATGAATTCTAACCTTCCAAAAAAATATTCAAATGGCCACTTTCATTAATAATGACATCCTTAATAAGAATTTTAGTCTCCATTTTGATCATACAACTTGTGACAAAGTACTATCAAATAAATAATTTAGTAACGCAAGATCTATGAGTCCATTTACAATTATTTGGGGACTAAATAAGGATTGTGACTTAATTTAAGACACAAGTTTAAAGTCCCCCCTAAACCAAACAATGAAAATATGGTTTTTCTTTTTTAATATGTTATTTATATGATAATATAGATCATATATGTGAGTCCCTTTTTTAAAAAATAAAATAAAATTCTAACTTAATAAACATCATGTAATTGGAAGGTCATGAATTTTTACATTGTAACACAAAAAAGGACACCATAGTATGCACTTACCTTATCCAAAGTGGATATATGGCCTTAGTAAGGGATGCACATCATGCTCCATAAAAGCTCAATCTAGACCCATGAATTTCATTGAAGTCAGTGATATTTTCAATAATTGATTTGGGCATCATGACTATACACAAATTACAATGCTTCCTACCACACAACATGAAAGACAAAATGGATACAAATGAAAACATAAAATCTAGCACATAAGATCAACTATAGCAAATCTCAAATCAAAGGGAATATTGTGATGAAAAACATTCACTTTTGATCACTAAGGCCATGAAGCAAAATGCCCTATAAGTGATACTCCTATACCCATCTACCAAAATATCACACAATGTAATTTGTGCATGAGGTCCACAATTGTACCCAAGAAAAATAAAAAAGATCCTTCCATTGTGATGATCGACGCGCTCCCAACTTCTTGAAGGACTCAAATGTGAGTCCAAGTAAAAAACAACGGAAAAGGGAGGAGTCGGGCACGCTCCTTAGCTCATAACACTTTGAGGGGTAGAGGGGCTTGTTGGAGCTTTGGGATGGGACTAGGAAGAATGACAAGCTTCATTCACTCACACGGGCCTGCACACAACCCACACAAAGTGGTTAGTGCATAGTTGGAGCACCTTTGGTGTTAGGACGAATCACAGGCAACACGGACACACTAAATTCACCACGACTCGGACTTGGGGGAAGCCACCACCTTCCCCCTTATAGTATACTCTGTGGCTAGCCACGGAGTCTACATCCAAATGGTTTTTCTCTCCCGGGACTCTTGAGTGGGAGTCTTGAAATCGCGCTGGTTGGGACTCCTACAACTTTGGAGCCCCATAACTTTGCGAGCAAACCTCAGATCGAGATGTAGTCTGAAGTAAAATTGTAGCTATCATCGAGAGCTTTCCAATGGTATGTTGCATGCCCTCTGTAGCTAAGTAAATAGGGTTGATTCCCGACTTTTTCTAGTCGGGAGTCAAATTGGCAGTTTGACTCCCAACCCTTCTTTTGGCCTTAACTTGTGTTTTAGATGTCCAAATGGGGAATGCGAGCCCATTTTAGACATCTATGTTTCAAGAGCTTTTAAAAGATATAAAGAACACCACAAACCATTGAGTTTTGACTTCTGAAATCACTTTCTAAAATTTCAAGAGTCCATTAGGACTCCATCTTCCAAAATGGGAGTTGCCTTGGGAGTGTGAGGGTTCACTCCTTCATACTCCCTCACACTTTTTTACATTCCCGGGAGTCTGTGATGTGATTCCCATGCTTTTTCTTGGCCCGCACCCTTGCAGCTTCTTTGCCTTAACTCCCGAGCTCCCACTTGGCCCACAACCTTGTAACCCTTTTGCCTTAGTTGCAAGCCCAAAGCTAGGGTTGCGACAATGATAATGTTCATTAACAAAATGAAATGTGTTGATAGCCATATTTTGTAAACCAAACATAAATAGCACTGAAGCCAACCATGAAAAGCTATTAACCTTTAGTTGTAGAATTCCTACTTGTCGTCCTAATTTAAACCCAACCCTATCAATATTTCGAAACTTCTCCAGGTTGAAAGTTTGTAGGAAAACAAAATCCAAGTTCAATTCGTACAATTGTAATGATAGCAAAACTACAAAGTTTATGCATTTTTTTTTTGTTTGGGACATGAATAAGACATGGTGCTACAAAAATTGATTTTGTTAGATTCAATTAGTAATTGGGTTGAACTTGCCATCTAGTGGTTAAAGGCTATTTGTACCTAGCATATATGTTTTTGAAAAATCTAGGATTACAGAAAGTATTACATTAAAAGTGTTAGTTGAAAACTCTGGTCAAAAGGCGAACTTTTGTATCAAAACAAAATCAAAGGGAATAAATTATGAATAGGAAACCTCACTAATGATCACCAAGGCTTGAAGTAATATGTTGATGCCCCATAAGCGACATGCTTATACATAAGTGCCAAAATATCCCACAATGCAATTTGTGCACAAGGTCCAAGTTTACACCTCATCAACTAGAAAGATCTTTCGATCATGATGATATTCCACATTAACAAAGTGAAATTTATGTCAACATGTGTATTTTGGAAACCAAGTAGAAATAACATTAAAACAAAGAGATTTTGGATTCAATATTCATATTTGTCATGAAGAGCTACTACCTTTTGTAAGCATTCAATTGCCTTGTCTGAATTTGCATTATGCAAGCTCTTTACAAAACTACCAAGGACAAATAAGACACCCCCCAAACGTTCCCCAAAATATTTAATTGAATAAACACCCTTTTGCTACAAAAATAGCCCAAAGTCATTTTATTTGTCTCCAAGTTTATTACATGAAAAGAATGACAAGATTTTTAATGTGTGTGGAACAAATCCAATGACTATTCAAATTCAAAAAGTTGATGCCATTCCAACAATGTTTCAATTAATCTTGGATTAATCTTGGTGAATTGGATTATTTAATCTTCACATGTCTAGCTATTTATTGAAAATTCATTATATGGTGAAACAAAACTTAGATTCTATTATCAACTTTGCATGCCTTTGTAGCTTCATTTTTGCCCCCTACACATGAGCCTGAATCAAGAAATTATATTGTATTATATACAACTACAATGAAGATAAATGAGGGGTAAAAACATAGTGCACTATACCAAATTGGATGTCACAAACATAATTTGTGCAAATGATGAAATGTAATTGAAAACTACATGATAATTGTAACAATTGTCTTATGGTTTAGACGCAAATATGTGTGATAGATTGTATATATAATGTATTTCATAAAACACTTATGCAATTAAAATTATTTACATAGTAAATTTGGACTTTTAAACTTGTATATATGTTCGTTAATGGATTACAACTATGAGTGTGGACTTTGTTTTCAATGAAAAATATTTTATTTTATTTTCAATGACATGATTTGATGGAAAAATATTGTATGTCACAAGATTTTGGAATCAATAAATTTTAGATTTGAAAAAAAAAAAAAATGCGCTCTGATGTTAAATATCTTAAAAAATTCATAATCGATTTAAAAACCAAGAATTAAAAAAAAAGGTTCCTAAAAACAATATGTTTGTATTATCAATATGAAGAATGGTATAGAATCAAGGACCTCGTTTAGTAAAGTCTAAGTCATAATGAACATCTTACAATTTGCATACTCATACCAAATTATTAATATAAAAAATTTAAAATTTGATTTTTCCCAAAAATAGTCCATAGTGATGTTAATCATTCAAGTACACTTATATAGGAAGAAAATGAGCTAAAAATCAAGTTGATTGACTCACTATTACAAAAGTTATGGCATTACAAATATGGGTATATGGGTATATAGTTCTAGAATCATTAGACGTTACCCCTAGAAAGGGGTAAACCTAGGTGCTACGTGTTGATTGTAATAACTAGCACTTTTGAACTTTAGGGTTTAGGTTACCTTTGAAACATTCAACAAATTTTATTTTGTGTTCATTACACCAACATGATGCATTCTCACCTTGATACCAAATGTGCATTTTGACAATTCAAAAGCATTTCAAATCTAAGACATCATCAATGTACATCTCCAAGTTGCTTCTGGCAACAAAAAAATTCTTTTGTTTCACTGTTTCAAGTTTTGTTTCATGCAACTTTGTTTTGTTTCATGTGGCTATTTATGCTTGTGGTGTTTGCTTTTCTTTACACATTACGATTTTTGAATTGATTTTTTATTTGTGTATATACCTTGTAGGTTACAATTGGTAAGAACGCAAGCAAGGAACGTAGACAAAGTATCAAAAGACCAGGTGACGAATTCAATGCAAAAAGCTACACACATGGGTACAATGCATAATCATGTGAACATGGGTTCAGTGCAAAGAGTTGCAAGCATGTTGGACACTGTAAACATATAAACACTTACTACGTATAGGAAAATAGTAACATCTGCACATCAACAAAAACACAAACAAAAGATGAAGGACCTCTAACAAAAAAACAACAAGAAATTTTCATATTGGAAGCTAGTACAAATGTTATGGAAGAAAGAGAACTAAGAAGAGTGGCTTTTGCTTCAATGTTAACATTGCTAGAATGCTTGAAGTCATGTCTAGGACCCATGGCTAAGAAGTTGGTGATGGAAAAAATTCTTTCTCATTTTTTATTATAGAATGACCTCCTCGATTATGTATTACCACGAAAGGATGCAATGGCATAAAGTTAGATCCTTGAAGGGTTGAATAAAACTTTGGCAAAAAATAAAAGTTGCAACTCCAATGTGAAATTTGTGGTGAAACAGACGATGTTGACTATTGTTGTTAGTGTTGGAATAGGGTAAATTTTAGCAAGAGCAGTTGATAGAGGTCATCAAAATGTTACATATGCAAGGCTTTAAAGGTAACTATTTAACACAACAAGTACCTTTCTTTGGACATTGTCAGTGAAGAAGGGAAGGTCTAATGCCATAAATTTATTAATGATTTAATTATAAGTGAATTTGATTAACCATTCTATTTGCATAAATATTCAAGCTTGATCAAGGTTAAACATGCATTATCTTCACATGTTTAAAACCTTAATCTTCCATACCAATACACAACCTAAACCTTACAAGTTGTATGTGCATTAGTGGCAAGTACACAATCATATATATATATATATTCATGAAATAAAAAGTCCTTAATGAAATAGATAGTAGGAGTTACTTTCAATTTGCCTTTTCGAAATTTGCAAACATATAATACCTCACAATTCCTATCAAGGCAAAATAATTACAAATTGGAAAACCAAATTATTTTTTTGTTAAAATGAAAACATAATTGAACATGCATTACCTTCACATGTCTACAAATTTTAATCTAGCAAAATATTAAATTAATCAAACCCTAAAAATGGTAAATGTATTGGTGGTAATTATTTTAATAAATTAAATATGATATAAATATGTTAGAATAACTAATTTTTATGAAGACCTAATCATAAAACAATTGAAACATATTGAAATAATAAACCTTAAAGGAGGCAAAGGAAGTAATGAATTCACCTTTCATATTGAAATTTGTTTCCACTTCCTTTCAAAAGAGAATAAATGATTTGAGCTTGTTTTATATATAAGAATTGAACACAACTCTTAATCCTACCTAAATATTTTATGATTAGCTTTTACTTAGTATCTAGAAAGTGGGTTGTAAAAACATTTAGTGTCATAGAAGTATAGCACATTTCCTTAGCCTTCCAAAAACACATATATTCATTTTTGCCTATAAAATTAAATATCCCTAATTGTACATCATGCATTAAATGGGCCAAGGCCCAAAGTTGAAATGGAGTTGTCGATAATACTAAGCCCAAATGCAATACACATCCAAATGTTAGCATATATTTTCATCAAGCCCTTGCATGAATCGATTATGAAACAATGTGCCATACAATACTTACATATGGTTATTTGTATATTCTTTGATGATTATAGGCTTGAATGGAACAATGAATAGGTAAGTGGGTAGTGGACCAAAGTGGTTTGAAAATGTTTTCACATATGTTTAAGAATTATTGAATAACAATTTGAATTGCATATCAAGTATTAAATAATATATTGTAAATTTCATTTTTATTTATATATTGATAATTGAATTAATCATGTAAATATTCATCAATTATTTAAAATGAATATTTAATAATATGTTTTAGACTTCATCATTTTATAACTAATATCAATCACTCCAATAATATGGAAGAATTAAAAGACTATTTGAAACATTTAAATTGAAAAATTAATGAACATTTATTGATATAGTTTTCATTGCATGGACAATGGAGCAAGATTAAAAGGTTTAGGTTTATTGCATAGTCTATACATATGTTTACACTTTTATTTCACTAAAAAATCACATACTATAATATAAAGGTTGCTTCAATAACAAATAACTAATTGTTTTGGGATGCATTATTTTCTTTTTATTATGAAAGATTTGCTAATTTCCTTCACAAAATTAGATTTTTAAAGAAACATATCTTTTTAAAATTTGAGATATCTAAAAATAATACAATTAATGTCAAAACTCTTAAGGTATTATAATATCATAATCACAATAAAAATTTGTGTTATAACAATATGGTGTTTACTTTTGCTAACCATTATCTATATTCAAGAAATTTCAATTTATTGTAATTACAATATATTCAAATAAATTATAAAAATTCATTATGAAGGGAATATGTAATAATGCTTTCATAGTTGCAATAAAGTGACACAATATTCAATTTTTTCAATATTTAATAAACTAATATTACAACAATGTTGTCTCATTCACACCAATTATCTTTACACTTCAATTGAAAATGCAAGTACTACCTAAACCAATGAGATTTGTGGATGCAATACCTACATTACGGGTACATCCCAAAATGAATAGCCATTGCATTGGTAGGCTTTGACCAAACATATGTAACAATGTGCAATACCTTAATTTTGATGTATATTTAATTATAACCAATGAATATGGAAAACAAATTACAATACCCTCATTTACATTACAAATTTTTATTTATAATGTCAAGAACTTTAAGTTAATCTAAGGTTGTGCCAAAAGGTCAACATTTAGCCATGAAAAGAGAGAGGTTTTGTTTATAAGTAAATGTTTGACCAAAAAGATGTAAAGGTTTTGCCAATAAATAAAGGTTGAATTAATAAACGAAAATGTTTTACCAACAGATAGGGATTTAATTACGAGGAAGTAAAGGCTTTGTTGAGAGATAAAAATTTCGCCAGAAAAGAAAGAGGTTTTGCCAAAAGGTTTAAGTTTAATCAAGAAGATATAAAAGTTTTGTTAATAGGTAGAAATTTAACCAATAAAAGATGAAGGTTTTGTTAAAAGGTAGAGGTTTATTTAGGAATATATGAAGGTTTTGTTAAGTGGTGGAGGTTTCACCAAGAAAATATATAAAGGTTTTGCCAATAGATAAAGTTTTAACCAATAAGAGATGGAGTTTTTGCTAAGAGGTTGATGTTTTGCCAAAAATATATTAAAAATTTGCCAAGAAGGAGAAGTTTAATGACACGCTCCCAAGTCACGAGGTGAAACCCACTTGAGGGTTTCACAAAGTCAAGTTGCGGAAAGTTGAGACTTAGTAGCACGCTCCCGGCTTCCAACTCTAAAAAGGGGTAGAGGGTTGAGTTGGGAGCCCAGGGATTAGACTAGGAAGAGGGACTAGCTTAGCTCGTGTGAATCTGCATCCAAAAACCAACCAAAACGGGTTAGTTTAGCATTCGAGACACCCTTGGGTGTTGGGACTTGCCACGGGCACTTGGACACACAAGACTCACCACGGCCCGGACTCGGGGGAAGCCACCACCTTCCCCCATATAGTATTCTCTG
>Ga0116231_10011313_pt1 | contig 13803 bp, 9 predicted proteins | sample S1TSphgellanicum_2_FD_89695 | JGI IMG/M metagenome (GOLD analysis project Ga0116231, IMG submission 89695) | Host-associated microbial communities from peat moss isolated from Minnesota, USA - S1T2_Fd - Sphagnum magellanicum MG | ecosystem: Host-associated > Plants > Peat moss > Unclassified... | reverse complement strand
TTGGTTTTTCCTTTGTTAGGTATTGATTATTATATGAATTAAATGGCAAAATTTTTTATTAACACTAGCCAACAAAAAAAAAAAAAAAAAAACAACATTTTTCTTTTGTTCTAGGTGTGATTGACATACAATAAAAAATGTTGAGTGGATGTTTTGAAGGTTATATATTGAATAGATATGGGTCATATGATGTTGTAAGGAGTGGATATAATTAAGTTCATACATTGTGATCTTACAAATAAGGTTAGATTCCTAATTGTCGCCCTTATTGTAAGGGCTACCTTTGTGACCACCTTTTCACCTTGTTTTAATGTTGGGTCTTTTATTCAAGTTCAAAACTTTGGGGTGACATTTTGGAACAAATTTGAAAAAGGTGATTGGTCATTTGTCTTAAAGTTTGGAACCACCACAATGATTGAACAAATTGATCCATTCATGTTTGATTTCATTTTGTTGCTATTCATTCCATTCATAGTTTCATCCAATAACAAGATTTGCAGGAACTTGAAACAATTAAGCTTGTGGTCACTAAGATATATGGCAAGTTTTCAAAGAGTTTCATTTTTATTATTGCTAATGGTTTGGGGCCTAATGACACACAAGCACTGTATTTTTTTCTAGAGTTCTACCCCATGATATGTACAATTGGTTGAAACTTATAGCACTAGAAGACTTGCAACCTTTTTGGCTAAAAATGTGGGTAGTTCTATGTTTGGTGAACAATTTTTGACAAACTTTCCAACCATTTTTGTCATTTTTGTGCCTGATGTTGCAACCACTGAAACATTGGTGGAAGTCCACGCGAACACAATAAAGGGTAGGATTATGTAGTGAATTTTGAGGTATGTACAAAAAACTTCTTCTTTTCATTTGTTTTCTTTTCACTTTGGTTTACAAATTTCTTTATGAAATTTCCAATTTAATTGTTCCCATCTTGTCTTTAGTGTAATAATCCTTTGTAGATTATTTCATGGAATGTAATTTTACAAGTTATTGGTAAGTTAGTTATTCCAATTGGAGTTAGTTGCTTTGAGAATGTTTGCACATGTTGTCACCTTCCATCTGTGATAATTTGAATTGATGGCCATTACTGTTATAACCACAAGAACATAGTTGGAGTTGAAAATCAACCTTGGATTTCTTACAAAATAAAGCAACAAAATGGTTCAGATTATGATTACATTCTTTCGAGATCATGGATCAAATCCTTGCTTGGTCATAATTTGATCAATCTTTAAAATTTCAAATAGAGATAAGGCTTTTTCTTAAGGTTGTTTCAAGATAAAAACCTAGGAGATATATTCATCTTAAGTCCAATAGCTGAAATTGTTGGATTTTCTATTTTTGACAAAAATGACCAAGAACAAAAAACTATAGGAGAAGAACCTTTATAATTTGAACCTTAGGATTTGCTTGTTGTATATAGGATACTTGTATGTACATATGGCAGTTATGATTTTGTGCTATTAGTTTTGAGTAGATGTGTGTATTTTTTGTGAACATGACCATCTTTTCAATTTAAAATATTTTTCTGTACATGATCATTTGCAATTGTGTTTTTTTTATTGGAAACTTTGATTTGGGATAACTTGATGTGGAAAAAAGATCTTTGGCAAACTTACTTGTGGGAAACCAAAAAACTTCTTAATTGATTCAAGGTTATCTTTCCTAGCTAGGTTTGAATCGACAGGTCTATGGGGATTTTTTTTCTCGAATCATCTCTTAGATTATACAAAAGATTTATATCACATATTCCTTAATATATTAATATTAATAACAAGAATAATAAAATATTGTGAAACTTAAACATTTAAATAAAAAATATTTAATAAAATTTACTAATAATACAAAAATGTTATAACAATAAATTGTAGAAATATATAATATAAAATAACATATTTTCGAAATATTCTATAAATATCATAAATTTTCATGAAAATTAAAATAACTTTTAAAAATGAGATGATTTAAATTGGAGTTTCATGTCCTTGCATTTGATATGTTTAAAATATTTAATATTTTCAATTTAAAATATTAAATGGTGGATAAAGCCAATGTAACTATGGAAATAGCCTGGTGGCAAAGTTTTTTCAGGTGCAGCCTTTGTAATGTTGAGGGCAAGCTTACCCATTAGCTACCCTAAAACTCCACACATCCCATCTTCAGCAGGGTCTTTGATTGCAACAAACATTGGAACATCATTGATGCCATCCTTGTTCTAGTGCACACAGTCATCAAAAGTCATGTTTCCTACAAAACCTTGAGCCATTTGTTGTCCTGATTGTTGGCAACCCATGCCTTCACACCAAAACACAACCTCGGCTTCACGTTGCACCACAACCATGCCCTTGCAAAGACCATCCCTCCTCCCAATCACTAGTACCACAACCCTAAACTAAAAACCCCCACTACACTTGTAGTAATCACAATTAGAGCATAATCGAAGGACACTAATACAATGCCTATCAAGCAAGGTTGCACTAGTCCAAACTTAGAGACAATAGTTAACTCCTACACCATACTCTAGAGCTCTGGACAAGTGCAAAGTCCTCTTCTCCATTGCTTCCTAAGCTCCATAGTCCCTCCGGAAAGCCCCCTTTTTTCTGTTACTTTCATATTTTTGAATATTGCCAAATTGTGCTAAATATACATATGGATAATTGCTACTTGAGAACATCACAAAATTTAAAACAAGGGGTGTGTCACACTGTGGCCTTGCCATTTATATTAAATGGTATCTTAAGGCAAAAGAAGAATTATGAAAACTCAAATATTTCACCATGCAAGATTATAATCTTCAAAAACATCCTCTGAAAAGAAACCAAAATCCTTCAAGATATTATAATTCTATAACTAATCTCAAGTTTCAACACAAGCCAAAATATCATCTTTCAAAAATCCTCATACAGAAATAGACCTATTAGCTAGGGGCCAAAATCCCTTAAGCTACTATACTCTAGAATGAATCTAAAAACACAATATCCTTGCCGTGGTAGGCAAGGCCAACAAAAACACTCGCTGGAACCTATAATCTAAATATGGTGAATTCAAACTTTTCCCCTCATTATGACAAAATGTTCTTTTTCCAGACTCCCCTTCTCCCCCTCCCCAAAAGAGCCTTTGTATGAGCAGTACTCCACATTGCTTTGTGGGTGCAGTGCAAAAATTTGCCACAAAAGGAAACACTGAGATTTGGGGGCCCAGAATCGGACCAGACCTTTTTTTACTGGCAAAGTTTTGCCAAAAAGAAAATTATGAATCAAAAAAATCGAAAATGAAGTTATTTTGGAGGCTTTCAGAAGTGATAAATTAAAAAAAAGAGTAAAAATTGTCAAAATTATTACATTTATTTTTCAGTGTGTAGCCAAAAAAGAGAGAATAAAAGGATGATTAAAGCTTTGTACTTCATATATGGTGGTCTATTTTTATAACCAGATTTGACTAAACCTTGGTAGAGAGGATCACCAATTTTTTCCGCATCTTCCTGGTAAGTTCCTAACAATTATCGCCACGTTGGCTACATTAAAATAATCCTAAAGTAATACCGGTCCGGATAAAATAGGCTCTCACTGGATCTATTTTGATAAATTCTTGTTCCGACAGACTCGGACAACACAAAGTCAGGCCTGTTATTTTGCAATGGGTTTCCTAAGCAGCACCCGCAGCAGCACTTCACCAGCAAAAGAACTGGACAAAGTATTCAGTAGGATTTCAAGTGCTCCGTGGGATTTTGTTAGTAAAAACCATACGTAAGCAAAGCATGGGAATTCCTTTCTAGAACGTAATATTATGTAACCTTGACACATACAAGTTTCGAAACTACAAGTAACCTTTGCACCATATGTATCACGTGATTTTCGTAATCTAAGTGCCTTTTCTTTCTTCGACAATGCTGTCATTTCGCCTCGGACCCATCTCATTGCCTTCATTTCATCAAGACTAATAAGTCCCCCAATGGTATGTCCGTGCCATTAGCCTAGGTCAAAAATGGTGCCAAACAAATGTAAAAAAAAATTAGAAATTCTGCTCAGCCAATGAATTGAACTATATGCACTATGCACCCAAGAGGCCCCATGTTTATTGGTTTTTATGTTCCCAATGAGTTCCCAAAGGGTTCCCTCCAGATGTTTGCAATAGTGTCACACTTTTATCCCATATGTTTTCCCAAAATTGTCCTCTTCTCACATATATAGGTGGGGAGGCACTCCACATTTTAATCTTGAAAATAATATAAACTCTTTTTTTGGGGGTAGAGCCTCAATTATCATTTTGTGATGGGCCAATCAAAATGGCTCATTGGAAAAAAAAAAATTGAACTTCAAAGGCAACCCCATCTAATTAATACAAGGATGAATAATTATCCTCATATGCACTTGCTCTCATTTTTTAAAGTGTAATGAGTGTAATGCCTTTGCCCAAAGGGAAAAGATTTTCCAAATTGAGCATTTCAAGTTGCATTTTTAATATTGTAAGTGAATGATGTTGCCCTTCAAATTTCATTTACAAAATATGTGCTAAATTGTTAAATTATTAAATTATTGATGAATTGCCCAAATTTATATTACACAAATTCAAAAACTTAACCTTTTACATTTGAAATTGGCTCAGCAAATTGCATACAGCTTGAAATAATTTAAAATTTTGTTTAAATGTTCTCCCATTGCATTCAAAAATTGAACAATAACCTTTGTGGCATAGGGTGTTGTATATCATATCTTAATGTTGCCAATGAAGAATTTGAGAAGTAAATTCCATTTGCATTTCAATTTAATGTGTCAAAATCTATTTTGAAATCATGTTGGAAGATTTTTGTGAGCAATTAAATTCATACATTAATCATTTGCAATATATACCTTGTCAAAGGTGATATTGGTGTGTATTCTTATCATCACTTTTTTTTTTCCGTCTTTATTTTAATGTTCATCCCTTAATGATTTTTTTCAAATGTTGTAACAAAATGTCATTTTTATCCTCAAGAAACGAAAGACTTGTGTGAACAATTAAACTCAATTATCTTATATACGTATTTAATTCTAATTTTTTTAAAAAAAATTGTATGCATTTTTAATGTTGTAAATGATTGATGTTAGTCTTCAAATTTCGTTTATAATGATGCATCAATTAAAAAGTTAATATAGAATTGCCAAAAACTTTGATATTTGAAATTGATACCACAATTGCCTAAGATGAAATGAAATAATTTTTTTAATTAAATTTTCTTAGATTTTGGTTCCAATTTTGAACAATAACATTATAAGTGTTGAAAGCATTTTTCTAAAAATTATCTCATTCTTTTCCCCTAACCATTTACATGGACATGAAAACGCACATATTATTGTGCCTTTTCATGTTATCATTTGAAAAGGTATTGAAATGATAGTTATTTTGAATAATTATTTATTGAAACAAGGACCTTGTGGAATTAGCAAAAGCCCATGGCAACCAAAAATCAGAGCCAATAATATATTTATTTATTTATTTATTATTATTATTTTGAAAGGTGAAGTTAGTAGCTTTCTCCCCCATAAAATTACTTCCCTTTCAATTGTGAGGTTTCTATGGTTTTTTTTTTGGTTCAATTCAGGTTACATTATGAACAAAAGCTCTTTGGCCATGGTTCATGGGTTTACCATCGCCCCATCCAAAAAGTGGGGTACCATGAGGCTTCATAGGCCATGGCCCAAGAATTTGAGTGCAAATTGCTTCAAAGATGGAATAAGACTAAAGCCAAACTTTTGTAGGTCAAATGTGTGCCCAAAAGTTTGAAGGCAATTTGGAGAATATTTTAATTTATACATGTTTGGGGAGTTAGCTCAAAGAGCCTATAACTAACCATTTAAGGAACCTTCTTCGGGAACTTTCATAAACAAATGTTATGAATGAAAATGAATGAATTTTATTAATCAAATGAAAATCGACATTCATGAATAAAAAATGAACAATGCCAAATGAGTTCCATTCACCAACAAAGAATTATATGATAATGAACAAAATCCATCCATGAATCACAAGCTAACTTGAACTGCATACAAAACATAAATTTTTATGATTAATTTAAAAATTTACATCCACATATTAATTGATTTGGTAGATAACATTACCCTTTGAACTTTCATACCCACCTAGTCCATGTATTGATTAGTGTTGGGTGGTTATCACAAACCTCATTCATTACCTAGCCAAATTTCAACCCAATTCTCATCATGAAAATTGTGTGGGGGTCTAACATTGTGATACTTAGGTTGATAATAGAGCATCAATTCACCCACATGAAAATTGTGTTAATGAGAATTGGTTCCATTTGAAAAGAAAATTAAATGTTGATACCAAGTTGGGTTGGGTAGAAAGGTCTACTCAAGCCCAATTTTCAAACTAGGGACCTAAGGCACAAAAGCATAGACAAAAACAAGATTTGAACTCAAAACCTCCTCCAGGAAGTAGAGAGTTCTAATGACTAAGGCATAAACCTTTATGTGTGAAAGCTTTGGCATTTATTTATTTTAAATGGTTAAGACTATCATTATTTTTGAAGAGGTCTTGAGTTCAAACTGCCTTCGTCACAAACTTCTTGAGCCATGATATGCTAATAACAATAGTGTGAAAAAATAAAATTTAATAAGTTTTAAAAAATGTTGCCTTTCATTAAAAAAAAATTGTCCAATATTTTTTTTTAAATATATATTTCAAATCACACATCTTATCAATATCAAAAACAAATTTGAATGTTGGGTAGGTTATCAAATAATTAGTTAATAATTATTGATTGACCTATCAATTATACATTAGTTATAAGGTTTTTCAAAATATATTTTTAGTATTTAAAGATTGATATCCTACCTAAATAATAATCAAATCATCCAAATAGGTTATTAGATTTTGGATGTTCAATATCAATTGGTTATCAATTGAAAAAATTATTTTAAAAATTAAAAAACTGGTTATTAGGCTATTAATAATCAAATTGATAATCAAATCAAAATTCAATAATTGACCAACATTAGTTCATGTTGTTTAAACATATATATCATGCATCTAAAAACACATATGAACCAAATATAAATAGGATGAATGATTTCAATTCATATTAAAATCTTGCAACTTATTTATATGCGTTTCATACATGTTTTAATCACACAACATCCATATCTAAACACTACAAAAAATAATAATATTAAAAAATTATATGATTTTTATTGTCAAATTGTGACTTAAAAAGTTTGTGAAATTTTGATAACTACATTGAAAACTAATTGTTCTCTTGCTAATGAAGACTACTCTAATTGAAAACGAAAAATCTTAAATTGGCCGAGGGTTTTACATGTAGCGAATACCAAAAGTACTATTGTAAATTTTTTTCACAGTCTGCCCTTTGCCCCCAAAACATTTTCGTCTTGTGATGCCTAGACATGTTTTGTGATGTTTAGGCACATTCTTTTTTCATAACCTAACATCTTTTACACTCATAATCTCACACAACATGCCCAAGGCAAGTAGCATGTTATGTACCCCTCAAGATCGTAACAAGTTCAAAACATGCATAACGTGAACCTAAAACATGTCCGGCATGGCAAGGCAAAAAAATCATGAGGCAAAAGGCAAACAAGGGAAAAAAAATCACAGCAATACTTTTGGTATTGGCTCCATTTAAGACCCTTCGCTAGTTTAATATTTTCCATTGAGAGCCAACAATTCTTTTACATAGGGCAATACGAAAACATGAGTGATATTAAAATGTAAAAACAAATTAAAGAAATGAAGAGGTTTTAGAAAGCTTGTCTAAGATTTGGAACTGCCCCACGTTGATATTGACCCCCAACATGTAACAATAAAATACTAGATTTTGTTGCACCAAGTTTATTTGATTGGTATTTAGGTTTGGAGGGTTAGATGTTGATTGTTAGTCTTCTAATGAAGGTATATAATAATGTGGAATGTTTTTGGATGAAAGCATAATCAAATAAACATGTTAATCCTTGTAAATTCAAACATAAAGTAGTTATAAAGAATGTATATACAACCATTTCAACATTCATATGAATATTTATTTTTTCATTAGTAACTCACAACTTTAATATGCATTCAAATAGGTTTTTGAAATTCAAATAATTTTGTTCAAATATTAATGTCTTGCAAAATAGGTTGCAAGTCAATGAAAGGAGAACTTTAATTGAAGTTTTACTACTTTCAAAATCAAAATACATAAGTATATCCTATCATAATAGATAGTTAATATCCAACTATTAACCAAACAACTATCTCTTTTCTATCTCTTGCATTCCTATCTGCACATTCAACACAACTCTAGTGTTACCTTAGTACCTTGGCCAATTCTCGCCTAATAATATTATTTTCAGAAATGTTGAAATTTTCAAAAATTATTTTTTCCAAATCAAAAAACATTGTGAAGGAAAATAGTGAATATTTAGGAATATTACATTTGTTGAAATGAAAATTTCAAAATTAATTAATTATTCGATGGACATGTGTTGAAATGGCCAAGGTACTATGTATCTTTGCAAGTTTTGAAGATTGCAAAAATTCTGGACTTTAATTTAAGATCTACTTTAAAATGGCCCTAGGGGCTTTCTAGCAATGTGGATATTCTTGGTGTGTGTGCTATGATTATACACACCCAAACATGATTTAAGGTGTTGGTGATGTTGTGCCATGAGTCCTTACACTAAAGGTTGTAGCTGATTCATGCACACACTTTTTAGCAATGACTTACTGATCACCTAACCACAAGAGCACTAAGCTTCTCTTCTATAAGACTTTGGTTATAATAAGTTTGATACAAAGTGCCAAAATTTTCAGAATTCAAATTTTAACCGCCAAATTAAGAATTGAAAATTGAATTAATTATTTGGCACTGAGTACCGAACCTGAAAAGGTACTACGGTATTTAAAAAGAACATAGTCCCTAACTTCACAAAATTTTATATCATGCATAAGTTGCCTCCTTGCTATGTGAAAAAAATCTTGCAAGTTGTGCTTAATAATATCTTGTCTTATCATTTATTGCATCATGCCATGTGATAAGTGTTCATGAAACTTTTATTTATCTTATTTTGTGGGAAAATGTAAGACTTAGACAATAGTGCAATAACCATCAAGTGTCCACTTTGACAACTATCATGGAAGCTGATGAATGGTGGGTAGGAATAATGAATTACAAGAAGGGGGTAACATATGTGTGTAAGGATTTTCCTCCATGATAAGAAGGTTCAACATGGATTATAAACAAGATTGATGATGAATTAGTTGTTGAGGACAAGCTATGGTTAATTGCATGTAATGGCTTCATGAAACCAACATATCAAAAAGAGCATATGGTTCCATTTGACAAATTTTCAATAGTTTTCCTTAGCTTATCCATGATCATTGTGCCATTTAAATGTTCAATTAGCACTTTGTAAAAGAGGTATAAGTGGGTATTACAATTTGTACAAAAGAGATTAGAGACAATATTATGTTCAAAATTAGACCAAAATAGGTGGACAATTGTTGTGTGGTGGAATAGCAAACTAATGTTCATGTACCACACCAATCCCTTTGACTACCTTTGCATGGAAGGCAATGTGAGAAGTTGAAAAGGGCTCATATGTAGCTTGAATCATCCCCCATTCATGTGTGATATAAGGACTGCATAAAGGTGGTGTTGTACAAGATCCATCACAAGGGGTGAATACACACAACCCAAAATCAATCAAGATATGACATTCATCTTTGTTTTATGGGTAGATATTGATTTTGTCAATTCATTCATTTTACAAAAAGGGATGGACCCACACATATGGTAATTCAACCCATATGGCATTCAATTTTGGAAGGGCAATTAAACTAGTTGAAGGTTGAACTATAATATTTTCTTGAACATCTCATATTCTCAACCATGAAAGTAAAGAATCTCATTGGAAGTTAGCTATGCTTATTGATACACACAATGATACTTGACACATATTATGCGTCTCAAAAAAAAAAAAATTAGTTGTAACAATCCTTGTTTCCAGGATTGCCCGAGGAGAATGCTACATTCCGACATCAAACATTTCAACTGCTTACAACCATTACTTTAGACCTCTCACAGCCCAATGATTGTACAATCCATACTACCACCCCTTGTCACCAACTATTCAATATCATGCACTACAAAATCCACTGAATTCACACAAGCAACTTGTGAACCAATGCAAAAAAGAGGGTAGGAAATCTATATGCTTTTTAAAGATTGGCCATGTATCTATTAGTTGCAATAGATGCAAATCAAGTTGCAATATGGGTTGGGCTATAACTTGTGTGGCAAGATATGTTTTCTTTGGTTTGTCCATATATTGTGCACATTCCAAAGTAGCATGGATTGGCTCAGTCTACACCCCACCCAACCTTATTGCAGTTCGTCCTATGATGGAACTAGAAAGTAGATACATGATCTCACATTAGAGGAAGATGTGCTCTGCTTCCTTTCAAATGTCTGTAAGTATAGAGCACACCTTCAAAACTTGGCAGTACCCTCAATACCTTTATTACCATAAGAGTAAAGGTTCTCACCTTTGGTCTGTGGAGCTCAATGTCAGAATTTTCTCTACCTCACACCTCAATATGCATATAGGCATGTGCAATTCACCATTTGCCAATGCACTTAATTCAACAAGTTTGTGTACATAACACATACCTCTGGAGTAAATATAACAAGAGCTTGGCATTCATGGGGGTTGCTTACTAGATGTCATCCGCGAGGTAGGCTGGCATGCAGACAATGCATAGCAAACTTTCCCTTTCCAGCCTGCCAGAAACCAGCCATTATCTTCACCAATGGAAAAATCCCTGGGAAAATGCGTCATCAGGGTCCTGATTTTGGATTTAGTACTTTCAGGTATGGGTATCTGTGTAAACCCTGCTCGTAGACTCCGTGCATGCCATGAAGTGTAGGGCTCAGCACGCTCAACTCTCTCCAGACCTTTGCAAGCCACTATATTGAGGATCGCACGACCCTGAACCTCTTGCTCCATGACAACCCTCTCAGGATTCTGAGCTGGCAGTGTAGCATCATATATTTCAAACAATGTTGAATAGTGATCCATAGCCCCCCGAAACCGGGACATAAAGAAGGGTGCATTGTAGTTTGCATTCACCACTCCATGCACAAATATCTGCAGAAAGAAATGAGAAATGAGAAAAGAAAAGAAATAAAAAACCAGAGGCCAAGCAGGATATGCACAGATTTACTGTCTCACATGCACCACCAATGATCCAATTTCATAATCCACGCGACCCTTCTCATGAAATAAAGCCCTCAAGGAATTAAAATCAACACAGAAGTACAGTCACTCAAATAGAAATGACTATGCACCGCACTAGAACACATTCAAATGCTTCAGAGGGAATCATCCAATGAGACATATTACTGACATGGGTGTCACAATAAACAATCCTCACATTAGTCATGCATTTTCATGACATAACAGAACAATGCATGCAAAGAATGAAACAGTACCTTTGGGTTCATGCTTTGAATCCTGCTCAGAAACAGATTTCGAGGGCTTGCTGCCACTACATATTCATCAAACAAATGGTGAAGCCTGTTAATACAGTTGACTGCTAGTACTTCATCGCTGCGCAAGAAAAGGTCTGCTGGGGTGATTGCCTCCCATTTCTCAGCAATGGCATGGAAGTCAAAGGGCACTCCAAGTTGCTGAGCTACACGAGCAAGATTGCGACCAGTTTCCTGAATTCTTTCTGAATTTTCCTGAATTCTTTCAGTGGGTCTGAATCCAGGTTTTGGCCAATCAATGCCTGAAACCAAAAAAGAGGACAGAGGTCACAAATTCCACAGCTGTGGCCTCACCAAAACCTTGAAGGAAGCAAAGTCTTAACGGCACGTCAATTTCTCCACATCAATTTATCCTTGTTATGAACTTAGTTCCTAAAAGCCACAGATTGCCTGAGGGTTTCTATTAATGAAGAAACACAGCTTTGTTATCTCTGCTGCAACTGAGCTTTCATTCAACCCAGGATGGAGAGGACAATGCCATTGAAAAATACCTGTTATCCGAAGGTGAGGTGGCCCTCCAGGAAGCTGAGAAAGATGGTAAATAAGAGATGGCCATTGCATTCCATAGAGGATACCATAGTCAACCACGTGGACTCGTTTTGCATCACCAAAGGCTTGCATGATTGCCATATTGGAGAAGAAGTAAGACATTTTGAGGAGGGGACAATGATCAAAATAGTTGAGAAAGGCTTTCAATACTTCAGGTGCTGAAGGATGGTTGGGTTTCACAGCTGTGTACAGCTGTCCACCTGTTCCTGTCATTCTTGCAACCTGGCATCCAATTATCACAGAACTCAACAACTTTCTGACCTTGAGCTTTCAGGTCAATTGATGACCTTCAAGCAGTGATCCCAAGAAGATAGTTGAGAATCAATACTGTAATCATCAAACAGTCAACTGTGGAGAAGCCAAAAGACCCAATTAACTCATGTGACACATAATTTTTGCCAAGTATCACCATGACAAATATTTCAACTATCTTCAACCCATACATTCACTTTACATGAATGTATCTTGTTTCAAGGTTCATTGTAAGCTGCATACAGTGCTCAACAGCAGCTACTTGAGTAACAAAATGATGAGGGCCAGTGAGTAAACTGACCAGAGCTTCCATAAAATAGTGGGCCGTGCGTTGTGCTGCATTTCCAATTGCTGATGAGTGCTGGCGAAGCTCTGCAATCAGCTTGTTAGCTTGTGAGATGTCATTTTGTTCAATCACCTCTGCACACCTGAAGTAAAATGGCACAAGCCTCACTAGATAAGGAAAACTCATGAACCTTGAAGGTTACGAATTAGAAGCAGACAACTATGCATGCCAGGTCTGCCAAAGCAATTAGGCCACAAATACTCAAAAACATTGCATACAGACATATGAAGGGACGGTTGTTCTTGAATCAGTGTCAACTTCATCCTGGTATAGATAAGGAAAACTCATGAACCTTGAAGGTTATGAATTAGAAGCAGACAACTATGCGTGCCAGGTCTGCCAAAGCAATTAGGCCACAAATACTCAAAAACATTGCATACAGACATATGAAGGGACCGTTGTTCTTGAATCAATGTCAACTTCATCCTGGTATAGCATTGTTGTTTATGGATACAACAATTCTCAAGGAGATTGCTAAAGGGAAAGCTCAAGTAGGATGAACTATTACATGACAGGGCCATTGCCATGTACTGAAGAACAAGCAGATTCTCTGAGAGCAACAACACACCAGTCTTGACTAATTGTGCTTTGTTCTTCACATGGATGTAAACTTTCAACTGCTGCTACTGGATAACTTCCACTACCTTGTAGATCAACTCACAGCAATATAAGTGGAGATGTGTCTGGATCTGTTGTATTAAGTCATCCTTGCTTTTCACACAAAACACAAGTGTAGTGTAGTTATGCTTAGGAGAACCCTAAAGCTGATACATACCCTCATTGATTTGAAATGTGTACACATTGTTTCTTAACCAAAGATTTTCTCCCCAGACACTGGCCCAGTGAAATATCCTTCCTGTAGAAGGATTGATCCCTACTTGCTGAAGAAGGCCTCTAAGAAGGTCAGCAATGAAGAAATGCTAAAAATAGGCAACATCATTCCAGAAGAAGTGTGCCTCTTTCTGCACAAGTTACCTGCAATTGCATGAGTGGAAGGAAACCGCAAACTTCCATTTTCATCTATAAGGGGTGTATTGGTGGGCAGGGGGGGGGGGGGGACCGGGGGGGGAACAGAGAAAAAATTAACCTGGGAGGAAGAGGGTGC
>Ga0116231_10011312_pt1 | contig 13803 bp, 14 predicted proteins | sample S1TSphgellanicum_2_FD_89695 | JGI IMG/M metagenome (GOLD analysis project Ga0116231, IMG submission 89695) | Host-associated microbial communities from peat moss isolated from Minnesota, USA - S1T2_Fd - Sphagnum magellanicum MG | ecosystem: Host-associated > Plants > Peat moss > Unclassified... | reverse complement strand
TCTTTCGAATAGTCATCCATTCAGCCCATACTCATTCGTTCAGCAATCTCTCAGGCGGACTTCGGCGCATCATCCAAGCCAATCGACACGCGTGCATCCGCCGACAATGCATAGGACGGGACCGTGAGATTCTTGGGTGCCGGCATGCCCTTGAATACCCGGCCAGAAATATCGTACTTCGAACCGTGGCACGGACAATAAAACCCGCCCGGCCAGCCGGCACCGAGATCGGTGCCCGCGACCTGGGTCGAGTTGTTCGGTTCGAAGGCGCCGAGCGGCGAGCAGCCGAGGTGCGTACAGACCGCGAGCCCCACCCAATACTCGGGATTTCGCGCACGCGCGGCGCCGGTCGCTTCGATGTATGCAGGCTGGGAGGAATCCAGTGATTTCGGATCCGCCAACAAATCGTCATGGTTGTTGAGTCCATCGATCACGGCCTTCGAACGGCGCACGACGTATACCGGCTGCCCGCGCCACACCACCTTCAACATCTGGCCCGGCTCGAGCTTCGATGCATCGACTTCCACGGGCGCACCCAACGCCTTGGCGCGCGCGCTCGGCAGCCAAGAGCTGATAAACGGCACCGCAGTGAACGCCAGACCGATCGCACCGGTGCCCGCAGTGGCTATGGTCAACAAGCGCCGCCGACTATGGTCAACCAGATCACTCATTCGAACGTTCCTACGATATGTTGACAATCTTTCACGAAAACCTCTATTGCCGCAGTGTTTCCTGGAGAATATGCGGAGCGCATTATACACAGATAACGGCGAGCCCCTTAAGGCATGAGGAGCCAAATTAATTGCAGAACGCGCGCTTTCTCTTGAGCTTTTTGCTCAAGGCCATCGTCATTGGTCTGGCCACTGCCTTCCTCCTCGTTTTGTGGAAACCCGCGCTGCTCGCGGATGCACCCTCACGCGCAGCTGCGGACGCACCGCCGACGCTCGCCAACGCGCCCGGCGGCTTGGCGGCCGTGGCTGCATCGCCCGGCACCGCAGCTTCCGGCGCCGCGCGCCCCGCCCTGCCTGGTTTCGCCGACGCCGTGGCGCGGGCTGCACCGGCAGTCGTCAACATCTATACCGCCCGGGTCGTGACCGAACCCACGCAGACGCAACCCCTCGCCCAACTATTGGGCGACTACTGGCCGAGCTACCGGCAGCGCGTCGAGCGCAGTTTGGGCTCGGGGGTCATCGTCGATGCGAAGGGTACCATCATCACCAATCAGCACGTGATCAACGGCGCCGACTCCATCCGCGTACAGCTCGCGGATGGGCGCGTGGCCGATGCCCGCATCACCGGCCAGGACCCCGATACCGATATCGCGGTGCTCGATTTGTCGATCGGCAACCTCCCCATGATGCCTTTGGGTCGCTCCGATACGCTGCGCGCGGGGGACATCGTGCTCGCCATCGGCAATCCCTATGGCCTCGGCCAGACGGTGACCCAGGGCATCGTGAGCGCCACGGGTCGCGGTCAGCTCGGACTTGCTACATTCGAAAATTTCATCCAAACGGATGCAGCCATCAATCTCGGCAACTCCGGTGGCGCGCTCATCGACGCGAACGGCAACCTGGTCGGCATCAATACGGCCGTATTGAACCGCAGTTCCGGCGGCCCCGAGGGCATCGGCTTCGCGATTCCCGTCAACTTGGTGCGCGGCGTCATGGAACAGATCCTCGCGCACGGACATGTGGTCCGTGGCTGGTTGGGATTCGTGCCTCAGGACGTGACGCCTGAAGAGTCGGCGCGCCTCGGCCTCGGCACCGACGGCGGGGTCACCGTGGTCAACATATTGGTGAACAGCGCGGCGTTCACCGCGGGCGTGAGGCCGGGCGACCTCATCACGGGGTTGAACGGCGATACCATCAAGAGCGCCCAAGATTTGGTCAGCCGCGTGGCAGCGCTCGAACCCGGAACGAACGTGGAATTGGAGGGCCGCCACGGCGCCGTTCCCTATCAGTTGAAGATCAAGGTTACGGAGCGCCCGACGCGCCAGTCCCAAGTCGGCTGAGCGGCGGGCGCCCGGACCCTAGGGGGCCGGTCTCGAGCCCGCCCCGTGCGTCAGCCCGGAGTGCGCCGGATGCGCGCGCCCAGCTGCTGGAACTTTTCCTCGATGGCTTCATAGCCCCGGTCGATGTGGTAGATCCGTTCGATCTCCGTATGGCCGTCGGCAACCAACCCCGCCAGCACCAAACTCGCCGACGCGCGCAGGTCGGTGGCCATCACCGGTGCCGCCGTCAGGCGCTCGACGCCGTTGATGATGGCGGTGTTGCCCTCGAGCCGGATTTCGGCACCCATGCGTCGCATCTCGAGCATGTGCATGAACCGGTTCTCGAAAATCGTCTCGACGATGGTGCCCACGCCCCGGGCCACGGTGTTGAGCGCGGCGAACTGCGCCTGCATGTCAGTGGGAAAAGCCGGGTATGGCGCTGTACGAATATCCACCGCATCCGGCCGTCGTCCGCGCATGTCGACCTCGATCCACGTGTCGCCGACGTCGACCCGGGCGCCCGCTTGCCGCAGCTTGCCGATCACCGCATCCAGATGTTCGGGCCGGGTGTTCTTGACGCGCACGCGACCGCTCGTGATCGCGCCCGCGACCAGGTAAGTCCCGGCCTCGATGCGATCCGGCAGGACCTCATAGGCCGTGCCATGCAGACGTTCCACGCCCTCGATGATGAGGGTATCCGTGCCCGCACCCTTGATCCTGGCGCCCATGGCGATCAGAAAATTCGCGAGATCCACGACCTCTGGTTCACGCGCGGCGTTCTCGAGCACCGTTTGGCCCTGCGCCAACGTCGCCGCCATCATCAGATTCTCGGTGCCCGTGACGGTGACCGTCTCCAGCACCAGCCGCGCGCCCCGTAAACGGGCCGCCCGCGCCTTGATGTAGCCGTTCTCGATATGAATGTCCGCACCCATCGCCTGCAGCCCCGCAACGTGGATGTTGACGGGGCGCGCACCGATCGCGCATCCACCGGGTAGCGACACGTCGGCAGAACCGTAGCGCGCCAACAAAGGGCCGAGCACGAGGATCGATGCGCGCATGGTTTTCACCAGTTGATACGGCGCGAAATGCTCCTTGATGGTCGATGCATCGACCTCGATCCGCATCTTCTCGTCGATGGTAACCGATACCCCCATGCGACCCAGCAGTTCGATCATGGTGGTCACGTCCTGCAGATGCGGCACGTTCGACACGGTCACCGGACCGTCCGCCAGCAGACAGCCCGCCAGAATCGGCAGGGTGGCGTTCTTGGCGCCGGATATCCGAATCTCGCCGTCGAGCGCTTTACCGCCATGAATCTGCAGTTTATCCACGGGTCGAGTCCGCGTATTCCTCGGGTGTGAACACCTGCAGCGCGAGCGCGTGGATCTCGTTACCCACGGCCGCGCCCAACGTCGCATAGACCATTTGATGTCGCTGCACCGCGCGCTTGCCGGCGAAAGCCGGCGCCACCACCACCGCCTCGAAATGGACGTTGTCAGCGCTCGTGACCATGGCTTTGGCGCCCGCCAACCCGGCCTGGATCTGCGCCTCGATCTGTCGTGGGTTCATACCCTCTCCTCAAAGTGCCAAGCATACGCGCTATGATTCACGGATGAACCTCAAGCTGGCGGGCGACTTCACGGACGAAGCCCTAGTCGATCTGGCCCGACAAGCCCTCAACATAGAGATAGACGGATTGCGCGCCCAACTGCCCCGCCTGGGGGCGGATTTTGCACGCGCCTGCAGGATTTGTCTGGACTGCCGCGGCCGGATCGTCGTGACCGGCATGGGCAAGTCGGGTCACATCGGCGGCAAGATCGCGGCGACCTTGGCGAGCACCGGCACGCCCGCCTTTTTCGTTCATTCGGCCGAAGCCAGCCACGGCGACATCGGCATGATCACGCGCGACGACGCCGTGCTGGCACTGTCGAACTCCGGCGAGACCGACGAGATTCTGGTCATCGTGCCCGTCATCAAACGCCTGGGTGCGCCGCTCATCGCCCTGACCGGTAATCCAGCCTCGGCGCTCGCGCGAGTCGCCAGCGTGCACTTGGACATCGGCGTGCCCGCGGAAGCTTGTCCGCTCAATCTGGCGCCCACCGCGAGCACCACGGCGGCGCTCGCCATCGGCGATGCGCTCGCGGTGACGCTGCTCAAAGCCCGCGGTTTCACCGAGGAGGATTTCGCCCGTTCCCATCCGGCCGGCAGCCTCGGCCGGCGCTTGCTGTTACACGTGCGCGACGTCATGCGCACGGGCGCCGACGTGCCGAAGGTAGCGGCCCACGTGCCGCTCGCCGAGGGCTTGCTCGAGGTGACGCGCAAGGGCCTGGGCATGACCGCCATTGTCGATGCCGGTGATCGCGTGCTGGGCGTGTTCACGGACGGTGACCTGCGCCGCGCATTGGATCGCGCGGCCGATTTGCGCGCCACGCGCATGGACGAAGTCATGACCCACCACGCCAAGACCGTGCGCGCCGATACGCTTGCCGCCGAAGCCGTGCACGTCATGGAAGCACACCGCATCACGGCCCTCGTCGTGGTCGATACCGACGACGTGGTCGTCGGTGCGCTCAACGTGCACGACCTCTTACGGGCGGGTGTGGTTTGAGCTTACCCACGCCCGCCGCGCCCGCCGCCATCGAACTCCTGGTGCTGGACGTCGATGGCGTGCTCACCGACGGCCGGCTGTATTTTTCGGCCAAGGGTGAAGCGCTCAAGGTGTTTCACGTGCGCGATGGTCATGGCATCAAACAGCTCATGGGCAGTGGAGTTCAAGTCGCCGCCTTCAGCGGCCGTCGTTCGGCGGCAGTGACCACGCGCCTGCGTGAACTCGGCGTTCCCCATGTCGTCCAAGCCTGCACTGACAAGGTCGCTGCGCTACTCGAATTGACGAGTCGCCTGAAGATCGATCCATTGACCTGTGCCTGCATCGTCGATGACACGCCGGATCTACCGTTGATGTCCGCGGTGGGTTTTGCGGCGGCCGTCGCCGATGCGCATCCCGACGTGCGATCGGCCGCGCATTGGATCAGCGCGGCGCCCGGCGGCCGCGGCGCGGTGCGGGAACTGTGCGACATCATCGTCGGCGCACGCACGGCCCAGAGACACTAGTGCTGTTCCGCTTCTTCACGATCTTGGCCGTCGTCGCGCTCGCCGTCAGCACGTGGATATTGAGTTCGCCCGCGCATCGTCCGGTCGCGACCGACGCCGCCGGCACGGCCGATCTGCCGGGTTACTACCTGAAGAACGCGACCCTGACGGATTTCGATGCAGCCGGTGCGCCGAGCCTGCATTTGCAGGCCGAGCGCATCGATCAGATCGACCACGGCACCGAGGTCATGCTGTCGAACGTGCGCGTCGACTATCAAACCCCGCGCGCGCAGAACTGGGTGCTGTTCGGCGATTTCGGGCACGTCGAACCGGGTGGCAAAATCATCGATGTCACCGGCAACGTACGCCTGCAAGGCGACTCCACGGCGCATGCCGGCACCGTGATCGTGCACACGGACGCGCTCACCTATGACGTCCCCGAGTCGATCGTCAGCACCAAGAGTGAAGTGCGCATCGAATTCGGCGCGCATACTCTCGCCGCGCGCGGACTCGTCGCGAATTTGAAAGAGCGCACGATGCGCCTAGAATCGAAGGTCAATGGCCGTTTTCAACGCTAAGATTGTCACTGCTGGGACGGCCGCCTCGATCGGGCTTGCCGGCGTCGGCCTGCTCGCGCTCACCGGTGTCTGGCCCGGCACGGCCGCCGCCGCGCAGCGGCCGGCGCAGGCCATCGTGCTCGACGCGCAATCCGCCGATGCCGATCTTGCGAACAATAACGTATTGTTCCGCAAGGTGCGCATCACCCAAGGGGCCATGTCCATCTCCGCGGACCAGGGTCAGGGCACGCAACAAAAGACGCGCCTGGATTTCGAGGACAGCCTATGGATCTTTCGCGGCAACGTCAGAATCGGCATGAACGAGAGCCAGCTGGTCGCCGACGACGCGCAGATCAACTTCGTCAAGCAATTGCTGTCGAAGGCAGTGGTTCACGGCGCGCCGGCCGCCTTCGAGCAGCGAGTGGCGAAGACCGGCAAGTTGGCCCGCGGGCATGCCGACACCATCGATTACGATGCCGGCAAGGGTGTGGTTCACTTGACCACGAATGCTTGGCTCAGCGACGGCCAAACCGAGATCCGCGGCGAATCGCTCAAATACAACGTGGTGGCGCAAAGCATCGTGGCCGAGGCCTCGGAACAGAACTCGCAGCGTGTGCACATCGTCATCACACCGCCGCCCTCCAAACCATGAGTGTCCTGCGGGCACTGAACCTCGCAAAAAGCTACAAATCACGACAGATATTGCGGGATTTGTCGATCGAGGTAGAGAGCGGCGAGGTCGTAGGATTGTTGGGACCGAATGGCGCCGGCAAGACGACCGCGTTTTACATGGTGGTGGGCCTCACGCGCTGCGATCAAGGCGAGATCTACCTGGATAACCGGGATATCACGCGCCTGTCCATGCACCGACGCGCGCAACTGGGTCTCGGTTATCTGCCCCAAGAACCATCCGTGTTCCGCCGGCTCTCGGTGTCCAACAACATCCTGGCCATCCTCGAGACGCGACCCGGTATGGATGCCCCAGAGCGGGCGGCACGATTGAAGGAACTCTTGGCCGAACTGCACATCGGCCACGTGCGCGACAGCCTGGGGATGAGCCTATCGGGCGGTGAGCGGCGCCGGGTCGAGATCGCCCGCGCATTGGCCGCCGACCCTCAGTTCATCCTGCTGGATGAGCCGTTCGCCGGTGTCGACCCCCTGTCGGTCGCCGACATACAAAGAATAATCAAGCACTTATCAGACAAGGGAATTGGCGTGCTGATTACGGATCATAATGTCCGTGAGACGCTGGGAATCTGTGGGCGCGCGTATATCGTCAGCCAGGGCACGGTGCTCGCCTCTGGATCTGCGGACCAGATTCTTGCCAACCCGCAGGTTCGTGAGGTGTACTTAGGTCAGGATTTCAAACTGTAGGCTAGGAATTACAGAAACGCATGTTGAAGCCAAGTCTGCAGCTTCGCATTGGCCAGCAGCTGACGATGACGCCGCAGTTGCAGCAGGCCATCCGTCTGCTGCAGTTGCCGTCCCTGGACCTGCAGGCCCATGTTCGCGAGACCCTCGAGACCAATGTCATGCTCGAGGCCGAAGACGATTTGAGCGTGGATATGCCGCCCGACGTGCCGCGCGAGCGCGACGAGCCGGCTGCGCTCGAGGAAAAATATGTCGCGCTCGACGGCCACACGCCAATCGGCGATCAGCGCGATGAGCCCGAAGTGGAAATCGCCGACGAAGCCTGGGGAGAACAGACCACCGGTGCCGCCGACACATCCTGGTCGGGCGATGACGACCGCTCCAGCGACTTCAGCGACCAGCATGGTCAGACGCTGCAGGAACAGCTCATAGAACAGCTCGAACTCGCCCATCTGTCCCCCGTCGACCTGGCCATCGCCCGCGTCATCACGGACGCCATCACCGATGACGGCTATTTGCAGGACGATCTCGAGGACGTGCGCCTTTCTCTCTTGCCCGAGATCGAGGCGACGTCCGCGGACGTCGAGCGCGTGCTCGCGGCCGTACAATCGCTCGAACCCGCCGGCGTCGGCGCGCGCAACCTTGGTGAATGTCTGGCGTTGCAATTGCGCCAACTGCACGAGGGCACGCCCGGACGCGACATCGCCATACGCGTGGCGCTCGAACACCTCGATCTCGTGGCGAGTCAGCAACATGTGCTTTTGCGCCGCCACCTGCGGTGCAGCGAATCCGATTTGGAAATGGCGCTGGCGCTCGTGCGCTCTTGTCATCCGCGGCCTGGCGCGGCCGTGAACCCGTCCCAGGCCGAATACGTCATCCCCGATGTGTTCGTCAGGCGCACCGATCACGGTTGGATCGTCGAAATCAACCAGGCCACCGTGCCGCGCGTGCGCGTCAATCAAAGCTACGCGAACCTGATCTCCCGGGCGCCCGACCATGCCATGCTGCGCACGCAGCTGCAGGAGGCGCGGTGGCTGATGCGCAGCCTCGAGATCCGCAACGAAACGCTCATCAAGGTCGCGCGCTGCATCGTGCAACGGCAGACCGCTTTTTTCGAGGTTGGCGAAGAAGCCATGGAGCCGCTCATCCTCAAGGACGTGGCCGAAGCCGTGGAAATGCATGAATCGACCATCTCGCGCGTGACCACCGCAAAATACATGCACACGCCGCGCGGCGTGTTCGAATTCCGCTATTTTTTCTCGAGCCACGTCGAAGCGGCGGATGGCACCGAAATGTCGTCGATCGCGATCCGCGCCAAGATCAAAAAGTTGATTTCGCAAGAGAAACCGGAAAATCCGTGCAGCGACAGCAAGCTCGCGGAAATTCTGTCGCAGGAAGGCATACCGGTGGCCAGACGCACGGTAGCCAAGTATCGCGAAGGCATGCAGATCGCTCCGTCGAACGAACGGAAACGAGCGGCAGCCCGCGCGTCATGAAACGCGTCGACCCGGCGTCGACCTAAGGAGGAGCTTTATGCAACTCGATCTCAGCGGTCATCATGTGGAAATCACGGACAGCATGCGTGCTTATGTGTTGAAAAAATTCGAGAAGATCTCGCGGCACTTCGAACAGGTACTCGACGTCCACTGCGTGCTCACGGTGGAGAAATTGCGGCACAAGGCCGAAGCTACTCTCATGATGCGTGGCAACAAGATCTACGCCGACTCCACCGAGCCGAACATGTATGCGGCCATCGATTCGCTGGCCGACAAGCTCGACCGCAGCGTGAAGAAGCACAAGGAAAAAGTCTCGGACCATCATGCGGAGGAAGTGATCAAGGCACGATCCGCTTCGTGAAGCCTAATGCTTCGAGCAGGCTGGGCACGCTCTTGTCGCTACGCACATGCGCCTGATCATCGTCAGCGGCCTGTCGGGTTCCGGCAAGAGCGTCGCCCTGCACCTGCTCGAAGACATCGATTTCTACTGTGTCGACAACATCCCCGCGGCGCTGTTGAAGCCCTTCATCTCGCACACCATCCGCGACACCGACGCACCGTATCCGCAGACGGCCGTGGGGCTCGACGCGCGCAATCGTCCCCACGAAATCGAGACCATACCGTCGTTGGTCGCGGAGCTGCGCCGCATCGGCATCAGCTGTGAGGTGCTGTATCTGCACGCCAGCGACGAGGTGCTGCTCAAGCGCTATGCAGAGACCCGCCGCAAGCATCCGTTGGTATCCCGCGACGTGAGCCTGCGGGAGGCGATCGCCACCGAGCGCAGGCTCATGGAACCCATCACGGCGAGCGCCGATCTGGTCATCGACACGTCGCACATGGGGGTGCATGCGCTGCGCGAGCGCATCAGGGAGCGGATCGACCAGCGCCATGAAGGACGCCTCGCGCTGATGTTCGAATCGTTTGGCTACAAAAACGGCATTCCTGGCGACGCCGACTTCGTGTTCGACGTGCGCACGCTACCCAATCCGTATTGGGAACACTCGCTTCGGCATCTCACCGGCCGCGACCCGCCGGTGATCGAGTATCTGGCGGGCCACGCTCAAGTCGCCGCGATGGTCGCCGCGTTGATCGAATTCCTGGCGCAGCGGATCACCGAGTTCGCGCGCGCGAACCGCAGCTATCTCACCGTCGCCGTCGGCTGCACGGGCGGCCAGCACCGCTCGGTTTACGTTGCCGAGCAGCTCGCCGCACATTTCAGGGAAAGCTATCCTCAGGTGCAGACGCGCCACGACTCGCTGCAGGAATCCTGACGCGGCGCGCGCGTGTCGCCATGCGGTCCAGGCCCAGGAATTCACGGATTTCCTGAGCCCGCGCCCGCGCATCGGCCAACCCAAGCGCGATGAGTTCACGCGTGTAGCCGCGCTCGAACAACAGATAGCTCAGCAGCTGGGTGCCCGCGCTGTTGTTCGCGCCGATGGTCCGCAGGAGCGCGCGCAGGCTGCGCGGCAGTTCATAGCGGTGGCGCCGCGCGATCTCGCTCAGATCCTGGGACGGCGTCATCACCAGTGCGTCGATGCGCCGCATGCCCGGTGTCTCATTCTGACTGGCGATCAATTCGAGATCCGAATGCAGCTGATCCATGAACAGAGAGTCGAGCATGAAGCCGAACATCTGCCCGAAGGTCGGTTCCGCCTTGGGGTTGCGCAAACCGGCATCGGCCTGCGCATCGCCGACGCCCACCACCAGCAAGCGGTTCGCGCCCAAATGGATGGCCGGACTCAAGGGTGAGGTTTGGCGCATGGCGCCGTCTCCATAGAATTGATCGTGCACGTAGATCGGCCGAAACAAGAACGGAATCGCGAGGCTCGCCATCAGATGGTCCAGGGTCAACTGTACACGTGCGCTCTTGCGAAACGCCCGCTGCCACGGATCGATGGGCGAGGCGCAGGCATAGAAGGTCATGGAATCCGCGTCCGCGTAACTGGTCGCGCAGATGCCGATGGCCGACAGATGCCCCTTGTACAAAGCGCGCGGGATGCCGTCGAAATTCAACTGCACGCGCAGCAAGTCCCACAGCGGCGTGTTGTCGAACAGCGAGCGCGGCGGATGCACCAGCCAACCGCCGGTGACCAGCGCCAGCATCCAATGCAGCCCCGCGCGCAGCACGCTCACCGCATCGGCCTTGAAAACATGGTGGACTCGAAAGGCCCGCCAGACGCGTTCGATCGCATAGACGGCATGGCGGAAATGCGCCGGATCGGAGGCCAGCGCGATCGCGCTGACCGCGCCCGCGGAGGTCCCCGTGATCACCGGAAATGGTGATGCCGCACCGTGCGGCAAAAACTCCGCAATGCCCTTTAAGACGCCGGCCTGGTAGGCAGCACGGGCGCCGCCACCGGTCAGGACCAAACCCAGTACGGGAGGCTCTTCGCTCACATTTCATCCCGCTGTCTTGAGAACGCAACAAAAGTGTAGCCGGCAGTATGCCACTGGTGCAGCGCGGCAGGTGCAGACCGCCTGTTGAACCCGGCCCAATCGACACGCGGTTCCGCTATGATCAACCGATGGAAAATGCAACTTCCGGCGTGGGTCCGCGATTCCCGCAGGTCGTCGTGCTGGTGGGCGCCACGGGTGACCTCGCGCGGCGCAAGCTCCTGCCCGGCCTGTTCCACCTGTCCAGTGCGGGCTTCCTTCCCGCGTGCCAAATCATCGGCGTGTCGCTGGACGACTACGACTCGGCGGCGTTCCGCAACTTCGCCCGCGAGGCACTGACCGAGTTTTCGACCCGCAAGGTCAGCGATGCCGCTTGGGCCACGTTCGCGAACGGCCTGCAATACGTGCCCCAGGGCAAGGGAGCCGAGGCGCTGCGCACGGCGGTGCTGGCCGCGGAACAATCATTCAATGGCGAAAGCCGGCGCCTGCATTACCTGAGCGTCCCGCCGAATGCCGCCTTGTCAGCCGTGCATATGCTCGGCGAGGCCAAGCTCGTCGAGCGGGCGCGCATCATCATGGAAAAGCCCTTCGGCACCAATCTCGCGAGCGCCAAGGTGCTCAATGCGAAACTCCACGAAGTTTTCGCCGAGGACCGGATCTTCCGCATCGATCATTTCCTCGGCAAGGAGCCCGCCCAGAACATCCTCGCGTTCCGTTTCGCGAACGGCCTGTTCGAGCCCATCTGGAACCGTAACTTCATCGATCACGTCCAAATCGACGTGCCAGAGACGCTCGGGCTCGGCAAGCGCTCCGGCTTCTACGAACAGACCGGCGCCTACCGCGACATGGTGGTCACCCACCTGTTCCAGATTCTTGGATTCATGGCCATGGAGGCCCCGACGTCGCTCGAACCCAAGCCCATCGGCGAGGAAAAGAACAAGGTGTTCCGCAGCATGCTGCCGGTCAAACCCAGCGACGTCGTGCGCGGCCAGTACACCGGTTACCGCAACGAAGAAGGCGTCTCCGCCGATTCCGACACCGAGACCTTCATCGCCCTGAAATGCTTCATCGACAACTGGCGCTGGGCCGGCGTGCCGTTTTACCTGCGCACCGGCAAACGCATGGCCGAGGGCCAACGCATCATTTCCATCGCATTTCGCGAGCCACCGAAGAGCATGTTCCCCGCCGGTTCCGGCATCGGCGCGCAAGGACCCGACCACCTCACGTTCGATCTCGCCGACTCCTCCAAGGTGTCGCTGTCCTTTTACGGCAAGCGTCCCGGCCCGGGCATGCGCCTGGACAAATTGTCTTTGCAGTTCGCGATGCACGACACGGGAGCCTCTGGCAATTTGCTCGAAGCCTACGAACGGCTCATTCTCGATGCCATGCGCGGGGATCACACGTTGTTCACGACGGCCGAGGGCATCGAGAGTCTGTGGCAAGCCTCCATTCCGCTGCTCGAATCACCGCCGCCGGTGCGCTTCTACGCACCCGGCTCGTGGGGACCCAACTCCATCCACCAATTGGTGGCCCCACACGCCTGGCGCCTGCCGTTCGAGCGCGGCTGGCGCGACCCGAACAATACCGGGAGTTGACGCGCGCCGGCGATTGATGCGAGCACGCGATTCGCGCGCATCAACTGTCGAGCGGCCGGTCGAAATCGCAGTCTGGCAGCCTGGTTAGCGCGTCCTTTCCGGGCAGCATTCCCATTCTGGGGTATTGGTCGGTTGGGCGGCGGAGGACCTCTTGGGGGATTTCCCTATTCTCAAGGTCTAACATGCCCATTAAGGGTCGTTTATGGGAAAGAACTCGCCGGCCGGCTAGTACGCGACGTTCGCCTTAAAGACCCGCATAAAATTGCCCCCCATGACGGCAGCGACATCATCAACCCTCAGTCCCCTTGCTAATAATGCCGCGGTGATCAAGCTCCAGTCGGAATAATTTTTGAACACAGGCTTATAGTTTGCGTCCATATCCGTTCCGATGCCTACATGCTCAATTCCTACTGCATCAATGAGTCGACGGATCGAATCGATGTAATCCGACAATGTTGATTGTCCAAAACCGGACGGCCACGCCCCAATCAAACCTTTATTTTGAGCTACAAGGCTTGCCTGCTCGACCGATAGCAATCGTGGGTGCGAGCTGGCAGATGACACAAGATTGCTGTGCGACAGAAGAACTGGCCTTGCCGAGATCTCTACCACATTTTTCACTACAGACATCGGAGCGTGCGCAAGATCGACGGTTATTCCAACTCGATTCATTTCCTGCACAATGCTTTTGCCCAACGCTGTCAGGCCGCCATGAACCGGTGATTCCGTTTGAATATCTCCAATCTGATTGATGTGATAATGAACGATCGTGATGACGCGGACGCCTTCATGGAAGGCTGATTGAATCCGATCTAATCTATCTTCAATAAAGTCCCCACCCTCAACTCCGAAAATGACCGCTGTGTTGTGACTCCGCTGCGCCAAGTCTAAATCGTTAGGATTTGTTCCTCGGCCGAGGCCGGACTTCGAAGCAAATTCTTTAAGCGCTCGTAGCTGTCGTTCATAGTCTGCAAACGCTTCTCCCTGGCGGAATTCTCTTAAGGAATGAATTCCTGTGGACGTCATTTCCGCTAGCTTTAGATCTGCAATTCCTGAAAATACTCCTGCACTAACACGGCCTGCCTTGAGGTCCTGAATCACTTTATCCTCGAACGTTGGGCCGTAACCACGAGTGGTGTCCGAATATTCATCCAGATCGGTTAGAAAGAATCGACCAGGATGGCAATGGGTGTCTACGGATACGTGATGCTCCAGAAACTTCTGCCCAGCGATTCTCTGCTCTGTAGTAAGGACCATACCTAGGTTGGTGAGACGGCTTCCATCGCCAAACCACGGCGGCGCCGGCTGCT
>Ga0116231_10011311_pt1 | contig 13808 bp, 10 predicted proteins | sample S1TSphgellanicum_2_FD_89695 | JGI IMG/M metagenome (GOLD analysis project Ga0116231, IMG submission 89695) | Host-associated microbial communities from peat moss isolated from Minnesota, USA - S1T2_Fd - Sphagnum magellanicum MG | ecosystem: Host-associated > Plants > Peat moss > Unclassified... | reverse complement strand
GCCATCGGTGACAACTACCACCAGCCGTTCAAGGGCGGCACCGGCGCAGACAGCGTTATCCTGGGTTTCGGCGGCCCCGTCTATTACCAGGACTCGACAGGCAAGGTTGCGACCCCACCGTCGAACCAGATCGAGAACCCCAATCCGGCCGCCGGCACCAATAACTGGTACACGCAGGACGGTTATTCGGGCGGCACCTACACGAACTGCTCCGACACCACGCAGCCGGGCGTCTCGAGCATCGTGAGCTACCTCAAGGCACTTCCTTACAAGCCGGCTTCGGAATGCGTGAAAGGCACCTACTACCTCCTGAACAACTACAACCCGGGCTACAATGCGGATGGCACAACGGCCACTCTTGGGCCGAATGACTTCACGATCCCGCCGCAGCACCAGGCTTCCATCGCCAACGTGCTCGACAAGGCCGGCGTCAGCTGGACCTATTATGGCGAAGACTGGAACGCACTGGTGGCCGGCGAGCCGCTGGGCGCTGCCTATTGCACCATCTGCAATCCGTTCCTCTATCAGAGCTACGTGATGACCGATGCCACCAAGCGCAAGAACAACCTGAAGGACACTCTCGATCTTTACAGCGACATCAAGGCCGGCGTGCTTCCGGCGGTGACCTATGTGAAGCCCGGCGGGTTCAACGACGGCCATCCCTCGTCCTCCAAATACGACATCTATGAGGCGTTCACGAAGAAGATCCTCGACTTGCTTGAGGCGCAGCCGAAGCTGTTCGCCGATACGGCGGTGTTCATCACCAACGATGAAGGCGGCGGCTATTACGATAGCGGCTTCGAGCAGACGCTGGATTATTTCGGTGACGGCACGCGCATTCCGTTGATCGTGGTGTCTCCGTATTCCAAGGGCGTCGGCGTGGTGCACAGCTATGGCGATCACGCCTCGATCCTGAAGTTCGTCGAGGCGAACTGGGGTTTGGGCAAGATCGGCACCACGACGCGCGACAACCTGCCGAACCCGGTTGCCGGCACCAACGCCTATGTGCCGACCAACATGCCGGCGATTGACGATCTGATGTCGTACTTCAATTTCGCATCGGCCTCTTCGCGGAAGTAGTCCATTGGGGGAGGGTGCGTCAGCGCACCCTCCCTTGGTTTAAGGTCTTCTGTTCTGAAGAATGAAGCAAAAGACTTTTATTCTCCGGCCATGGCCGGAAAGTAAAAGTTTTTTGGTTCTTTTTTTCAAAAAAGAACGTCTTGCTTTTCCTAACCGAGGATTTTCCGATGTCGCAGAATCGCAGGATATTGGCCGCCCTGGCGCTCATGGCCATCCCGGGGATCGCCTCCCCAAGCGAGGTGGTGCCTGACAATGTCTGGGGCCATATCTGCTCCTACGCGAACGCGATCGCCACTTACCCGGCTGACTGGGCCACCCGAACCATACTGCCGGCAGCGAAATGCAGCCCGGCGCCAACCGGTTTTCACACGCTGAGCTCGGTAGGCGGCGGCGGCGATACCAGCATCGGTTTTGACATCGGCTATGATCAGGATAGCAAGCGCCTGTGTTTCGTCGCGACCGGCTTGCCGGAGGCGCCGGTGCTGCGCGTGGGCGTTGGCCATACATTATCCATACGGATCAGCAACACGTTGCGGGACACCGGCAGATACGACACGAATAATTGCCCGATCGATACTTTCGGCGGCGAGGGTTTGTGCCTCCCCAAGCTGGTCTTTGCCGAGGCGCCGGGTGCCGATGGCCCCTATTATCCGCTGGAAGCCAATGAGGCGCATACGGCCGACGGCACATCGAATCTGCACGTGCACGGGCTGTTCGTAACACCGCAAATCTGCAGCGATGAGGTGCTGCGCAGCGCCATTTATCCGGCCAATTGGGAAGGGCCGGTGGCGACCCCGCCGCCATGCCAATCGGCCGCGGATACGCTCACCTATACGTATCGTCTGCCCGCCTATCATCCGGCCGGGCTCTACTGGTATCACACGCATCGCCACGGTCAGGCCGAGCATCAATCGCAGATGGGCTTGGTTGGCGCCATCGTGGTTGAGAATATCGGAGACTTTTACCGCAAGGCCATCGGCGTGACGGATGAGGTGCTGCTGGTGACCGATACACCCGACACGGCGTGTATTGTCGGTGTCAGTTGCGACGTCGCGGGGCGGCGCCGGCAGGACAATGCCGCCTCCGCGCGCGCGCGGGCCAAAGCTTCGGCCGCGGCCGCGCCGGTTCTCGATCCGCGCATCGACCAGGTGGACCAGGCGGGCGAATGCGCGCAGGGCGCCTCGGGTGAAGCAGGCGGGTATGAATTGTGGACGCTGTTGCTGAACGGGGCGCCGGTGCCGGAAGCGCAGAACGGGTTTCCGCCGGATGACGAGTTGCTGCAGAAAACGATGCAGCCCGGGCAACGGCAGATTTTCCGCATGGTCAATGCGTCGGCCAATTCCTTCGTTGCGCCCAAGCTGGTGACGGTGGAAAACGGGGTGAAAACGGTGCAGCCATTGGAGGTTTTTGCGCGCGACGGCGTGGGCCTGGCGGATGCGTCGGGCAACCGGCATTTCGGGTATTTCGATGTCGCGAAGAAACAGTTCATCGTGCCGCCATCCGGGCGGGTGGAATTCGTGGTGCATGCGCCGCCGGTTGGCGCCAAGATGTATCTGCAAAGCGACCAGGTATTGCCGGGCTGCGGTGGCAACGCCTATCCGGCGCGGCGGCTGCTGCTGATCCGCTCGGCCGGCACGCCGGTCGATCCCGGCGCTTCGGACGATAGCGATCTACTGGCGCATGAGCCGCCGTTGAAAGTCTATTTCAACTCGCTGGGCACGGCGCCGAGCGTCAAGCGCACCTTGGTGTTCGCCGAATACGGCCGTGACTTCACCTATGGTGTTACCAAATGGCTGAAGCAGACGCCCACCGTTTCCGACTATGACCCGACGCAGACGGATTTTTATTTGACGCAGGTGGCGGCGACGGATGGGGAGGTGAACCCGGCGCAGACCGCCTTGATCCCGTTCTCCTCGCACACGCTGGCGCCGCAGGTTGTGGTGCATCTTCATGGCAAGGATAGCGTGACGGAGGAATGGCTGGTGGAGAACTCGACGCTCGAAATCCATGCCTTCCATATGCATCAGATTCATTTTCGCGACATAACAACGCCGAGTACCGACCCGGACCAGCAGCCGATCCTGGACACCGTTACGTTGCCGGCGGCGCCGCTGATCGGCGATGTCGCCACCGGCTATCCGGGTGCGCCAGGATTTGTGCGGCTGCTGATGACGTTCACCAAGCAGGATATCGGCGAATTCGTGTTCCACTGCCATATCCTGGAGCACGAGGATAACGGCATGATGGCGAAGATCAAGGTTGTGGCTGATTAATACCAGGCTCGGCGGTTTTTGACTCTTGCCTGGCCGAGACCCCCCACCCCGACCCTCCCCACAAGGGGGAGGGAGAAAAAGAGCGACGGTCAAACTCACTTCAGGTTGGTATCAGAATGTTCTTTTTTGAAAAAAGGCGGAGGCCGGCCCGGCGGGAACCAAACAACTTTTGTTCATGCGCTCGCGGATAGATGCCGGTCATCGCCGGATAGGTGAACGCAACGAAAAAAAGTCTTTTGGTTCTTTTCTTCAGAAAAGAACACGCTTCTTTTTATCCGGGCGCGCGGTCGTTACGGACGTATAGCTTCGCGGCCTCGGCGCCCTCGTCCCCCGCCTCAGGGATATATGTGTATTTGGCGGCGAGCACCTTGAAGAGGCAGGGCATGTAGTCGATGGGTTTGTAGGTGCCCCAGACCACCCAGTTGTCGAAAACGATGACGGGCGGTGGCGATTTATCCAGAATGGCGCACAGATCGCGCTGCTCGCCCAGCATCGGGGCGTGGGCGTAGAGGGCATCAGCTGGCAGATATTCGTAGAGCCGGTTGATGGGCAGGCGGCCGGCGGCCCAGTAGATGTCGGGGCGGTAGACCAGGGCGAGAATGCGCTCCCCGGGCCGCGTGAGGCGGCGGATCGCGGCGTCAAGCGGCGCGTCGCCGCGCAGCGCAATCCCGGCCGGCGGTTGGCCCAGGAATTGAGCCCGCGTCAGGGTGGTGGGCGAGTAAATCGCGTGGCGCAGCACCGCGTCGTTGCAGACGATCGCGCATAGGCACAGGGCGCTGGCCCAGAGCAGCGGTCGCGCCGCGTTTTGCGTCACCGGCGCCACAGCGGCGGGCATGGCCAGGGCAAACACCCCGATGGCGGCCATCAGCATGGCGCCGTTCTGGAAGATCACCAGTCCGCGTGCGTCGAGCAGCACGAGTGCCGCGAGCGTGGTGACCACCGATACGCAGCAAGCGGCCCGCCCAGGTCCGGGCCGCAGGGCGAGCCACAGGGAGGCGGCGGAGCCGAAGGCGCCGCACAGGATCGCGGCGCTCTGCACCAGACGGTCCGGCTGAAGCGAGGGTGTGAGGCTCCAGATGAGGCCAGGCAGCGACACCGGGAAGATTTTGACATGGACGCTGTTGAGGTAGGCGGTCTGGCTGAACAGCACGTGGAAGGTGAGATAGCCGCGCACATCGCCCCAGACCAGCAGCCAGCCGAGCAGCAGAAAGCCAACGGCGCAGGCGGCGATGAGATGAACGCTTGCGGCTCGCCGCTGGCCGGCAAACCAGGCGGCAAGGCAGCCGCCCAGGGAAAACAGAAGCGCGCTCGGCGCCTCGGAATAGGAGGTGAAGGCAAGACCTGCGCTGGCGGCGCCGGCCGCGGCCGCGGCGGCGGCCGGGATGCGCGCGCGGACGCAGGCGGGGATGGTGAACCACGCCAGGATCATCACCGCGAGGGCGCCGGATAGCGGATAATAGCTGAACCAGTACAGCCCCTGGACCAGCCAGACGCCGGCGAGAAGGCCGAAATACAGGGCGGCGCCCAAAGCACGTTGCGGGCCGCGCAAGGCGGGCGTGGAGGCAACCGCGGCACCGGCAATGACGGCGAAGCCGGCGATCACCAGCCTGGCGTTGTTTGCGTGGGCGAAACCGAACAGGGCGCCGTAGAGCTGCGCGAGCATGAAAATGCCGGGGCCGTGCTGATCAACGAAATCACGATACAGGCGCTCGCCCGAGTCGAGCGCCCAGCCGCCGAGCAGGTGCATGACCTCGTCATTGAAGCCGATGGCATAGAGCCCGAAACGGGCCCGGCGCGCGAAGAACAGAAAAGCGGCAACGGCGAGCAGCCCAGGAAACAAAAGTTCTTTGCTTCTTTCTTTCAAGAAAGAAGAATCTTCTTTTTCTGAAGAAAAAGAAGCAAAAAGACTTTTACTCCTTGGCGCAGGCTTCACCACACGCTTCAGTCAGGCAAATTCAGCAGAAATTCCACCGGGTCGGCGATGTCGCGGATGTTTACTTCGCAGATCGGTTTTTGGCCTGGGCCTTCCTCGAACGGATGGGCCCAGAACGGGCTGATCTCGAACTTGCCATTCCAGGAAAGGCGCGTCTGGTAGCGGCCGGGCAGGAAATGGCGCACACCCTGCTCCACCTTCACGCCGCGCTCGGAATTGGTGCGGTTGGTCATTTCGATCTCGAGCGCCGGGGTGTGCGGCGTTACGTTAGGCGGCATGATCAGGCTGACTTTTTCCGCCGGGTAGCCCGCCAACTGGTCGCGCAGCCAGAGCCAGCCTTCGGCATGAAGAAATTCGGCGTCGCGGAAATCCTTGGGCAGCCAAGGCACATCGAACGTGTAGCGCAATTCGATGCGGGAGCCGCGGCGTTCCTCCAGCAGGTATCTTACCAACTCCGGCAGTTCGCGATAGTTGGAGCGATAGACCATCGTGATGTAGCGGATCGGCGTGGGATCCGGGTGCTGCGAGGCGGCCTCCATCAACAGGTCCCAGTTTTCCTGGAAGATGCGGAAGCGTGCGCCCTTGCGCATCTTTTCGTAGATTTCAGGAACACGCGATTCGATCGAGATGTTCACGTGATGCATGCCGGCGTTGGCAAGCCAGGCGTAATAGTCCGGCGTCATGCGCTTGGCGAGGTTGGTGGTATAAAACAGTTTTTTCCGCCATTCGCGCGGTACTTTATCGACAAACCGCATGAGATCTGGGTGCAGCGTCGGTTCATGCAGGCAGGAGAACCAGAAATTCGACTCCGTTACGTAGGGCAGGAAGCGCAGCGCCGCTTCGATAGTGGCTTCGTCCATCAAATTGGTGGTGCGCACATTGGTGTAGTCGTACAGGCAGAACGGGCAGCGCAGGTTGCAATTATCCACGATGTCGCCGGCGATCAGCATGATGGGCTGGTAGTCGCGGCCGACGAAACCGGCGCGCGCGAGCGGGGCGCCACCCGGCGCGGGCAGCACCACCAGATGATCGAGCGCCGCTTCGGGTAAGGGGCGCTTGAAGCGGATGAAAAACCCGTGCCCGTCATCGCTGGCGCCGGCATGGGTAAGGCCGAGCCGGAAATGGTCGGCCGTGCCCTGCCCGACCAATTCACCGGTATCGGCGCGGCGGACGAGCAGCGCCACACGTTCGGCGGGGTTTTGCGGGCTTTCCGCCCAGCCGGCCACGTGGAACGGGCTGAGTTGTTCCAGCGCGCCCTTGAATGGCGGCGGCCCCGCAAGAGGACCAGGGCGGGCACGGCCGGTGAGGTGCGAGAACAAGTCCCGAAGCGACGTCATGGCTCGTTTATAGGGAGCGGGAAGTTGGGCGCATAGGGGCGAAGCCCGCCTCAGCGCCAGACATGTCTTGCCTAAAAAGGCGGCGGAGCGCTGTGGAATATGCCTTTGGTTGCAGCATATCACGTATGCACAAGAACGAAGAGGGGGTACGGGCGCGCGGTAAAACAGGGATTTTCGCCCGGTTATGTCGCGGCAATGGCGGGCGCGCGCAAGAAAACGCCGTGATTTCTGAAGTAGACCTGAAGAATATTTCGCCCGTATGGAAGTTATGCAGTTTTATGGCGCGATTACCGCGGCTTGCCAAGAAGATGACGCCAACTATGTTGCGCTGCGAAAGGAAGTCGCGCTGAAGAAAAGAGCCGACTTTGAAAGGAAGATTATCATGAGTTATATTTCAACCGCCGATCTTGCCGCCCTCAGCAGCCCGATGTCGGCTTACAAGACCACCACAGCGACGCGTGACATCCCGCATACACAGCCAAATGGTCCTGGGCGGGTTGGCCCGGCGCTGGAAGCTATGCTTGCCTTGGCAACCTCATTGCTCGGCAGCCTGGTTCTCTGGACCGTCATTGCGGGCCCCTGGATCCACTAAGGGTGAATAGCCCAGGCCGGCGGGAAGGTTTCAAGCGCAACCTTCCCGCCGCAAGGCATCTTTGACGTCGCTTAAAGCGCTGACAAATCAAAAGTTTTTTAGTTCTTTGTGCTAAAAAAGAACGTAATACCAAGCTGCTCAGTTTTTGACTCTTGCCCCAGAGCCCTCACCCTCCCAACCGCTTCGCGGTCGGGCCCCTCCCTCTCCCGCTTCGCGGTAGAGGGCTTCTTGCGTCGGTCAAACTCAAATCGGGTTGGTATAATACCAGGCGAGACGGATTTTGACTCTTGCCCGGCCGAGACCCCCACCCCGCCCCTCCCCACAAGGGGGAGGGAGAAGAAAGGCGCCTTATACCATTGAAATTGTTTGCGTTAATTCGTTCCGCAGATGTGTGACTCCCAACGCGGGTCAAAGCGTTAGCATCTGCGTTTATCCGCGTTCATCTGCGGTTTCCCTTCCTTGTGTTTCGTCGGCTGGCGCGGCGCAGGTGGAGAACCTGGGCGGTTCCACAAGAACATGCTTTTTTACCCTGCCTTGGCCTCACGCCGCCAGGCATGCAGGATGAATTCCGTATAGCCATTCGGCTGCGCGCGCCCCTTGAACACCAGGTCGCAGGCCGCCTTGAAGGCCGGCCCATCGAAGCCGGGCGCCATCGGCAGATAGGCGGGATCGGACGCATTCTGGCGGTCCACGGTCGCGGCCATGCGGCGCAGCGTGCTCATCACCTGCTCGGCTGTGACGACACCGTGGTGCAGCCAGTTGGCGATATGCTGGCTGGAGATGCGCAGGGTCGCGCGATCCTCCATCAGGCCCACATCATGGATATCCGGCACTTTTGAGCAGCCGACGCCCTGGTCGATCCAACGCACCACGTAGCCGAGAATGCCTTGGGCGTTGTTGTCGAGTTCCTGTTGCACATCGTCGGGCGCCCAGTTGGAGGCTTCCACCGGGATGGTGAGCAGGTCGGACAATTTCGCCGGCGGCCTGCCTGCAAGCTCCGCCTGACGGGCCTTCACATCAACCTGGTGGTAGTGCAGCGCGTGCAGGGTGGCGGCGGTGGGGGAGGGCACCCAGGCGGTGTTGGCGCCCGATTTGGGGTGGGCGATCTTGGTGGCGAGCATGTCGGCCATGCGGTCGGGCGCGGCCCACATGCCCTTGCCGATCTGCGCATGGCCGGGCAGGCCGCAGGCGAGGCCGATATCGACGTTCCGGTCTTCATAGGCGGCGATCCAGGGCGTGTTCTTCATCTCGTTCTTGCGCGTCATGGTGCCCGCCTCCATGGAGGTGTGCATTTCGTCGCCGGTGCGGTCGAGAAAGCCGGTGTTGATGAAGAAAACCCTGTCCCTGGCGGCAAAGATGCAGGCGGCGAGGTTGGCGCTGGTGCGCCGTTCCTCGTCCATGATGCCCATTTTCAGGGCGCGGCGCGGCAATGAGAGCAGGTCCTCCACGCGGGCGAAAAGTTCCGCGGCGAAGGCCACTTCCTCGGGCCCGTGCATCTTGGGTTTGACGATATAGACGGAGCCGGCGCGGCTGTTGTGCAGGCGGGGCGAGCCGCGCAAATCGTGCGTGTCGATCAATGCGGTGATCGCGCAATCGAGCATGGTTTCAGGGATTTCGCCGCCGTCGGGCAGCAGCACCGCATCGGTGTACATATGGTGGCCGACATTGCGCACCAGCATCAGGCTGCGGCCCGGCAGGCGCAGTTTTTCGCCCGTGGGAGAGATGAATTCCAGGTCAGGCGAGAGGCTGCGCTCCAGCGTTTCGCCGCCCTTCTCGAACTGGGCGGTGAGTGTGCCGCGGGTCAGGCCCAGCCAGTTGCGATACACCTCCACCTTGTCGGCGGCATCGACGGCGGCGACGCTATCCTCGCAATCCATGATGGTGCTGATGGCGGATTCCAGCACGATGTCGTTGATGCCGGCGGGGTCGGTGGCGCCGATCGGGCCGCTGCGGTCAATCACGATCTGGATATGCAGGTTGTTCTGCTTCAGCAGCACGGTTCCGGGGGATGCCGGATCGCCTGTATAGCCGGCGAACTGGGACAGCGTCGCCAGATGCAGGGCGCCGGCATTTGTATGGATCAGCAGCGTGGCATCGGCGATGGAGAAGCGGACTGCGCTTTCGTAGCTGCCGCCATGCAGCGGCACGAATTCGTCGAGATAATGTTTGGCGGCCGCGATCACGCGCTCGCCGCGTATTTTGTTGAAGCCGCGGGTTTTTTCGGCGCCGCCGGTGAAGGGGATGGCGTCGGTGCCGTAGAGCGCGTCGTACAGGCTGCCCCAGCGCGCATTGGCGGCATTCAGCGCGTAGCGTGCGTTGGAAATCGGCACCACAAGCTGCGGGCCGGCGACCTCGGTGATCTCCTTGTCCACATTGGTCGTGGTCACGGCGAATGGCGCCGGCTCGGGCACCAGGTAACCTATTTCGCGCAGGAAGGTCTCGTACTCTTCCTGGTCGAAGGGTTTGCCGCGGTGATCACTGTGCCAGCTATCTATCTTTCGCTGCAACAGATCGCGCTTGTCCAGCAGGGCGCGGTTGCGGGGGGCGAGGTCGGCCAGCAGAGCCGCGAATCCGGACCAGAACTGCTCGGCCGTGAGCCCGCTGCCCGGAATCGCCTCCTGGGCCACGAAATCGTGCAGAGTCTTGGCGACCTGCAATCCTGACACTGCGATTCGTTCCATGTCGTCCTGTATCCCGCCTGTGCGAATGCGCCCTATCTGCCCACTCATGCAGCTGTTGCAAATCCCCGGAAAGGAGGGCGCCCGTTATGCCGGCATCCTTGACCGATACGCTTAACAAGGCATTCGCGCTGCTGGCGGACGCTGCTGCCAACCCGGCAAGCCCGTTTCATACGCCCGCGCTCGCCGGCATAGGTGCTGATGGCGCGCCGGCCGTTCGTACGGTTGTTCTGCGCGGTTTCGAGAACGCCACCCGATCGCTCGCGATGCACACCGATACGAGATCGGCGAAGGTCACGGATTTTGCACGGAATGCGGCGGCGGCGCTGCATTTCTGGAATCCCGAAACGCGCGTGCAGATAAGGGTCAGTGGTCAGATCGCCTTGCATGCCGGCGATCAGGTGGCGGAGGCGGCCTGGACAAATCTACGCGACTCGAGCCGCGCGACCTACCGCGTCGAACCAGGGCCAGGCACGGTGATTTCGGCGCCGCATGACACACATGCGAGCAGCGAGGAGGCCGCGTTTTCCGTCTTCTGCGTGATGCTGATGCGGATCAGCGCGCTGGAATGGTTGCATCTGGCACACGGCAGCCACGCGCGTGCGCGGTTCCGGTGGGATAACGGGGAATTCACACCTATGTGGCTCGTTCCGTAAGTTTGACCGCTCTGGATTCCTCCCAATGCCCAGCCTCGCAGCCCGCATGCACCATGGTGGTGCTGGCCCGATCCTCGCCTTCCTTGTCGTCTGCTTCGTATGGGGATCGACCTTCCTGGCCATGCGCATTGGCGTGGAGACCATTCCGCCCTGGACGATCATTGGCGGCCGCTGCCTGGTGGCCGGCGCGATGCTGTGCGCGTTCGCCTTTTTCCGCGGTGCCCGGATGCCTGGGCCGCGCGCGCTCGGCTCGGCGATCGTTTCGGGGGTGCTGTTATTCTCCTGCTCGCAAGCCATGGTGGCCTGGGGCGAGCTGCGCCTGCCCAGCGGCCAGGCAGCGGTATTGTGCTGCACGGTGTCACTGCTCACTCCGGCGGTCTCCTGGGGAATGGGCGCAGCAGGGCGGCCAAGCCTGCTTGCGGTGATCGGCCTGCTGCTGGGGTTTCTCGGCGTTGTCGTGCTCACCCGGCCGGATGCGCATGCGGGCGACCAGCTGGCGCGCGCGGTGATCGTGCTTTCGGCACTTGCCTGGGCCATCGGTGCCGCGGTAGCGCGGCGCGTGCCGCCGGCAGGCTCCGCGCTGCTGGGCAGCGGCCTGCAATTGCTGGCGGGCGCGCCGGCGGCTTTGGCTTTCGCCTGGGCGCGCGGCGAATGGACGCATCTGACTATGGCTGCGGTCTCCGGCCGGTCGGTGCTGGCAATGGCCTATCTTGTGGTCATGGGCTCGATCGTTGCGTTCGCCTGCTTCGGTTGGCTGGTGCAGATATGGCAGCCCGAGCGCTTGTCCACCTACGCCTTCATCAACCCGCTGGTGGCGCTGGCGCTCGGCGCGGCGCTGATGGGCGAGAAGCTGGGTCTGCGCGAGTTGGCGGCAACCACGCTGATCCTCGGCGCTGTGGGGCTGGTGATGCTGGGCAACCGGCCGCACGGCGCATGGCCGCGCCTTGGGTTTGGTGGGGCGCGCGTAGCGGAAAAGATTGGGTAGCGGGGTAATTAGGACCGCAATGCGCGAGCGCAATTCTTATGACAGGTCTTGCGCCGCTGTTGGACGACGACGAAGACACCGCGGAGGCGCGCGTTTTGGTTGAGGCCGTTGCTGTTGCCGAGGCCGAAGCCGCGGAGTCCGTAGGAGGGGGAAGCGAGGCGCTGCCCACCCATTATCCCTGGAGTGACCTTACGGATTGCAGATCGTCTCGCTATCGCCCGGCTCAGCCCCCTTTCCGGTCGGGCCGGCCGAACAAAAATCGTAATCGCGCTGGCCGGGGCGGGTGGATGGGCTGCGGTAGATCCAGGGGTGGTCCCACGGGTCCTTCTGGCTGGCGGCACCCTTGATGTAGGGGCCGCTCCAATTATCCACATCCGCCGGCTTTTCGACCAGTGCCGCCACCCCCTCCTCCGTGGTGGGGAAGCGGCCGACATCCAGGTGGAATAGCTCCAGATTGCTGCCGAATTCGGTGATCTCCTGGCGGGCGAGCTTGATTTTGGAATTGCCCAGGATTTTCAGCGTCTGCGGCGCGACGAACGCCACCAGCAGGCCAAGGATCGCGATCACCACCAGCAGTTCCAGCAGCGTGAAACCGGCATCTTTCGGCTCGACGGATCGCGGTGTTTGGGTGGGGTGGAACACGGTGCAGAACTCCGGCAGGCCAGCTTTAGGGCGCCCTTTTGCGACCTCGCCACCCTTCCCGCAAGCCGTCAGCCTGAATGACGGCAGCCGCGCCTGCCATCAGCAAGCGCACACCGCCCCTCGCTGGTAAGAACACCAACTGAAGAGCCGGATGGGGGATATCCGCCAGCCCGGTTCGGTGGGAGAGGAGGTTACACTCTCCCCCGCCCTGACATCTATTCGATGTCCTCAGCCTCGCGACGGTTTCTCCTCATACACCGCATAGGCCAGTTTCAGCAGGCGCTCAGCGGGCCTGCGATATCCCGCGCGCTCGGCGTTCTGCGCGAGGGTGAGAAGCTGGTCGGCCAGCATCAGCGGGCTGACGGAGGTTTGCGGCGCAAAGGCGGCAAGGCTGGGTGCGGACATGTGGTTTTCTCCACCAGTGAAACCCGTTTTCGGGTGACATGATGTTGCGTTGCCTTGTTTACCCAAAGATGAATCAACCCTCGGGTTTGTTGGAAACTTCGCGCAAGGCCGCGAGCCGCAATGCCGAGGCCAAACTTTGCGCCGGGGGGCGCGCCGCATCGATCGACTGCACCAGGCATGAGAGCAAGGTGCCGCGCGACGCTGCGAGATGCTGCAACACCTCCCAAAATTCGCCCTCGAGGGCGACGCTCGTGCGATGTCCGCTGAGCGAAAAACTGCGTTTTTTCAGCATGGCAGCCGTCCGGCGGCCCAAAGCGCCGCTTCCGCCACGACCGGGTCCGGATCATTTGCGAGCTTCAGCGCCACCGGCCGCAACGCCGGATCGCCCGCATTGCCGATCGCTGTCAGCACGTTGCGCACAAAACGGTTCCGGCCGATCCGCTTGACCGGCGAACCGGCAAAGCGCGCGCGAAAAGCTGCGTCATCGAGCCCGGCCAGGTCGGCCAGGCGCGGCGACACCAGATCGTCGCGGGCCAGCAATTTCTGCTCGCTGGCCGGCACCGCGAACCGGTTCCAGGGGCACACGGCAAGGCAATCGTCGCACCCATAGATACGATTGCCCATCAGCGGCCGCAGCGCATGGGGGATCGGCCCCTGATGTTCGATCGTCAGATACGAAATGCAGCGCGTTGCATCGAGCCGGTAGGGCGCGGGAAACGCATCCGTCGGACAAATTTTCAGGCAGCGCTCGCAGGTGCCGCAGCGCCCGCCTTGCGAAGCTGAGCGCGGCAGATCGAGCGTGGTGAAAATCTCGCCGAGGAACAGCCATGAGCCATGGGCGCGCGACACCAGGTTCGTGTGTTTCCCTTGCCAGCCGATCCCCGCCTGCTCGGCCAACGGCTTTTCCATCACCGGCGCGGTATCCACAAATACTTTTATAGCCCCGCCAAAACGGCTGACGATGAACTGCGCCAGGTGTTTCAGCTTGCCTTTCAGGACATCGTGGTAATCGCGGTGCCGCGCATACACCGAGATGTTGCCGCGATCGGGTTTCCCCAGCGTCTCCAGCGCATCCTCCGCCGGCGCATAGGATAGGCCGAGCGCGATCGCCGTGCGTGCCTCCGGCCACAGGGCCTGCGGGTCGCTCCGCTGCGCGGCGCGGTCGGCGAGCCAGCCCATGTCGCCGTGATAGCCGGCAGCCAGAAAGTCTCGTAGCCCGGCACGTGC
>Ga0116231_10011309_pt1 | contig 13808 bp, 15 predicted proteins | sample S1TSphgellanicum_2_FD_89695 | JGI IMG/M metagenome (GOLD analysis project Ga0116231, IMG submission 89695) | Host-associated microbial communities from peat moss isolated from Minnesota, USA - S1T2_Fd - Sphagnum magellanicum MG | ecosystem: Host-associated > Plants > Peat moss > Unclassified... | reverse complement strand
GGCGGATCCGGCGTGCCGGGCACCAAGGGGATGTTGGCGGCCTTGACCCCGCGATTCGCGAGGTAGAAAGAGGTCGGTGTCTTGGAACTGCGCGAGACGCCGACGAGACACACATCGGCCTCGGCGATGCCGGCCTGCTGTTGCCCATCGTCATGGGCCAGCACGTAATGCATCGCGTCGATGCGCCGGAAGTAATCGGCGTCGAGCACATATTGGCGGCCCGGACGCGCGATCGCCTGCTCGCCGAACTGTTCCTGGAACAAGGCCATCACCGGATCGAGGACATTGACCACGTCCAGACCCAGCCGCGCGGCCGTTGTCTCCAGATCAGCCCGAAGCCCCTTGTCGACGATGGTGGACAGGATCGGCCCCGGCTCCGCCTCCACACCTTCCAGGACCCGATGCAGCTGGAAGCGGGTCCGGATCAGGCTCCAGCGATGATACACGATGCTGGCATGCTCGAACTGCGACACCGTCGCGCGGGCGATGGAGTTCAGGGTCTCGCCTGTGGAATCGGACACCAGATGGAGGTTCATTCGCGCGCGCATGGGAGCGACGATAGCGGGGATAACTCCACGCCGCAGCCACCATTGCGTGGAACCGGGGATAAGCCGGCATTTCGCCGGGCCGGGGGACGGAATCGCCGGTACGGTTTGGCGCAGTGAGGATGAACAGGATTCTGGACGTAAAGACAGGTGTTTGGCCGCCGGGCCGGGTGTGGACAGGCGGCGGCAAACCTCAGCCGTCGCCGGGTACCCCGTCTTCCACATCCACTACTGACCACTACCCCAAGACATCTGACTCTTTTCTTTTTATAGAAGGGACGCGTATGCGGATGGGATGACGATGACGAAGCGGTTGCAACGGGCTTTGGCGGGGGAAGCGGTATGGCCGCCGCCGGTATGGCTGATGCGCCAGGCTGGCCGATATCTGCCCGAGTATCGCGAGGTGCGTGCCCGCGCCGGAGACTTTATCAGCCTCTGCACCGCGCCAGCCCTGGCGGCGGAGGTGACGCTTCAGCCGCTGCGTCGCTATGAGATGGACGCGGCGATACTGTTCAGCGACATTCTGATGCTGCCCTGGGCGCTGGGGCAGGGATTGCGGTTTGCCGAGGGCGAAGGCCCCCGGCTGCCCCCGATCCGCGACGCCGCCGGCGTGGATGCCCTCGACCCGAGCCGTCTGGCATCAGCCATCGCGCCGATCCTGGAGACTGTGCGGCTGGTGCGTGCCGGAGTCGGAGACGCGACGCTGATCGGGTTCGCCGGCAGCCCGTTCACGGTGGCCTGTTATATGGTAGAGGGCCAGGGAACCAAGGAATTCGCCCATGTGCGGCGGATGGCGTACGGGCAGCCGCGCCTGTTTGGCCAGCTTATGGATATCGTGACCGCCGCCACGATCGAGTATCTGGCGGCGCAGATCGTGGCCGGCGCCGAGGTGGTGATGCTGTTCGACAGTTGGGCGGGCGTGCTGTCCCCTCATTTGTTTCACACGCACGTCACCCTGCCCACGAAGCGGATCGTCGATGCCCTCCGGACCCGGTTCCCGGACACGAAAATCATCGGATTTCCGCGCGGGGCCGGTACTCTGTTGGCTGGCTATGCCGCAGAGACCGGCGTCTCCGCCGTTGCGATCGACACCGGCGTCGATCCCGCCTTCGCCATCTCGGCCGTCCCAGGGAATGTCGCACTGCAAGGCAATCTCGATCCGATGGCCCTGGTGGCGGGCGGAGACGCCCTTGCGCGCGAGACGAACGGGATCCTCGATGCCATGCGCGGACGCCCCTACGTGTTCAACCTCGGCCACGGGATCGTGCCGGAAACACCGCCCGAGCATGTCGCGGCGCTGATGCGGCATATCCGGAGTCATTGACGCCGTGGATGCGCTTGCCACGTCTGGCGCCATGACACGTCCCAAGATCGCCATCGTGCTGTTCAATCTGGGGGGGCCGGACCGGATCGAGAGCGTCAAGCCGTTCCTGCTCAACCTGTTTCGGGACCCGGCCATCCTGCGGGTGCCGTTCTTCGTTCGGCCTTTGCTCGCGCGCATCATCGCCACGGCACGCGTGAAACCGGCCAGCGAGAACTACGCCATCCTTGGCGGGCGCTCTCCGCTGCTCGAACTGACCGAGGAACAGGGACGGACGCTGGAGACGGCGCTGCCGGACCTGGAGGCGAAATGCTTTGTCGCCATGCGCTACTGGCATCCGTTCAGCGAGGAGGCGGCCCGCGCCGTGAAGGAGTGGGACCCCGACGAGGTGGTGCTGCTGCCGCTGTATCCGCATTACTCCACCACGACGACGGGGAGTTCCCTCACGGCGTGGCGCGATGCGGCGAGCCGGGTGGGGCTGGTGAAGCAGACCACGTCCGTGTGCTGCTACCACGCTGATCCCGGATTCACCCGCTCCACCGCCGCCATCGTCCGGAAGGCCTATGACGAAGCTCGCGCCGCGCTCGATCCCGCGATCGGACTGCGGGTGCTGTTCTCCGCGCACGGGCTTCCCGAGACCATCATCCGGCGCGGCGATCCGTATCAGTTCCAGGTGGAGCGCACCGTTTCCATGGTGGTTAGCGCGCTCGGCATTCCGGATCTCGACGCGACCACCTGCTACCAGTCCCGCGCCACGCCGCAGAAATGGATCGAGCCATCGACGGAGCAGGAGATCGAGCGCGCCGCCCATGACAAGGTCGCCGTGCTGGTGGTGCCGATCGCCTTCGTATCCGAGCATTCCGAGACGTTGGTGGAACTCGATGTCGAGTATCGCGAGCTGGCGGAAAAGGAAGGCGTACCGGGCTACTTCCGTGTGCCGACGCAGAACTCGGACCTCGGATTCATCTCTGCGCTGGCGGGCTTGGTGCGACGGGCCCGGTCGCATGGTCCGGGCTTATGCAGTTTTGCGGGCGGTCGAACATGTCCGGGCCAGCATCGCGACTGTCCGCATGCCCGGGCGGGCGCCGCCCCCATTTTCACGGTGCCGGACATTCCCGAGGTGGCTGTCGCTGCATGAGTCCTGTCGAGTTGATGCGCTCGCGCCGCGCCCCTTTGCGGCTCGTCATTTTCGATTGCGACGGCGTGATCGTGGACAGTGAACCGGTCGCCAACCGTATTACCGCCGCCGCCTGCACCGCTCTCGGCTGGACAATGACCGCCGAGGAAGCTGACCGGAACTTTCTCGGCATGACTCTGTCCGACATGGTTCCGGTCATCGAGGCGCGTGTTGGCTATCGGCTTCCCGCGGAATGGCAAACCTCTTTGACGATGGCACTCGTCGCCGCACTGGCGGCCGAGGCCACGCCCATTCCGGGCGCGATCGACGCCTTGCACGCGACCAGCACACTCGGCCTTCCTTGGCGCATCGCCTCCAACTCCTCCCATGAGGAGATGCGCGCGAAATTCGCCCGGATCGGCATTGCCGATCTGGTGGCGGGGCGCGTTCACAGCCATCGCGACGTGGCGCGGGGCAAACCGGCGCCGGATCTGTTCCTCGCCGCCGCCGCCGCCGAAGGCGTTGCCCCGACGGAATGCGTGGTGATCGAGGATAGCCAGCCCGGCGTGCGGGCCGCCATCGCGGCGGGAATGGACTGTCTGGGTCATGCGCCGCATTCGGATGGCGCCGCTCTGCGGGCCCTCGGCGCCGCGCCGTTCCACGCCATGAGCGAGCTTGCGGGATTGTTCGCCGTCGCGCAGAACGCTGCCCCATGACCATCGACGCCCTGGCGCCCTTCTATCTCTGGACGAAGTCTTTCCATGTTATCAGTGTGATAGCCTGGATGGCCGGGCAGCTCTATCTGCCGCGCCTCTATGTTTATCATTGCGAGGTGGCGCGCGGGTCGCTGGAAAGCGAGCGCTTCAAGGTCATGGAGCGCAAATTGTTCAAGGGGATCGTGAACCCCGCGATGATCGCGACCTTCCTGTTCGGAATTCTGCTGGTGCTCACGCCCGGGGCGGTCGATTGGCATGCCGGATGGTGGCATCTCAAGCTGACGGCGGTTTTGTTGCTGATCCCGTTTCACATTTTCCTGTCGCGGTGGCGGAAGGATTTTCTGGAGGACCGGAACCAGCGGCCGCAGAAATTCTATCGCATGGTGAACGAGATTCCCGCGGTTCTCATGGTCGTCATCGTCATCATGGTCATCGTAAAGCCGTTCTGATGCCTTACGAAGTCGCTTTAGCGGACGGGTTCACTGTCAGCGATAGCCGCGAACGCCTGGATATCGACGAGGTCTATCGCTTCATTTCCGAGGAATCCTACTGGGGTAAGGGACGGCCACGCGCCGTGTTCGCGAGGGCGCTGGAGCATTCCATGGCGTTTGGGCTTTACCCGGGCGAGGGCAGGCAGATCGGCTTCGCGCGCGTCGTCACCGACCGCGCCATTCGGGCCCACCTGAACGATGTCTATGTGCTGAGCACCTATCGGGGTCGTGGCTTGGGAAAGGGCCTGGTCGGCGCTGTTCTTGATCATCCGGAACTGGCGACGGTGGGCACCTGGAGCCTGAACACGGATGATGCGCACGGTCTCTATGCCAGCTTCGGCTTCGGGGCTTTGACGCGTCCGGACAGCTTCATGATGCGTGTCCGTGGCGCATCACCGGCGGAAACCGATTGACGCCCCGTATATTCGCGATGTCAGCCGGTTGACGCGACGCACCGGCGTCCATAGGTTGGCGGTCGCGGGTCAGCGGCGAGATTTCCGGCCGCCCCAGAGCCGCGCCACCTTTCTCTCCCTTTCCAGGGACAGCGCTGGCGACCAATCGGCAAAGAAGTCGGTTCGGTCCTCGGCTTAGACAAGATCACCTTCCTTGTCTGCTGTGCCGTCCCATCATCCCAGACGACCATCTCTGAGGCGACCTTATGCATCTCGCCGAACTCAAGGCAAAAACACCGGCGGATCTGCTCAGTTTCGCTGAATCCCTTCAGATCGAGAACGCGTCCAGCCTGCGCAAGCAGGACATGATGTTCGCGATCCTGAAGAATCTCGCGGAAAACGATCAGGCCATCCACGGGGAGGGCACGCTCGAAATACTTTCGGACGGATTCGGTTTTCTACGAAGCCCGGAGAGCAACTATCTCCCGGGGCCCGACGACATCTATATCTCGCCCTCGCAGGTGCGTCGCTTCGGCCTTCGCACGGGCGACAGCGTCGAGGGTCAGATCCGCGCGCCGAAGGATGGCGAGCGTTATTTCGCGCTGCTCAAGGTCAATACGATCAATTTCGAGCCGCCCGAGGCGGTGCGTCATCGGATCAACTTCGACAATCTCACGCCGCTCTATCCCGATCAGCGCTTGAAGCTTGAGATCGAGCACCGCGAGCCGCCGGCGAAGGGCGCGACGCGCGACATGATCCCGCGCGTGGTCGATCTCGTGGCGCCGATCGGCAAGGGCCAGCGCGCGCTCATCGTGGCGCCGCCGCGCACAGGCAAGACCATGATGCTGCAAAGCATCGCCACATCGATCTCCGCAAATCATCCAGAAGCCTTCCTGATCGTGCTGCTCATCGATGAGCGGCCCGAGGAAGTCACCGATATGGCGCGGACGGTGAAGGGAGAGGTGGTCGCCTCGACCTTCGATGAACCGGCGACGCGCCACGTCCAGGTCACCGAAATGGTGCTGGAGAAGGCCAAGCGGCTGGTAGAACACAAAAGAGACGTGGTGATCCTGCTCGACAGCATCACGCGCCTCGCGCGCGCCTACAACACGGTGGTGCCGAGTTCCGGCAAGGTGCTGACCGGCGGTGTGGATGCGAACGCGCTGCAACGGCCCAAGCGGTTCTTCGGCGCGGCGCGCAACATCGAGGAGGGAGGCTCGCTCACCATCATCGCGACCGCCCTGATCGACACCGGCAGCCGCATGGACGAGGTGATTTTCGAGGAGTTTAAGGGAACCGGCAACTCGGAGATCATTCTTGACCGGAAGCTGTCGGACAAGCGGACCTTCCCCGCCATCGACATCACCAAGAGTGGCACCCGCAAGGAGGAACTCCTGGTGGAGCGGAGCATGCTATCAAAAATGTGGGTGCTGCGGCGCATCCTCAACCCGATGGGCACCATGGATGCGATGGACTTCCTGCTGGACAAGCTGAAATACAGCAAAACCAACCAGGACTTCTTCGACGCAATGAATACGTAAGTCTTTTCTGCCATGCGTCCTTCCTCGGGGAGGGGCGTGTGGCGACGTGACGCACCCCAACCCTGCCCGCGAAGGCAGGGTTTTTTGTTGCCCGCCGCACGGATGATTTGCGGATATCAAGATATCCTTATATGAGGCGGCACCCAAAGAGGAGCGCCATATGGCCGACGTGATGACGACCCATGACTACAAGGTGAAGGACATCTCGCTCGCCGAATGGGGCGCGAAAGAGATTTCCATGGCCGAGGACGAAATGCCCGGCCTGATGGCCATCCGCGAAGAGTATGGCGACAGCAAGCCTCTGGCTGGCGCGCGCATCGTGGGGTGCCTGCACATGACCATCCAGACGGCGGTTCTGATTCAGACGCTGGAATACCTTGGGGCCACGGTGCGCTGGTCCTCCTGCAACATCTTCTCGACCCAGGACCACGCCGCGGCGGCGGTCGCCGCCGCCGGCACGCCGGTGTTCGCCTGGAAAGGCATGAACGAGGAGGAGTTCTGGTGGTGCATCGAGCAGACGGTGCGCGGACCCGATGGCTGGACGCCGAACCTGATCCTCGATGACGGCGGCGACGTGACCGCCCTGCTGCATGACAAATATCCGGCCATGCTGGCCGACATCCGTGGCCTGTCCGAGGAGACCACCACGGGCGTGCATCGGCTGTGGGAGATGGCCAAGGCCGGAACGCTCAAGGTGCCCGCCATCAACGTCAATGACAGCGTCACCAAGAGCAAGTTCGACAACCTCTATGGTTGCCGCGAGAGCCTGGTGGACGCGATCCGCCGGGGCACTGACGTGATGATGGCCGGCAAGGTCGCGGTCGTGAACGGCTTCGGCGATGTGGGCAAAGGATCGGCCGCGTCGCTGCGTCAGGCCGGGTGCCGGGTGATGGTCACCGAGGTCGACCCGATCTGCGCATTGCAGGCGGCCATGGAGGGATACGAGGTCGTCACCATGGAGGATGCGGCCCCCAAGGCGGACATCTTCGTCACCGCGACCGGCAATGTGGACGTGATCACCATCGACCACATGCGGGCGATGAAGCACCGCGCGATCGTGTGCAACATCGGCCATTTCGACAGCGAGATTCAAATCGACGCGCTGCGGAACTATAAATGGGACAATGTGAAGCCGCAGGTGGACGAGGTGGTGTTTCCCGACGACAAGCGCCTGATCGTGCTGTCGGAGGGGCGACTGGTGAATCTGGGCAATGCCACGGGGCATCCGAGCTTCGTGATGAGCGCCAGCTTCACCAACCAGGTTCTGGCCCAGCTGGAACTGTGGACGGCGCCAGCAGGCAAATACGCATGTCAGGTATACACGCTGCCCAAGCACCTCGACGAGAAAGTCGCGGCCCTTCACCTGGCGAAAGTCGGCGCCAAACTGACAAAATTGTCACCCAAGCAGGCTGAATACATCGGTACGCCAGTGAGCGGACCGTTCAAGCATGATCTCTACCGCTACTGACTTCGTCTGACTTTACTTCACGGGCAGGTGATTTCTTGTAAGCGTCACCGGCCCGCCCCATTTCGGCCTTCCATGTTGTGCTGTATTCGTTGCAGAGAGCGTGGGAGGTCGAAGGGTTGTCTTTCGACCCCTGGAAACCGAGTGAGGCGGCTGCGTTGTTGGACGCGCTCTGCGTCCTCCAAGGGGATATCGATGGCCAACCTTGTTACGCCCGATCCGGAGACGGGAGCCTGCACACAGGCTTTGCGGCGGGTATTGCCGCAGATCAGGGACCATGCCTCGGCTGCCGACCTGCTGTTCCTGGAGCGCTGGGAGATGTATCCGCTTCCGGGCGCGGCCGCCGCGCTGCGGGTGGTTCAGCTGCGTCGCGCCAACCCCGAACTCGCCGCCGCCATTCGCGCCGAGGTCAAGACCCTCAAGGTCGCCTGACGCTCCGCTTCCTTGCGTCGAGCCGTTCCTTGCATCGAGAGGGGCGTGATGGCAGCGTGTCGCTGCGGAACGTTCGAGGAAACGCATGGCGGTCAACAAGGTCTATCCGAATGCCGAGGCGGCGTTCGCGGGTGTTCTGCGCGACGGGATGATGATCATGGCCGGGGGCTTCGGTCTCTGTGGCATCCCTGAGGTGTTGATCGGCGCGATCCGCGCGTCCGGGGTCAAGGACCTTACCGTTGTCTCGAACAATGCCGGCGTTGACGAGGCCGGGCTGGGCGTTCTGCTGCAGACACGCCAGATCAAAAAGATGATCAGCTCCTATGTCGGCGAGAACGCCACCTTCGCCCGGCAATTTTTGGCCGGCGAACTGGAGATCGAATTCAACCCGCAGGGGACGCTGGCCGAACGGATCCGCGCCGGCGGCGCCGGCGTGCCGGCGTTCTTCACCAAGACCGGCGTCGGTACCGAAATCGCCAAGGGCAAGGAGATCCGGGAGTTCGACGGTGCCCGCTACATCATGGAGCGCGGGCTGTTCGCCGATCTTGCCATAGTGCATGCCTGGAAGGGCGATACCGAGGGCAACCTCGTGTATCGGAAAACGGCGCGGAACTTCAATCCGATCATGGCGACCGCCGCGTCGATGGTCGTGGTCGAGGTGGAGCATCTGGTCGAACCCGGCCAGATCGACCCGGACCACATCATCACCCCCGGGATCTTCGTAAACCGTATCGTGGCGCTCGATCAGGTGACCAAGCGGATCGAGCAGCGCACCGTCCGCAAGCGCGCGTAGCAGGAGGTAACAGACAATGCCCTGGTCCCGTGACGAGATGGCGGCCCGCGCCGCGCGCGAGCTTCAGGACGGGTTCTATGTCAATTTAGGCATCGGCATTCCCACGCTGGTGGCCAACCACATCCCCGAGGGAATGCAGATCCAGCTGCAGAGCGAGAACGGGATGCTGGGCACCGGCCCGTTTCCATGGGAAGGGGAGGAGGATGCCGACCTGATCAACGCCGGTAAGCAGACCGTCACCGAACTACCGACCACGAGTTATTTCGACAGCGCCGCGAGCTTCGCCATGGTGCGCGGCGGGCATATCGATTTGTCGATCCTGGGCGCGCTCCAGGTGGCGGCGAATGGCGATCTGGCGAACTGGATGATCCCGGGCAAGATGGTCAAGGGGATGGGTGGGGCCATGGACCTTGTGGCCGGCGTAAAACGCGTCGTCGTGCTGATGGAGCATGCGGCCAAGAACGGGACGCCGAAGATCCTCACCTCCTGCACGCTGCCGCTAACCGGGGAGGGCGTGGTGGATATCATCATCACCGAACTCGCCGTGTTCGACGTCACGGATCATGGTTTGGTGCTGGTGGACATGGCGCCTGGGGTAACGGTGGCGGATATCAAGGCGAAGACAGAGGCCGCGTTCACCGTGCATCCCGACCTCAAGATGGCCGCATAGAAGCATTTGAAATAGGCGGGGCGGGCGGGCTTGATCCCAGCCCAAGGCGAGGTCTATATCCGCGCCTCCGCTGAAGACCCGGGCGGACATGGGGCCGTAGCTCAGTTGGGAGAGCGCCTGAATGGCATTCAGGAGGTCAGGGGTTCGATTCCCCTCGGCTCCACCACGTCAAGCAAACTCTCTACGGCGGCCGTTGCCAGCCGCCGCGTCGGTTGCCAGTGGTTAGTTCCAGCCGGCTTCCTTTGAGCACGCTGCCATCTCGGTCGGGTGCGTCTTCTCCCTTGCCGTGATCGACAGTGTTTCGTCGCTGGACATCTTGTTGTTCATGCACGCGCAATACGCCGCGACCACGTCCGGGGTCGCGCCTTCGCGCTTGTTGTCGCTGACACACCGCTTGATCCATGCGGCGTCATCGGCGTCGGCCCACGCCGTGTCGATCACGGCCGAGAGGCTCATCGCACACAGCGCGGCCACCAAAACGAGGCGCTTTTTCATGATGTCATTCTCCGTCGATCGCTCTTGATATTGACATGAAGGCGCGGCTTTCCAAACCGCGTGCGTATCGTATCAAGTAAGGAAGGATACGGCCAGACAGCGACAATCGTCGGATCGCGTTGTCGCCAAATTGTGATCGGCCGGAGTAGCCACGGCGACCTTCTCGGGGGGAGCGCGACCATCAAAACCATCCGCCGCGCGACATCGCCTGCAACGGTTCTGCTGCCCGCCGCGTTACCCGCCCACCGAATTGTCGGGCAGTCAACGCGGAGAGGGTGGAGCTATGTCGATATTGGGTTGGATCGTGCTGGGGCTCATTGCGGGCTTCATCGCGAGCAAGCTTGTCAACAACCAGGGCGAGGGATTCATCGTCGATGTCATTCTGGGCATCGTCGGGTCCGTGGTCGGTGGGTATGTGTTCACGGCCTTCGGGGCCGCGCCGGTCACCGGGTTCAATCTCTACAGCATGGTGGTGGCCGTCGTGGGCGCGGTGATCGTGCTGTGGATCTACCATGCGCTGTTCTCGCGCCGCGTCGTCTGAGCGCGGCCTATCGCGCCCATGAGGCTGGCCGCGTGGTGGGCCAGCCTCAGATGGCGACCCGCACGCCCAACTCCACGACGCGGTCATTCGGAATGCGGAAGAACTCCACCACGGATTCCGAATTGCGCGCCATGAGCAGGAACATCCACAGCCTCCAGACCGGCATCTTCGGGACCATCGCCTGCACCAGCGTTTCCCGGCTGAGGAAGTAGCTGGTCTGCATCTCGTCGAAGGCGACGCCCTGGTCGCGCAGCAGGGACAGGTCGCGCGGCAGGTTGGGGCTTTCCATGAAGCCGTAGCGTATGATGATGCGGTGAATGCCGGGCGCGAGTTCCGAGACGGCGGCGCGTTCCTCGACACGGACTTCCGGCACGTCCTCGTTGGAGATCGTGACGAACAGCACTCGTTCGTGCAGCACCTTGTTGTGCTTGAGGTTGTGCAGCAGCGCGGCGGGCACGTAGTCCGGGTTGCCGGTCAGGAACAGCGCCATCCCCGGCACCCGCACGGTGCGCGATTGCGGCAGGCGGGCGAGGAACGAGGCCAGCGGCAGGCTGTCCTGCTTCCACCGCGCCAGCAGCAAATCCCGCCCGCGCTTCCACGACGTCATCAGCGCCATCAGCGCGAGGCCCAGCACCAGCGGCACCCAGCCGCCCTCGGGCACCTTCAGCGCGTTGGCGGCGAAGAAGACGAGGTCGATCGCGAAGAAGAAGCCGAACACGGAGAGCGCGGCGGCGCGTGACCAATGGAACTGGCGGCGAAACACCACCGCGGCCAACACGCAGGTGCAGAGGAACGTGCCGGTGACGGCGATGCCGTAGGCGGCGGCCAGATTGTCGCTGGTGCGGAAGGCGAACACCAGCACCAGCACGCCGACCAGCAGGGCGGTGTTGATCTGCGGGACGTAGATTTGCCCCTCCTCCGTCGCGCTGGTGTGCGTCACCGTCATGCGCGGCAGGAAGCCGAGCTGGGTGCATTGGCGGGCGATCGAGTAGGCGCCGGAGATGAGAGCCTGGCTGGCGATGACGGTGGCCGCCGTTGCGAGAATGACCATCGGCAGCCGTAGCCAATCCGGAGAGAGCAAAAAGAACGGATTCTCGATCGCGGCCGGTGACGCCAGCACCAGCGCGCCCTGGCCGAAATAATTCAGCACCAGGCATGGCAAAACGAAGAACAGCCAGGCGAGCCGGATCGGCGGGGCGCCGAAATGGCCCATGTCGGCGTAGAGCGCCTCCGCCCCGGTGACGGCCAGCACGATCGAGCCGAGCGAGACGAAGGCGACCCATTTGTATTCGATCATCAGTCCGATGCCGTAGGTCGGCGAAAGGGCGGCCAGCACGGTCGGGTTCCCGACGATCTGAATCGCGCCGACTAGGCCGATCACGGCGAACCAGACCGCCATGATGGGCCCGAACACCCGGCCGACGCTGCCGGTGCCACGCGACTGGACGGCGAACAGGCCGACGATGATCACCGTGGAGATCGGCAGCACGAATTCCTTCAGCGTCGGCGAGATCACCTCCAGCCCTTCCACGGCCGACAGGACGGAAATGGCGGGGGTGATGCAACCGTCGCCGAAGAACAGGCAGGCGCCGCCGATGCCGATCAGCGCGAGGGCCGTGCGTGTCCGCACCCCGACAGAAACACGCTGGGCCAGCGCCATCAGGGCGAGAATGCCGCCCTCGCCGCGATTATCCGCACGCATGACCAGAAGGACGTATTTCACCGTCACGATCAGCACGAGGGACCAGAAGATCAGCGAGAGGATGCCCAGCACCTCGAATGCCGTGATGCCGCGGTCCTTGAAGTGATCCAGGCTCGCCTTGAAGGCGTAGAGCGGGCTCGTTCCGATATCGCCGTAGACGATGCCCAGCACGCCCATGATGGCGGCGAGGCGGATCTCCCGGCCGTGCGAGCCGACCGAGGCGGCGACGGTGGTCATTCCCGCGCCGTGTAGCGCTGGCACCCCTCCCCCAGCCCCTCCCGCAAGGGGAGGGGATAAACGATCCCCTTGCCCTTGCGGGAGGGGCTGGGAAAGGGGGCGGTCCGGGCGTCGTTCATGCGGAGGATGCTCCCGTGTGGCCAGGGTGCGTCGGGCGCGGACGGATAGGCTGTTGGTCAGGCGTCGGCAAGGCTCCCATGCCCCGTCGCGTGCATACCACGTCCCGGACCGCTTCCTCCCCTAACCCCTGCCGCGAGGGGAGGGGAAAAACAAGGCTTGGCATCACCCTCGCGCGCCGAAGATGGCGCTGCCGACGCGGACATGGGTGGCGCCGTGGGCGATGGCGGTCTCGAAATCGCCGGACATGCCCATCGAGACGACGCCAAGGCTGTGGCGCGCCGCCCGCTCGGCCAGCCAGTCGAAATGCGGCGCGGGGTCGCCCTCGGCGGGAGGGATGCACATGAGCCCGACGATCGCGTCGCCGAACCGAGCGCGACAGGCGTCGATGAAGGCATCGGCCTCGGCGCGGGGGACCCCGGCCTTCTGCGGCTCGTCCCCGACATTGATCTGCACCAGAAGCCGCGGCGTGCGGCCCTCGCGGGCGATGGCGTCGGCCAGGGCGTCGGCAAGTTTCGGTCGATCCAGCGTCTCGATCACGTTCGCGAGACGCACGGCGTCGCGAGCCTTGTTGGTTTGCAAACCGCCGATCAGATGCAGCGCGAGGTCGGGATGCGTGGCGCGCAGCCCGGGGAACTTCGCCTGGGCTTCCTGCACGCGGTTTTCGCCGAACACCAACTGGCCGGCGCCGATCGCATCGAGAACGGCGTCGGTCGGATGCGTCTTGGAGACGGCCACCAGGGTGATGTCCTCGGCGCGCCGGCCCGCGTGCCGGGCGGCGGCTTCGATGCGGGCGCGGATGGCGGCGAGGTTGGCGGCGATCTCGGATGACATGGCCCCAGCTTGTCGGAGCGGGCGGCTGGGTCAAGCCGGACGATGCACCCTCCCAAGACTGTGTTTCTTACGCCACACTGTCCCGAAAATGCCATGACATTGGTGTCCTGTCGGTTGCGGCACGAGAATGGGCCGGTCAATATTTGCATCGAGGTCTGGCGGCCCCAGACGGCGAAGCGCGGTTCCTCGGCGGGACCGAGGCATCCGGCAGTGGGGCGGGATCCGCGTAACGTCCGCCGAGATACTCGGTGATATGAGGAGATTAAAATGCGCAGACTCCTGCTGGCCACGACGGCCGTGCTGGGTGGCACGATGGGGGTTGCCAGCATGGCAGCCGCCCAGACCACGCCCGCTCCGGTCCCCCCGATCGCCCAGTTCGGCGGCGCTCCGGCTGATCCG
>Ga0116231_10011308_pt1 | contig 13809 bp, 10 predicted proteins | sample S1TSphgellanicum_2_FD_89695 | JGI IMG/M metagenome (GOLD analysis project Ga0116231, IMG submission 89695) | Host-associated microbial communities from peat moss isolated from Minnesota, USA - S1T2_Fd - Sphagnum magellanicum MG | ecosystem: Host-associated > Plants > Peat moss > Unclassified... | reverse complement strand
ATATAATAAAAAAAAAAAACACACCAATGCCCCAAAAAAAAACAAAACCAACCCCCCCCCCCCCCCAAAAGAAAAAGAAAACATGTAACTGTACAAAACAAAACCAAACCAAAAGCCCCAAAACAAAAAAAGGATAAAATAAAATAAAAGCATGGCTACTTGAGCCAAATCAAAACCAAAAAAAAGAAAATACATGGCTGCCCACACAAACCCAAATCTAACCAAACAACCAGACCAACACCAAACAAGAAAGGACAAAGAAATGCAAAAGAAAAAAGAAAAATGGACTGCCCGAACAAAACCAAAACTAACCATAAATATTACCTACCCAAACAAAAATATACCCCCCAAAAAAACACCAAAACCAACCATACAAAATAACCTACCCGAACAAAACGGTGCCCAAAAATATATATAAATATATGCCCGAGAAAAACGGAACCAAAAAAAAAAAAAAAAAATATGCCGGAAAAAAACGGAAACAAAAAAAAAAAAAACGCATGCTACCCGAAGAAATAAACCAAAACCAGAAAAAAGAAACAAAAAATGAAGAAAAAAGAAAGAGGAAAAGAAAAGAAAAGCACATGGCTAGGCTGGGCTGGGCTGGGCGGGGCGGGGCCGGGCAGGAAGCGACCGAGCGACCGAGCGACTGCGCGACTGCGCGAACAGAGTGTGAAAAGCAAAGTGGAGAGAAGGACAGAAGTTACGGGGTAGATTTTACACCGTCTGCTCTTTATGGCTGATTTGTCATCGTCTCATTGAAGCTCCTTTCTCCGCTTTACCGCTTTTCCCATTTTCCTTCCTCGCTCGCTCTCTCTCTCTCTCTCTCTCTCCTCCTCCTTCATCACTCCTCCATTCCTGAACCCGACAACAATTTGCAGTGGTAGGTAGGTATATGATCGACATGATGCTGCTGCTGCTGCAGCTACATGCTCCAAAATCTCTCAATGATCAACCCGTCCCTTTTATCTCTCAATTTACAACACTACTAGAGAAAGACGAAGCAAAACAAAAACAAGAACAAGAACAAGATGATTGATTATCATCGTCGTCGTCATCATGGGCTAGACTTAGACTTCAGCTGTGTAATACAGGAGGTTATGGTGATTTGGGTAATGGAAGTGGTTGCTCTTGACTCAGGAGGGATGATGATGATGATATGATGAGCATTTTGCATGGAAGTTGTGTGCTGCAGTTTGTTTGACTTGCAGTGTTTTGTTTCTTCATCTGATTCTTCACGTAGTCTTTGTGGGTGGGTTTGTGTGCGTGCGTGCGTGTTTGTGTGTGTGTTTTGGGGAAGCTTCGAGGTTGTGCAGTAGTGATTGGTGGCCCTGACATGGGTGCTCATTTGCTGCTGCTGAAGTGGGTGATGATGGTGATGATCATACTGGCGTATGATCCTAGACCTGCAGCTGGAGCTGGAGCTGGAGCTGAAGCTGATGTTTTGTTGATTTGGAGGTTCAGCAGGAGCTCTAGTCACGTTTTGAATCCCACATCAGAAGAAATGCTCCTCGCCGTGCAAAGCATTTCCTAGAGCTGCTGGCAATCGGACAAATTGTTGTAGTTCTGTTGCGAGAGATCAGTTGCAAGGTCGTCGAGTACGTCGGTTCTGTGAAGATCACGTGGTGGAGTGACGGAATCGACAATGGCAGAGGGTGGCAGATCGACACCGTCTTTCCATACCATGCAGTCTCCCAAAGTCGGAGGAGGTTGCGCCAGCAGCTTCTTTCAGCTGTTCCAACGGAATTCAAGCAAGCGCCGCTTCTCGCTAACGTCCAAGCGTCTCCCTGCAGGTACTGTAACCTAAAACAACAATGTCTAGAACAGAAGAAACCCACGAGTGCGTGTTTTTTTGGCTTCTGGAAGCTCATCTAGCAAACCCTCAGCTGCTGGTTCCAAGCATTTTGCAGTGTGATGTTGTTTCCTGTGGAAGAAGACATGCCATCTCTTCCCATATGCCTCACAATCTAGGTTTTTGTGGGTGCATGGGTGGATCCATGGGTCGGTTAATCACAGATGGAAGCGACAAATTCTCCAGGAGAGGGAGGAGTCTTAAGCCAGAGGAGGAGGATCATCATCAACCTGTTCCTGCTGCTGCTGCTGCTGCACCAGCTGCACAGCTTCTGGTAAGATGATCCCGAGCATCGCAGCTTTGCTCTTCTTCTTCTTCTTCTTCTTCACGATTGCCATCATGATTCTTATGGGTTTTGTGAACCTTGATCGCCCAATGTCTGTGTGCGTTTTTCTTTCCCTTCCCTTGGCAGAAGCAATTGTGACGTTGTGACTTTGTTGCTTACGGGGGATTTGGAAAGTGGGGTTTTCCAGACTGATGAGGAGGGGAAGAGAAAAGGATTTCCAATGCCAGTAGCTGCTGAGAATGCCCAGAAGACAACTTCATCTGATTCCAGAGCACCATCACCCATGGTTGTTTGCAACAAGAAAGTACCTGGGGTAGTGGCTCGGCTGATGGGATTGGAGTCTCTGCCACTGAGTGGAATTGCTTATCCAAAAAGTTCAAAGAATATAAAGTCCATCACCTCTGTTGATACGGTAGTGTCGTCATCAGCTTCTTACATTGACGAAAGAAGGGATGAGCAGCAGCAGCACTCAGAGTCACGGCCTGCTGCGATGATTATGATGCTTCACGAGTTTCTTGCACATGATGACTTGAAGAGCTCAAAACAGTCATCACTGAAAGCTAAACATCCGGGGGGTTTTGGAAAGAAGCTTGAGGTGGGTCAGCAGCAGGAGAGATGCCAGGATGCAGGGAAGAAGGATGCAACAAGACAAAAGAAATCTTCACAACGTTGGAGTAAAGAGTCAGAGTTATCTATACATCAGGATACTTCTTCCAGAGGAGCTTGGGACATTGTTCAACAACAACAACAACAACCACCTCTGCCAGAAAGGAAAGATGAGAAGCAGCTATCAATTGTTTCTTCACGCCGCTCTTCTTCATCTCCTCGCCAACTGTGCCCTGCTTTACTCCCCTCAAAGTCACATAACCAGATTATCACACCATCACCCCTGCGAAGCCCATCAGCACACAAAGGCACAGCCCGCCTTCTGGAAGCTGCTGCAAAAATCCTGGAGCCCAATATGCAACCCTGCATTCGACCCCACCGGGCTTCTTCTTCTTCTTCTTCACATGGGAGGAAACCACCATCACCATCACCACCACCGCCACCAATTGTGCACTCTGCTGTTGTTGGTGATCCACATGGCAAGAATGGTATATCTTCCCGATCAGGTGACCGTGTGGTAGTAGTAGCAAGTGAAACTGCAGCAAGGAAAGTTAGAAATACTGGTTGTAACAGTACTGCAAGTTTATCCAACAACTCAAGCATCAGCAAAGATCTGCGGGGTCAGGTGATGAGCAGAACTTGGAATGGAAGAGATGAGAAGGAGGTAAACAGTGCACGAGTAGATGTGTCATCACGACTCAATGGAGGTTCTGTTTCATTTCGTGAGTCATCATGTAGATATGATCATCGTGTAGGTAGTATTAGGGGAAGAAGAGTTGATTGTGTTGTTCTAGGAAACCAGCTGCCATCTCTCTCACCTCCCATCAATCAACACTGCCACCGCAGCAAAGCAATAAGTAATACCAAAACTGGTGATTCCCCAGAGGTGAACAGGCCATCATCAGCCATACCCAAGAACAAAGATGCCACCGCATCTGTACAGAAGTCCAAAGCTGAATCAAGAATCAACTCTTATGGGTGTTCTATCAAGGCATCATCAAAGAGGTCACCATTTGCAATAACAGCTTCTTTGAGTTGTAGTGCAACTACCCCTGACGAGGGAAATGCAAGGCACCACCAAGAAAGGTCATCAATGTCTAAGTTCTCCTTTGACAACCAAGAGAGTGTCACCACCACCACCACCATTGGAGATTTTGCAGATTTCACAGAAGTTCCTGAGCCTATTAGCCCTCAGGTCCCAGTTCCATCTGTACCCTCCTCCATTTCCCCAAATCAGATGCTTCCTCCCAGCAATGCAAGGAATGGAAAAGCAGACCAGAGACTACCCATTGAGCATCCTATTGTTGTTGTTTCCTCAGTGCCAAATACTTTGTTTGCATCCAGTGAACTCCCATCACAATCCACCAGCAAGTCAAGATCAAAGCATGAGGTTCTCACAAGGGACCTGCAACAACAACAACAACAACAACAACCAAGCCGATCATTGCTGGCATCTCCCACAGAAGAGGCAACAATTCCCTATCAGACTGTCACACTGCCAAACAATCGAAAACCTGCACCAAATGGTGGAAAACGTGCAACCAAGGTACTGTCAGAGAAAGTTGTGAAACTGGACAAGGAAGCAATTTTTCCAAAACATCGGGTGTTCCCAGCAGCAGAGAGTGCAGCCAAAGCAAACTCCACATCAGCCCATGGAGCTCAGCGGCAGCAGGGTCAGGGTGCACATGATAGGTGTGCTGCATTTCTGGAGACCCAGGAAAATGCACATAGAAAACAAGGAGTAGCAGCAGGGATGAGAACGATTAGTTACAGTAAACTGTTTGGTGTTCATGTAGACAAAGACAGGACTGCAGCAAGTAAGAAATCTGTGGTCATACCAACAGGAGCTGAAATTACAGTTCGATCTGCTCTGCAGCGACAATCTGCACCTCCTAGGGCTCCTTCAAGATGCAGTGCAAAATCAATTGTTGACACCATGGTTGCAGTCAACCCGAAAGCAACAATGTTGAGGACAACAAAGACATCAACTCCACCAGAGATCCATCAGTGCAACAAAATTCCAGATCAGCAGCTGCTGCTTGAGACTGGAGATGGAAGGGCCACAGAAGATGCAGTGAACCAAAATACACCAGTGGAGTTCAATGGAGGATGTTCTGCAGAGAATCCAACAGATAGTAACACCGATAGGTTTAGGGGATCAACAGTTGACACAGCAGTCGTCTCCTCTGTGAAGCTTGAGAGTAAGATGTCTGTGGGTAGCATCATTCCAATGCACAGAAGGATGAGAAGTATTGATGAGGTCTTTTCTGAGCTTCCTGTGGACTCAGATGTACGAGCATGTCCATTGGCAGACACATGCACTGGTGATGCCACCAGCATCTGTTGTCCTCAGAAAGAACCAAAGATGCAGCTGTTTACTGAGGGTTCTGATGATCTGTGCATAGAGGATGAAACTGAGCAGTGGAGGAGAAGCCTTTTGTTGACAGGGTCAATCTCTGAGAGCCAGGCATATACAAACATGGTGGATTCTGCTCATGATCTGTTTGTTTCAGGGGATAGTCTTGAGACTGGCACCTGGAGTAATCCTTCTGTGGCTGGCAATTCTGCAGATTGCACTCCTGGGAGGCATAAGGTATGGAGTAAATTAGTGTCATGGGTACCACCAACCAGTCTTCAACTCGCAATTTCTCTCTCTCTCTCTGTCTCTGTGCAAACATTGATGGTAGATTGAAGTGAGTTTGTATTTTTGTAACGGGCTTTTTCTTACATTGTTTTGTGTCTGGTGATGACAATGTGCAGCATACTCTACGCTCTTCAACTCCTAGCACAACAACAAGTGAAGAAGAAGCATCAGAAGGCTTGACACCAATTCTGCAGAAGTGGTTTTTGGAAAGCAGCAAGGGCTCTGGAATGGGTATTGGAGAGGGTGAGCAACCAAGCCCTGTATCAATCTTGGACTCTCCTTTTCAAGACGAAGCTTCCATCACTCCTGAACCAAGCCTTGCAGGTCATAACTTCTTCTTGTACTCTAATCAAGAGTCTTATTATCAAATGTCCCCACTCTGTAGTAGTAGAATCAATCCCATCCGACACATTTGCATTCTATTCTACTTGATTTCCCCATTGTTCTGTAGGTAGATTTGCATATAGTGTTTAACGGATGTCTCCATCATGAGTGAGTGGCTCATTGGATTGTGGTATCTGCTTTGGATTTTGTGATGGGCAGAGTCAGATCGACACCTTGACGAAGTGCTTGAACTTCACAACATGTGTGGTGTATTAGGTATTCAACCTTCTTCTCAGTTGGATGAAATTGATGTAGTGAAAGCTCGTGACACTCAGCCGGAAAGTAGTAAGCACAGTGGAGGCAGCAATCTGCTGACTGAAGAAATAGCAGACATCAGGGAGAATGAGAAAATCCGTCGAGCCATCCTAGAAATCTCCAAGTTTCAAACTGCTGATCTACATGACAGATTAGGGAAATCACAGCCTGCTAGTGCAGATGAGGAGCAGAGCTTTGTCCATGGAATTCTTAAAGCTGCACAATTTCTGTCACACAACAACAAGGAGGAGAGCTCACTCAAGTGGTTTGCACCCGGGTTACCGTTGGACCCATCTCTCTTTGATAGGCTAGAAAGTGGCGACACTGAACAAATCAGCATAGGAGCAGGAGGTGGTGGTGGTGGTGGCAATTTGAACTTGGCACAGATGAGCACTCATTGCCAATATGGAGCGTTATGGCGATGCGACCGCAAACTTCTGTTTGACAGCATAAATGAAGCTTTGGTCACAGAAATTGGGTATGGTGGAGAGCCAAAGCAGCCATGGATGGTGAATGGCAATATTCTGGTGGGCTCCAATCCCACACTTAGGCCACCAGGTGGATGCAGCAACAAACTAGTGGAAGACATATACAGAACTATTAGCAAGTGGAGAGAACTGGCATCAAATGCCATAGATAGCTTGATAGATATGGACATGAACAAGTGCTGCAGACTAGGCAAGTGGAGGTACTATGAGCATGAAATCCGAGACATCAGTCTGGAAATTGCAAGCATGCTCTTGGGAATGATACTTGACGAGTTTGTAACTGACTTGGCTGCTGCCACTGCTGCTACTTCGCTGCTGGAAAACTGGCAAGCTTCATAACGACAGAGTTCTTTCCCATAATTTTACAGATTCATCAATGTTGACAAATCAATGGACAACAAACACTGCAAACTGCACAAGCTTCCACAGTCACCCAGAAAACCAGGACTGGCTTAAATTTCAGGAATGGGTTGGGATTAGCCCACATAGCCCACATTGAATTTTGTTCCAGTTGCTCAAAAGAAGTGGCGTGTGAAGAGTGCCATTTTTATGTAGGTTAAATTACATGTTGAGCATGTAAGAGCAGGTCCAATGGCAGTGTAGTAAAATGGCCTACATACTCTGTACAGGCTTCAATTAGTGTGAAAATGGGTTTGGAGTTTGGACATGTATATTTGCACAGGATTACAGTGGTCTACTCCACAAGCTCCTGCAAAAGAAAAAAATGACTGCTTCTGATTGGCTGGCCATAATGATTGGCCACCATGCAGGTAGTAGCATTTTTAGAATAGTCTTAAACCGTCTTCTTCTGTCCAGTTTTGCATGTTTTATGGGTGGGGCTGCCAAGGGAAACAATTAACACTCTATGATGGATGTGATAAACAGTGGTAGAGACTGAAATAGGGGCTATGGCTGGACCCGCCCACTCTAAGATCAATATATATATATATACATATATTGTAGGATGAAATCAGGGATTTGGGTGTTAAAAAAAAACTGACACATTTTTGTGTAAATGGCATGTTATTGGAGGAAGGTAGCAAACAGCAGCAGATCTGCCTTTATATTGTATATTATAATTCTATGTGAAAGAGTTGTGATCACTCTTGCAGCAATCTTGTTTGCATTACAGGAGTGTGCACTTCGGAGTTTTAAAATGCACTCATCTTGAACAACTAGACACCTTGTATTTAAATTGCAAACAAATTTTATGTCCCCCAGCTTCATTTGCAGTATAAGAGGTTGACACACTAGAGGAGGCACTGCCAAGGGTGCAGGTCCTTCACCCCTGTTAAGCCTTTAAGGTGAGGCTGGTACGCCACATACAAGCCAACTAGGGGTAGAATGTGCCATGGGGGATGGCTTCTATGCGAACAAGCTTTTTAGTGCAGATTCTATTGCAAATATCAGTGTAGTTTTTTCAAAATGTGGCACATACCTTAAGATCAGCACTTCCTTGGAAATGGCTGAATTCTGCAATGGAAATTGCTCACAAGGTGGCAGAATCTGAGCTCAAAATCCTTTATGTTCAAGATATAAGTGTAATTCACAATAGATGTACTTCTGTTGAGACCTTGCTCAACATAATAATGGGCACGGGCTTGACCATTCCATAGCACATAGTGAACATCACAGGTCTACAAAGTTCCTAATGACACTACAGTCGCTTGTGGGAGATTGATGGCTGCCCACCTCCAGATCTGATCCAGTGTTGGTCTGGTACAAACTTATTTTGATACCAGCTGATACTAGTGTAACCAAAAAAGGAAGGTGCAATATTTACTATGTACCCACAACAACACATGGCAAGAACGCAAAGAGATCTGCTTAGAATAATAATTCACATATGTTACAACTCTATATACATCCATGATTTTTTCTACATGATTTAAACTACTAATTTTAAATCTATTGGCATGAGATGGATCAAATCACTCTGAATCTCCTTTCGTTGGACTATCATGATCTGCTCAAATGGCATCATACATGCACACCTTATAGACCCTTCTCAAGACATCCCAATCTGCCCCACATGACTTCATAACAACTAACACACTCTAATTCTTTTGCCATCACAATTTGAGAAGGTGCTAACAAGTAAAAATTCCCAACTTCCCAGGAATGCCAGCAATTGAACTTACACATAGCAAAAGAATTCCCAAAAGACAAAACCAATATTCGAAGCCACCAATTGAACTTACACATAGCAAGAGAATTCCCAAAAGACAAAACCTATATTTGGAGCCACCAATTGAACTTACACATAGCAAGAGAATTCCTAGAAGACAAAACTTATATTTGGAGCTCTCAACTTGACAATATTTGACCTCCCCATACATGCACAACATTGTAAATTGCTTACAAACATTTAGGTATACTTAACATGAACCACAAATGTCATAAACAGATAAGCTCGCATTGACCCCCTAGAGCTTCTCATCAACACCAACCATGCCTCTAAGGACTGTACTACCTTCAATTTCATATTTATCAATTTTCTTGCATGGCAAAAGTTTTGGAGATCAATGCACATATCAATTGGAGTTCACATCAAGGCATTCTTCTCATTAATGTGACTACAACACAGATAAAAACCAAAGAAAACATCAACCTCCTAAAAACACAAAATGCAAAATGGTATTTAACTTCACAATGTTGTTGCACTTCTTATTCCAATTGTCCACAAGCTAAGCTCCATCATTAGCACCAACCATCACTACTACAAATCATGACCTTTTAAAAGGTCCAACTTGATCAAAATGTTTGTTTTGACTAGAAGTGATGTCCATTTTGATTAGTGAGTTGGGGCATGAAAGACATGTATTCTTTTTTACTAGTACATTTGACTAAAGTAACATTTTTGTCTAGGTGTCAATCAATCATCTAGTCAAAAGGGACAAACAAAATAAAAAGGTCAGTCAAAATGACCATGCTTCAATCAAATTGAACATACTAATTTGACATTAGTTAGGTAGGCCTAGGTCAAGGCTACCTACATACTTAACATACATAATTAACTAACTTAATATAACTAGCTTACTAGCTTATTAAGTAAGTCTCGATTACCTACCTAACATAATTTGTAGTCTATTAATAAAACTTAGGTAATTATTACTTACCTAACTTAATAGTTTAAGCTAAGTAGCCAAGCTAAGCTTAACAAGGTACATAATTGCCTAAAGGCTTAGTTCCAAGTTAGTTAAATAGGTCAAATATACTTACCCTATCAACCTACTTACCTAAGTACCTACCCATTCAACCTACCCTACTTATTTAAAACATACATATTTACCTTACTTACATACCTACCTTAACAACTAACCTACCTATGCCAACTTAATCACTTTATCAACCTCCTTACCTCCCTATCTACCTACCTAAATACCTACCCACATATACTTATTTATTTACCTTACCTATTTACCTACCCATTCACCCTACCCTACTTACTTAAAACATATTTATTTACCTTACTTACATACATACATACCTACCCACCTAAACCAATTTACTTGCCCTAGGTCTATTATGTACCAACTCATACCTACCTCCCTAACTACGTCCTACTAATTTACTAAGCAATTAGAATTATGTTTAGATTTACTAGTTAGCTACTAGTTATTACCTAGGTAACTAGGTAGGTCTATTAATTAAGTAACATATATCACCTAGCTATAATATATTTCCTAGTTACTACATATAATTAGTATTCATTTATTTCATTTGAGTAAAACATGAAGAACAAAATGCATTTCAAAGTTTGAATGTTGAAAAATATTTGAAATGGAACATGTTAATAACAAAGTTTCACAAATATTACAACTTAAAGGTGTGGTGAGTTGGTTAAAGACTTGGTAAGTACATGTGGTCAAAGAGATCAAGGCTTCAACTCCTATTCCTTACATGTCTTGGGGAATATGTGAAGATGGTGTATAACCCTAGGTTATGGCATGTACGACTACCCACCACGACCTAGGTGGGTAGCTAGCATCTACCTATGAACCTATTTTATGACCCACCTACCTACATTTGATTAAGAAATTCAGGTACACATTTTTAAAATTAAAAATTGACCCCAAAAAATTATTGCCCAAAATTTTTGTTGACTAATTTGACTAGTCAAATAACCCACCACTCAGCTAGTCAAAAAGGCCACTAGCCAAATTGATCATGTCAAAAACAACTTGACCAAAATGATTAAGGTGGTTTTTTTACTGGTGTCCAATAGGGATACTTTTTGGTCAAAATTTCCAATTGAAAAATTCATGATTTGTAGTAGTGCACATCCACACACAAGAAAAACAAAACAAACACCAAGCTCATCCCAAAATTATCACACCCTCATAAACTAACACCATTTCCATTGTTGTTCCACAAATCACCAAGCACTCATTTGAATGATAAAAAACAAAGCAGGAGGTGAATTTCAGCATTTAGATAAAAATACGTATGTTTATTTCAACACTATAAACTTTAAAAGTTTTACCAAATACAATTTTGGGTTACACTGGTATTGGTTTTTTTTTTTTTTAAATGATACCAATGTAGTATTAATATTGACTATTTTTTTAAAATTGACACCAACTTGGTACGAATATTAAGTTAAATATTGATTTTGGGCTTGTATATGCATGGTATTACCTCAAGTCCCTACTAGTTGGTACTAGTAATAAATTGGTACCAAACTTAGGTCATACTAAATTGGTTTGGTATTCAATACCATGGTTGATACCATTATTGATACCAGCCTCTAACCATATACACCAAACAAACACTAATTTAGTCGTCCCAAAGGGCCCTTACCTAATACATAGCCACAATAAACATGTAAATTATTTTTTAATGTATGTGGAAGGTGCATTACCTTCACTATAAAAATTTTTTTGATAGAGGATGACATCTTACAAGTAAAGTTCCTCCTCTCCTCCTCAAATGAATCATATTTGTTTAAAATTTTAACAAATCTTTACACCAAGTAATGAATTCTCAAAAGGGGTTGTTTTGGGAATTTGGGTCCCCCACTTGATTGTCACCTCATTGTTGGGCCTTCATTCATAAAACATTCTAATCTAGATCCTTACTCTTAGCCCATGTGACCCAACACCCATGAATTCACCATCCAAAAGAACTTGTTTTGAAATCAAAAAGGATGAATCAATTCTCATCAAGGTGGGTTCACCTTGGTTCAATCCTTCATACCTACCCCCTTCACCCACTTACTTACTCCTACTTACCTACCCCTTGGACCTAGCCATATTTTGACCTCTTGTTTTCCTACTCCCCTTTGCCCATGGTTTCATTCATCACCATTCTTCTCAAGCTTTTGAAGTTCAACTTTAAGTTATTGCATTGAATGGGAGCTTAAAGTCATTTCTTTTTTTATTCTCTTTTTGCTACTATGTCAAGGAGCTCCAAGCTTTGCACTTCTTTTTTTTCAAGTTTTTTGGTTGTGTATAAGGGGGCATCCAAGTTTTAAGCTTCTCTTTCTATTGTTGTTCCTTGCAAAAGGGTGGGGAAATTGAAGCTCCGAACTCCTTAAGTTTTTTTCAATTTTTGTTGCTTGAAAGCAAGCCTGATTAATTTTTTTTGTTGTTGGACATTTTTACCCTTTTTTTTGTCATTCTTACTTTGTCAAGGGAGGAAGGAGCCTCTTCTTTTTCTTGTTTTAATGTTTTATTGTTGATGCTAGTAGGGGCCAAGGAGTTTGTTCCAAGCTTTGCTCCCTTTTTTTTGTCATTGCTACTTACAAAGGGGTGATGAGCTCCAAGCTTTTCTCTTTTTTTTTCCTTCTTCTTGTGTTGTTGTTTTCTCACTCCTTTTTTTCTTATTCCTTCTTTTTCCCTTTTTGTATGTGGTTGTTCTATTAATTACAAGGGGCTCCCCATGCTTTTTATGTGGTTTTTTTTATTGCTTGTAGATGATCCAAGCTCACGATTTTCTTTTTTCCTTTTTCTTTGTTGATTTTTCTTGCAAAAGGCATGGAGCTTGGAACTCCTAGTTTGTTTTTTCCTTTTTTTTTGTTCATGTTTTTGAGCTCCCTACTCCTTTTTTTCTTTTTGTTGTTTCCATAAGGCTAAGGAGCTTGGATCTCATCAAATTTTCACTTATTATTACTATTATTATTTCTCTTTTTTTCCTTTGGTGCAAAGGTGTTACATGTTCCTTCAAGATTTTATTTTATTTTTTATTTTCTCCTTATTGTGCATACCAAGCATGATCCTAGAAATAGATTGGGATGGAATCAAATGAAGAAACATCAAATTTTCACACATCACTGTGCAAAAAATGTGATTCAATTTACATGTGTTTACTATTATGTATAATGCATACACAACAAAAACGTGGTAATTATGGTTTAGGTTATCATATGGAATTCAAGTAAAATGTAACATCTATCATTTTACATATTTTGATGGATTAGTTTTGGGGTTTTCCTTTTTACTTCCATACATTTGTTTTTATAGCATGGTACATTTTAATGCATTTTTCTTTGCCTTTTGGTGCAAAGTCAAATTATGTGCACATTATGTGAATGTAGATTTATGTATTTAGATTAGGCAGGAAAAAAAATGCAAAACACTAGAAGAAAAACATGTATTTTCGACTGTTCTTTGAGACTAAATTTTAGTTGCAAGAGACATTTTGCAACTAAAATCCTTTTAGTCGCCTAAACAAGTCGCATGTGATAAATTAGTCGCAAATGACAAAGAGTATTGTATGAAAGAAAAAGTCAACAAATACATTTCATCCTTTGACTCCATTGTATACGTATTGTCACATGCGTTACTAATATGCAACTATTTTGGTCACAATTGAAGGCAAATCATGTGCTACCACGTGTCTTAATATATGATGATGATGATGATTATTATTATTATTTTGAAATAATCTAAAACGTTCAATTCAAAAACTTGGATCTTATATTATGACACGTGGCCCAATGTGAGTATGTCACGTGACATTTAAAAAATTAATTTAATAAAAATATTAATATTAGGTTGGTAGGTACATAAATAGGTGCCTACAATCCTTACCTACTTACCTACCTACCTACTTAAGTAAAAGAAAAAAAAAGGTAGGTTTTACTTTCCTAGGCTAAATACCTATTCATATAGGTAGGTACTTAAGTAGGTAGGTACATAGGCTGACCTAGATGGGTAGGTCAAACTAGGTACTTACCTAGCTAAATAGATAAGTAGGTTGGGGAGGTATGTACTTTAGAATTGTGCATTATTTGTTTTTTTGTTTTGGGTTGAGCCTTTTGATTAGCTCATCCCATGTGCACAAACTTCTT
>Ga0116231_10011307_pt1 | contig 13810 bp, 8 predicted proteins | sample S1TSphgellanicum_2_FD_89695 | JGI IMG/M metagenome (GOLD analysis project Ga0116231, IMG submission 89695) | Host-associated microbial communities from peat moss isolated from Minnesota, USA - S1T2_Fd - Sphagnum magellanicum MG | ecosystem: Host-associated > Plants > Peat moss > Unclassified... | reverse complement strand
TAAGTTTTATGATTTTAAAAATAAGACTAAAGGAAACAACTTTTTTGGAAAGGCAAAATTTTCAAGGGGGGGGGGGGGAGTAATGTTAACTTAATTTTTTCAGTGTGTATATAATAATTGGTTTAACCAACTAGTAACTAGTAAGGCATTATGATTTAAGGATATTTTTGTTTTTTGGTTAACAAGTTTAAAAAGTAAACTGGTTTGTTACAAGAATTGGCAACTAAATTGGTGTAGTAACCGGTTGATTAACAAAACAGGTGGATTTGAACTTGTGACCAGTAACTTGTTATTTTGATTTTAAAGTTATACTAATTGGTGATTATTTAAGTTATGACAACACTATGAATCGGTATAACTAAGAGGACTTAGAGGTAAAAGAAGATCTGAATTTCTTTCCATTTTGTAATTCTTGAAGAGGTTTTTGGATTTTTGAATGAAGATTTACTTTGTTTTTTTTGAACATTTTTCCTTTTTGTTTTGGATACTACAAGCTTGAAATTGTTCTTCTTAATGTATAAGCAAAAAACTTAAATGTTTTTTTATGGGTTTTGATATTCAAAACTGGAATAACTTGTTGATGAAATTTAGTAAACCAGAGTTACAAACTTGAAAGAAACAAGTTGTTTGCCTAAAAGTTTGCCCCAATTGATGTAAATTTGGTTAATTATAATCATATGTAAAGTTTTTCAATTGAAAAATGAATTGCATGATTGGATTTGCCTTGGATATTGAATATTTAGATGATAATGCGATTGGAATGATTAGAGAACACATAAATACATATCTATGGGGCACTTCATTAGAGTTGCTTTAAAAATTAAAAGTTTGGAATTTGAATTAAGAAAATGAAACAATATAAAAATAAAAATAAAAATATATGGTCATTATCTTATATGAAATACACGAATTTTCAAGGAGGGTCCCAAATTAAATGGTTAAAATTATATTACCATGAAAACAAACAATTGGGAAAAGATATGTTTAAACAACCATGTGGATTTGCATATCAAATTCAACCTATGTGCAAGTATTGCAAAATGTTAATTGCTTAAGTTTTTGTTGCCTTTAAACAACTTGAGATTGTGAAGCCTTTATGATTCATGACCTAGAAAGATGAACAATTGCAGGAATTAGATGTTGGGTCAAAGTTCATGGTAGTTGCTATCATTTGGGGCCTCAATTGTTTCACCAAGAATGTTAGTGTCATTGTCATCATCATCATCATTGTGATGTTCTTTTGCCTCTAAAGTGTTTGTCCCATGCAAGTTTGCGATGATATTCCACCCCGAATGTTTTGTCACAATTCATTTAGTGGGATGATGTCCTTCGATGTCCAAAATGCCATCATTAGTGGGTGGACCGTTCATAGTCTTGTTTGTTTACAAAAGCAATTGTTGTTTGATTAGTCGACTTTTTCCTCAAATAAGTTGATGCGTGGATGAATCTTGAATAGGCGGATGAAGATGGTTTATGGAAACTGCCACAATGTCTTTTGACCCCACATCAATTTCGAGCATCAGGGGTGTTGAATGCCATAGGTATTGGTTGATTAGTGCATGGTCAAAATGTGAATCATGTTCTATCAATTCCAAAGGTTTTACATCTTTGAGATTAGAATAACTTTGATGCACAACTTGGGGTGCACTTACATTAATGTGGGCACACATGTGGCTCCAATGTAATATCCATTATGTTTTTGACTATTATATTCACTGAATTGATATGTGGGTTGACTTGTATGTCTAAAGTGTTTATTAATGTGTGTTGTGCATCTAACTCCAAAATGATGATTCAAGTTAATGGTGTGTTTGAGCTACTAAAGCTTAACACTTTAATGGAGCCCAATGATTGCATGAACATTTGTTGATTTGGGATTGTTGGAGCATGTACATCCAAGGGGGGTGCATGAAGCACTTGAATAAAGTTGTTAAGTATAGGCATGTTCAAATTTGCATCGCTTTTGTTAGATAGTTGAACTTGCTAAACTATTGAATCAGACAACAATCTTGAAAACGAAATGTCTTGTCATCAAGGAATTCAAAGGGGTCATGTTGGTCTTCATCTTTATCTAACATTTGTCCAATGACTCACTTTCATTCGCACTTTCATCAAGATTGAACATTGAATCTTTAGACAACATATTCTTTTCATACCATGTCATGGGGTTAGTTTTAGGTCATTATCGCAAAAGCTTGTTATTAATGTATATGTACACCAAGTCTTCCACCCGATCCAACATCAACTGATTTCGCATTTTGCTATGGACAAATGAATATGAATTCCAATTCCACTTGCACAATGATATGGAACACACTTGTGCCAAAATACAACGGGCAATGGGTGCAAGTGTGCATTCACCAACTATAATCAAATCCCACCACTCATGTGGAACAAATTCAGCTCATTCACTAGAGGGGTGTCAAAAAAAGGACTTTCACTTTTGATAAAATATGTAAAGTCTTTAAAAACTTGAGCATAAGTAGTTAGGGTACTAAGTGTTTTTCGCAAAACTTGTTTAATGCCTCTTTTGCATTTGCTTCATCATGTAACCAAGCAAACTTCACCCGATAATTATGGATTGAGAAGGGCATGTGCATAATGTAAGTCAATTGTGGGTGAAAACATCCTTGGGTGGTACCACTAGGAACCATTTCAAAGAATGGTTAAGGAACCAAAAAAGACCAAATCATTTTTGTGGGCCTCTTATTTTAAATATTATCACAATTATAATTTTTTTTTCATGTTTATCAATTGCATGCACCAATATATGGCTTGAAGTTTCTTTTGGAATAAAAAAATATAAATTGTTAAAAATTTGTATTCATAATTAAATTGGCCCCTTTATAAATTGATAGCTTTAACTTTGGAAATTCATAACTAAATTATACTTACTAAATTAATAGCATAATAAAAACCTAGAAATAAAATGACTTCCAAATTACTTTAAGAAAAATTTCTCAAGAAAAATTTCAAATCATGTTTCAAATTTGTGTTTTTGACTAAAAAGTTCATGGAAAGGAACCAACATTGCATTTATGAAAATATTTATTTTAAGTGTTTCCTATGATTTTTCAAATTTTGATGGGTCCAAGAAAAACAGGGTGTGATGTTCCTAGTGGCAACACCAAGGATGTTTTTGCTTTCATTAACATCCTCCACCTTTGGTAAAATTGACCTTTGCTCACATCTATAAGGTTTGATGATAATTCAAATAGTGGGTCTCATGATAATAAAACATGTTGTTTCAATGTTTTCATGAGAAGCCATGCCTTCCCCATGCTAGGTTGTTTGCCATCAAATGCCTTTATTGACATAAATACCAATTCCACCATGTGCACAAAATTGGCACAAATATGATCCCAAAACTCGTCCTTCTTGATGTTAACTTGAACAATTTCACCTTGGTGAATGACTTCTAATGATGGGTGCCACACAATGTGTTGACAAAAATTATTTAATCAATTTCAACAATAGTTTGCTCAATGATAGGTTTTAATTTAAACAACCTCTCAAACCATTAAAAATTTGGTTACAAATTGTGTCTTATTGGGGTTTTAAAGCATTAAATTTGTCTACTAATGATGAAAGATTGCTAATGGTGCATGGTGTTGCCATATGAAATATATATATATATATATATGTCTTTTTTGCAATTTGTTTCACCCATGTTGCTTCCCCCCAACCTTCCAATAGCAAGTCCAAACAATGAATGACACAACTTTGAAAATAAAAATTTGAAAAATGATGGACTAGAATGTTAGTCACATTTCTTATGTTTAAAGCATTATTTGTACAAATTTGTACAATGTTGTCGACTCTAATGGTTTCGATGTTTCCAACCAATACTTTACATATGTAATGGGTATCCTTTTGCTCCCCAATTGTGTTAATGGAACCTATGAATACATTGCCACATGGACAAGCAAACATTATGTTCAACAATGGATGTTGTGTAATGTTATGCCAACCATTAGAACAAATGGTTGTTCCTTATTTGTGAATTGAATTTTGCATCCTCTCAATTACTTATTTGGACATATCAACCTTGGATTGCTTTAACAAATTTATGCATAATCCATGGTATGATTGGGTTTGTAGTAGATTTGAGACTCAAAGGGTTCTTTCACAACTTTTAGGAATGTTGGGTGTCACACAACATTGAAAAGGATGTTCGTTCATAAAAAAAAATTGCCCACTTTTGATCTAAATTTTATTTTTTGGTTAACTTCAATCCATGGGTAATGCACCTATCGAAAGGTTGAAGTTTTATTATTTGTGGATCTATTAAGACCTTATGTGCTATTTGTAGGTGGGGTGCACATTCGAGCCCTTTCCACTTGAAACATCAAAGTAAATTATCCTTCCATCGAAGGATTCAATGCTTCGATGGCCATGTCCTTTATTTGCCCATCAAAGAAATGGGCTAGTACTTCCATGTCGTCTAGTGGTGGAGGGACAAATTTGCCACATTAGGTAAATAGGGCTTTCACTCATGCATGTGCCATTGAACACACTATAACTCCAACTCACCCATTTCCATCATATCGATAACACAAATGGAAGAGCATTCCATCCTTACAATATGAAATGACATTGGTGCAAAACTTGCATTCCACTTCACTTGGCCTGTCCTTTAGCATCAAATACCATGAACTCCACACATCTTGCCTTTCCTCTATTGAAAACACAAAAACAATAAGATTAATAAGTAGAATTAGGGTATTTAATAGTAGGATTAAACTCCACCTTTAAGGCTACAATTGAAATTCAACACCAATTGTAAATTAATACAATATGATGATTTGAAACTTCAAACACCCATAAAGATCTATGGTTATTTTGTTAATAAGATGTTTACACATATCAAGAACATATTTGACCTTTTTGAGTGTTAAGTCAAAATCTGTAGTTATTTAGTTAATTCAATGTTAACACACAATGAAAAAAGGTGTGTTTTGCAACTAGCCTTGTAATTCATTTTTTGAGTTGCAATGATCACTTGTAATTCATTGCATTTTTACACTATGACTGTTATTAGACAAGTTGCATAAGTTGCAAAAGTTGAAACTCACCGTATATACAGTGCAATTTATTGCAACTCAATTGTAACTTTGTTGCAACAACTCCTTTTCAACTATTATGCAACTCCTTTATGACTATAATCATAATGTCATGTTGACATCATTTTTCATCCACTCATCAAATTTTAACACACGACATTATGAAGATTTATTGGTGAATGTTTTTTTTGAAGTATTGATATCCATCATCCATTATGATTATTCATTTTAATTTTAAAATGGTCTTAAATTATGACACATGGCACAATCAAAAGTTACCACATGGCATATTGATTGAAATTTGGATATATATGTATATATATATATATAGGTAGGTTGGTACATAGCCATAGGTAAATAAAAAAGTAGAATACTAGAAGGGTAGGTGAACTAAAGAATAACCACATAATTTTTATAATTTTATTTTGTGTTTTGCTTTTAAGGTTCACCTTTTATGAGTTCATCCCAACATGGCACATGTATTTTAATTTGTGAATGCATGAGAAGATGCCTCATTTATATAGTTTGTGGGATGAAATCTTGAAGACAAATTAAGCATATAGGCTAAATCTTTTAGTTGAACCTTAGTTATAATTGAATTGCAACTATAAAAAAAAATCTTTGCATGTTTTGTGTTTGAAATTGAATTATTGAACTAAATATATGATAATTAATTAGTTAGTTAGTTCAAATAATTAATTATCAAAATAAATATCAGATAATCAATTATCTAATTTTAAATATTTATGACTAATGAATTCATATGAATAGTTTATTGTTTAGTTTAATTAATTAGTTCATAGTAATTAAATGTATTACATATTAATTATTAATAAGTAATTCATTATGAAATATTAAATTCAAACATGAATTTAAATATAAGACATTGAAGTATATAAAACATATCCATATGTATAGCCTTATTGAATGTTTAATAGAATATACACATTATTTTAAATTTCAATTCAAAAGTAGGCTTTCACCCTTCATGAAGTTTCATGGTTTGATATGTATGTATGCCAACATGATATTGTGAGTTGCAATGTAGTGGAATATTTTTAATTCAACAATTGAACACCAATCATAAAAAATAGAACTACAATATTTTAAAATAATTTATTTAGTTAATTATTTAAAACTTTAATTATCTGAATTAACTAATTTCATTTTTTATTAAAATTGATTAATTTAAATTAAGGGCTAATTATTTAATCTAGTTTTTTAGTTCATATTATTAAGTAAATTAAGCCATCAATTAGTATAATATTTATTATATTATCTTTAAATATTATATATTAAATATGCCACAAGATGTAACCCTCGTGGGTGCTAAGAGCTATCTGCAAAAGAATCGGCTATATCAATTCTACACTTGCTCATGTAGCCTCAAAAAATTCTAAGTGTATATATTTCACCTTCATCAATATTAGCATGAGATACAACATGTTCATTTGGCAATGAAACAAGACCTCCATTCTCTTGCTTTGGCATTAAACTTGGAACTACATTCTTTTGTTCAATCATCAAAATGATTTTCTATAAATCAACTTCAATTCTGTCAACATGTCTATTGTAGATGTTCCACCAACATCAACACTTACTTACATTTGCTCTTAAATAATCTCAGTTGAACTAATGCAACCAAATCCTCAACACCTATTTGCATTTGCTCTTAAATCATTTCAATTGGAGCCAATGTAGCCAAATCCTCAACACATACTTGCATTTGCTATCCCATTGTCCTTGCCTCCATATCCCCTTCATTCACAACACCATGGACGCCATTCGCATCATTTTTTTGCTCTCTTGTGAGTTTGCATATGTAAAAAAACACAAACACCACTCTCAACCTTCTTTCATTTCTGGTTTTTTTATCAACAAAACATAAGCATAAGATATGCAAGTAAAGCAAACAAGTCAAGGACCAACAAAAGAATGTCTATCACTTTGGACACAACAAATGAGGGAAAAAACTCCATGTTGTCTTTGTCCTATAACATGCAACAACAACAAATAAAAAAAGATGCTTGCCATCATCTTTGTCGAGGCACTTGCAACAAGAAATGATGCTCCTTGTCGTCTCTATGGTGGCACCCAACAATAAAAAAACATGAGATGACAACAAGCTTTGTTCGTTGTTGTCTCTCTGGTTGAAGCACTAGTAGTTCTAAATAATTTGAAATGACAACAAGCTTTGCTTGTTCTCGTCTTTGTGGAAGCATAAGCAATTCAAACAAATTTGAAACAATGCTCAAATTGAAATGACGAAAACAAAAAAAAGGATGTCATCTTGGTGGAAGAACCAACAACAAAAATAAAAATAGAAAATGAATGAAAGTTTACCTTGAAGTGGCTAATGGAGTTCTTGGAGTTTCACACTTTTCAAGGTGCTTTTGAAACTATTGGTCACATTCCTCAAGCTATCCAATCTCAAAATGTTCCTAAGCCTTATTCTAAGCTCACAAGTAAACCTTAAACCCAAATGCTAAAATTGCTAATAATGGAGGTGAGTGCAAAATTAGTGGGGGAGGAGGGGTCGGTATTATGAGGGAGATGGATGGGTTGGTAGAAGGAAGGGTGGTAGGTAGGTAAGTAGGAGGTCCCAAAAAAAAACTTGGGTCAAGAGTGAAGGGAGAAAAGAAAAATTGAAGGGAAGCTTAAAAGAAAAAAAATAATTGGGAAGAAAAAGTGAGAAGCAAAAAAAAAGTTAGAAGGATTTTTTTTTTGGGTAACTAACCAAGTAATTGACCCCCTGGGGACACTTTCATCCCATCCATGGAATCCCATAATGAGATTTTTTGGATGGTCCACTAGTGGGTGCTAGGTCATTCAAGCTTGAAAAATGTCAACTTCTCTTATAAATAATATAATGAATGTTGAAACTATCAAGGTTTCATAGAAATTTTGTGTCAAAAGTTGATGTTAGATCAGCAACCACCCATATGTCATAACTAGTTTTTCTGGTCAACAGGGTTTAGTGTCCCCCTAGCTTTACTTCTTATATCGGGTCCCTTTTTACAATGGATTTTGTCAATTTGTACCCAAAAAATGACCCAAAAAATTTGATGTTGAATCTAAAATTTGATAAAAAATCTAAATCCAAATTAAAAAATTCAACTTAGCCTCTTTCCATGCCTTTTTTTTCAAGACACAAATTATCAAATATAATGAACTAGTAGGTGACTAAAAATTTAGGGGAAAATTGTTTTATATTCTTAAGTTGTGTTTATTGTAATACACTAGTAATCAATATTTTTGTAGAAGAGTTTAATTTTTTTTTCAAAGAATAAAATTTTGTGATAGGAAATAGAAAATTTATGGGAATATTTTATTTTCAACATGGAATCTTCAAATTTAATTAACTATTCAACAAACATGTAAGAAAAATAATTTTGGTGATCCCTTGTTAATGCACTAGCAACAAGTAGGCATGGTAGTTGTTGTCCCTCCCCCAATAACCAAGGCACCTTTTCACAACACCCATGGGAATAGCTTTGATTTTTTTTATTTAAAAACCATATGTAGGAGGTCTAATGAAGGTTAGCGAAGCCAAGGTGGTTTTCGCCAAGGTGGTTTTCACCAATGTTGGGCATATATAAGATCTTTTCAATATCCATTGGCTATGGTTATTTGCTAATTTGTTATCCACCAATTTTGGTTATCATTATTATTATTATTAAAAATCACCTATAATAGCCTATAAGGATATTTTAAAAAATAAATCTAATGATAAATTTCAATATGGGTAGATATTTGCCAACATTAATATTCATCAAATATTTTAACATTTCGCAATCATCATAGCCACAATTTCTTTTTCCAAAAATGCATCAAGATAAAATTACAAATCCAAATTTTTATCTTGTTAAAATTCACCTTCATATTGTTTTGCTTCTTCCTCTAAAACAACATCAACCTTAATCAACTTTACCAAACAAAAAGGTGAACTACAACCCACCCTAGGATTATTGAACCAATTTTTACTAACAAAAATTAGCTTATCTAAGTTGTCTGACTCCGAGCAACATTTCTTCAAATTTGAAAGTATTCCAACCAATTAAAGAATCCTTTAATTTTTATTTCAAAACCAACAATGCCAAGAATCTTATGGGCAAGAAATGTTATAGTTAAAAACAAGGATTCATGTTTCCCCCATCACTCCAAAGGACATTTAATGTCCTAAACATTTGTAACACCTTTTTCACAAGCTCTTTCATTGGTTCACTAGTTCTAGCATACAATTTCAAAAATGTTGAAATTATTTTCTTCATCAATTTGCATATTTGCCACGAGTCCAAATTTTGCCATGAGGTGGAATATATGAGAGCATATCAAAAGCATAGAAAACATGGATTATTTATCATACTCTTCCACAATGGGAACAACATGTTCTTGACCAATAACAAATGAAACTAAACCTAGATTTCTAAATCTAGGGTCTAACATAAAGGACAACATGTTATGTGTTTTGTTTTCTTCATATTTCTTTAAGAATGAAAGAAAGCAATCTAAAACCCCACATATTTATCTCTTAATGTTGGATGCAAGTAATGACAACTCCAAAGCCACAATAGAATTATCATTTATCAAATATTCCAAACTAGATGAAATTCCAAATTCTTCTTTAAGTCAAACATCAAAAAGTAACCAATGCCCACGAAATTAGTTCAACACATAAACATTCACAACTAGAGACAAAACATTAACAATGATTTGAAATATGTGCCAAGTTAAATGGACGATCATGGCCAAGAATCCTCACTATAATTTGTTGATTATAACAAAGAATAATTGTTGCCTTCAATTGTAGTGCCTCTTGAAACAATATGATTTTACTTCCAAACTTGCAACAATAGATCTAAGATCAACAAAACAACTTGCAATTCAAAACAACTAGAACAAAAGACTTGCAAAAATGGAACAAAACCAAAATTATTAACATAACTAACCTAGTGTTCATACTAGCTTCAATGCAAGCCTTGTTCCATTTTTGATAACTTTTACTAGATCGTTTTGGCCAAGTAATGCATTTAAAAAAAATTCTTGGGCATATTTAATAGAAACATATTTCAAATTTGTACAAACTTTTTCATTAATAGCATCATATTGGCAAGCTTTGGAAAAAACATGACTAAAATAGGTCCTTGGAAAGCTTTCTTCCAAGTAGACTTCAAAGGACTCCTCAATATAGAAGTATCATGAATCGGTAAAGGATTAGGATGTGGAAGATAATTATGATCCTAGCATTTTAGAGTGGGTAGATGCGAATTACCTAAAAATGTTTAGGTATGATGATGCGTAAGAAAATGTTCTGGAAGAGGCATTACCATTTGAAATGGACCACAAAAACAAAGGAATTGAAAGAGAAAGAAGGAATTTAGAACATAGAAATTGCAATTATGTGGATTTAACTAGGTTGGCTCAAACTTTTTCTAGAAAATGTGTTTTGTGTAGAATTAAAAGACATGTGATTCACAAAATGTCCACATATTGATAATGAAATGAAGGATGGATTTGTTAGACATCATCACAAACTTCACATTTCACTATTTAGAAATGGAAATCGTGTAACATTAGTTCATTCATAATTCATACATTTCACACACTAATATTTTGCATTGAAAACGCAATTGACACACATATTTATTGGAAGATATGAAATTCATGTGACATTCATTCATTCATAGGTTCGTACTTTATCACATTTATCCATGTGTCAAATGTGTTTTCAATGCATGATACAAAATTTGCACAATTTTCATTATTAATTCATTGCATGCTAAATTTGTGATGGTGTGGGATAATAGATCTTGGACAAAGATTCTGTAAAACAACCACAATTGAGTGAACATGTTCAAAACAATTTAGAAAAAAAGATGTAGGAAATTATTTTGGGTGAAGGACAATTTGTACAAAAGAAACAAAGGATCTGCAATTTTCCCAGTGTGGGTAAAAACCATTTTTTGAAAACTTAGATTCTAAACTATAAATAATACATATGATTGTTGTACAATTGAAGGCTAAGTAATTTAGAGAATCAACACCATCATTAAGAATGCCTAGAATGATGAGTGGGATACCTCAAATGTTGATATTTGTTTCACACACTAGTACAAAAGTGGGGTGTAGTTCACTAATTTAAATCATCATGGGACTTTAAAAAGAAATAAATTCATTACACTTTAGTGATCTCACATTGGTTAAAGTTATTTCATTATAATATCACTATGTAAACATTATGTTTCACTACTAATTGACATAATTCACTATTATAATTTGTTATGGTAAATAAGTTTATTTTTATGTTATTTTAAATACCATGTGTTATTTTATGATATACCTTATATTATTTTAGGTTACCTTAATTAGTCTAACTTATACCCTAAATTATTATAAGTTATTATAAGTTATTATAAGTTAGTATAAATTATTATACCTTAAACTATTATACCTTATTCTACTTTAAGGTATTCTAGTTAACTTATTATAAGCTTTTTACTTTAAGTCATTTTGAATTAAATTATTCAACTAACTTTAGGTTATATTTTGGATTATTTTATTTTAAATTAATATATGTCATTTCAAGTTATATTTTAGTTTATTCAAGGTCATTTTACTTTATGTTATTATAAATTATTATAAGTCATTTTATCCTAAGTATAATAATTTGAAATAAAATATAATGACCTAAGGTAAAATAACTTAAAATAATCAATAATAGATAATGAAAAATAATTTAAAATACGTTACAATAAAATAACTACCAATAGCCTATGATAGTATAACTTAAAATATCCAAAAATAATTTATAAAAAAACAGCCATCAATAGCCATTAATAAAATAGCCATTAATAGTAACTAATAGCCACCAATAAAATAACCATCAATAGCCACCAATAGAATAGTCATTAATAACCAACAATTTGATAACCACTAATTGCTTATAATATAATAGTCAACAATAACCACTAATAGAATAACCATTAATAAAGTAATCACTAATAACCTATGATAATTTAACCTAAAATAACCACCAATAGAATATTCACCAATAACCATTAATAAAATAGCCACCAATAAAATAACCATTAATAGCCACTAATAGTCATTAATAGAATAACCACCAATAAGATATCCCTAATAACCTTACTAACCACCAATAAAATAACCAACAATAACTACCAATAGAATAAACACAAATAGCTTATGGTAATATAACCTAAAATAACCAATAATAACATACTATGAAATAACTTTCAATAGGCAAAAGTAACCAATAATAGCCTCACATGGCAAAAATTAAGCTAAAATGAAATAATTTAAAATAACCAAAAATACCATAGAATATGCAAAAATAACTTATAATAGTCGAAAATAGCCAAAAGTAAAATTTAGAATAATCAAAAGTAACCTAAGGTGAAATAACTAAAAATTAAAAAAATAACAAATAATAACCATAAAGAGCCGTAAATAATGTAGGGTGAAATAACTTAGAATAATGAAAAGTAGCCCTAGAATAATTAAAAGTGGGCTAACATAGGTAGTATTATTATATTAACAAAAATCTTATCCATCTATTAAACTTTTTTTTTTCAAACGAATGGTCATTGAAATGTTATTGAATGGTGATATTCACAAAAAAAATTATTCAAAGATTTTACACTTTCAAAAGGAAATAAATGTAATCATGTACATTATTGGAAAAACTTTTAAATTAAACATTAATCATTTCATTTGGACAAAATCTTAATAAGATATGAACTTTCAAAATTTATGTTTTTGTAATGTTTAAAGTATTTGATAAATAAAAAGCAATGTTACACATTATCATAACAAATGTGGTGGCTTAATGGTAAGGGTGTTTGCTTTCATCATAAAGGTCAAGGGATCAAATTTCATAAATGGTGTGTTTGTGGTCAATAGCGGTAAGTTGACCAAATATTCTCCAATGCAAATCCCTATAGTAGGTGCCTATTTAGGTTGATTACATGGCCTATGTACTTAAGGTGGTTAGTGACACATGTCAATAATTCATAAATTGAAAATCATGAAATTATCAATAATATTAAATATTACATTAAATATTAAATAATTTAAATTCAATTGATTTCCATGTTACCTAATTAATTAATTAGCAAGTGAAATGACATGGTAAATTTGTATTTCACTTGAAAGTAACCTTGTTTCACTAGGTATTAGTGGACCAATTCATTATCCGAAGCAATTGGTCCTTATTCATTAAAGGGTTGATTAATTTCATCATGGTAAAAATGTTCAAATTCACTCAAAATCTAGTGAAACCTAAAGTGAACTAGGACGCATTTTGGTATAGTGACAAGAACAACATATTAAATTTGTGATGCCATATATAGTTGCAGTAATGTATAAGCTTAGATTAAAGTTTGAACCATCAAGAATAAAAAACAATTTAAGAACAGTCAAGGTACATACCAAGCAGAGTCTTGCATTGGGCTTGACAACTGTACCCATACCCGACCCACAGCTGCGCGGGGGTCAACTGTACCCACCCATTACCCACCCATGGCACCTTGTCCATACCCATTACCCACCCATTTACCTTGACTACTATACAACGAGTCGCCCTATAATCTGCTAACTCAGTCGTTGTAAAGCCCGGGTCCCTTGTACCCACCCATTACCCACCCATGCGTCCAAGCCCATACCCATTACCCACCCATTTACCCATGGGTATGGGTGGGTATTGGGTACCCATGGGTATGGGTACC
>Ga0116231_10011306_pt1 | contig 13812 bp, 13 predicted proteins | sample S1TSphgellanicum_2_FD_89695 | JGI IMG/M metagenome (GOLD analysis project Ga0116231, IMG submission 89695) | Host-associated microbial communities from peat moss isolated from Minnesota, USA - S1T2_Fd - Sphagnum magellanicum MG | ecosystem: Host-associated > Plants > Peat moss > Unclassified... | reverse complement strand
TTGGGCATGCCGTTTTGGTCGATGGACATCCAACCAAGATTTCTTGGCATGGAATCCAAATGATACTGCTGCAATGGTTGATTTGGCTACTCGCCGATTCGTTCAATCAGTTGCTGCAATTCGTGATACTACTGCAGTATCCGCTGGTGATTCACCAACCACTGGACAGGCCCGTATTTTGACTGTCAGCAACGTTGATTCCCGAGTCCTCGGTAGCCCACAATTCGCAACAACAAATAACACCACTTTGGCCACTGTTTTCGCTAACTTAAGCTCACAAGTCATTGGTCCAATTAATGGTTCTACTGCAGTTGCTCCAGTTTCAGTTGGTACTGGTAACCCAGCTATTTTCATGCCAGCAGCAAACAGTCCAAATGATGTTAATAACCCATGGTATGGTGTTAACTCAGCTACATTTAACGACATTACCTACGAACAATCATTGCCTCTACGTTATGTCTCAATGCCAACAAGCATGATCTTCACTGGATTTATTCCATCAACATACTCTAGTGTTACTCGTGCTATCACCTATGCTGGATCTAATGTCCAAGTCGTTGATCTTAACAATCACGCACTTAACATTGATCACACTGTTAACCCATTACAAGGTGCCATTCTCCAACTCAATGGTCAAGAACGATTCTCATGGCAACCAGGCTCATACTTCAACTATGTTCAACCATGGGAGGCCCACTCTGCTACCCCATCTGATGGTGTTAACGTCTACTCATTCGGCCTCAACCCAGAAGATCATCAACCATCTGGTACATGCAATTTCTCACGAATTGATAACGCACAACTAAATGTTCAATTCTACAACCCAGATCCTGCCGGCGCTGCTACATTCCAAACTGAATACCTAACAGCTGATAGCATTTTGGCAATTTATGGAACAAACTATAACGTCTTAAGAATTATGAGCGGTATGGGAGGCTTAGCATACTCTAATTAAACGTAATATTAATGATCTTATTATATATATTTTAATTTGGAATCAATCATTAAGAATTATTAATGATTAATTTAAAAAATTAACCCTAAGGGGTAATTTAAAAAATTGAAATTCTTACAGTATAACAAATGCTATAAAACCTATCTAATAGAATCCTTTCATGGATTTTATTGCCTCCTCGTTAAAATTTCTTGAATCATCCAATAAAATATCAAAAGTTACTAAATTGACCACAAAGGTAATTTATTCTTTCAGAAAAAATTGACCACAAAGGTAATTTATTCTTTCAGAAAAAATTGATTTTTTAATACACTATAAGCTTCATTAAATTTGTTATATTGGTTTATTCTTACAAATGGCATTTGAACAACTTTCTCACGAATTCTCGCTAGCCGGGAGAAACAATCAGGATACCTCGGTAATGGCTTGGGTTCGTGCAATTCGGGCGATTGTTCCAACTGGTCCAGTGTATATTGTATGCACGAAAACATTCGAAACCAACAATGCCTATCAAAGAGCGCTTCTCCTTCCTCACCACATCAATTGGAATGGGCGCAATACCAACGACACTGAATACAGGGATAGATATTTCCGTAGATCAGATGTCGATGGAAGTATCTGGGTGTTCAAACGAGAACACATTGACAACGAAGCCGTGGCATATAGCCTCTTCACCGCTAGAGGTTATCAGCTGATAAAATAATTGATTTATATTTTTGTAAATATTGAGGGAAATCGATACAATCTAAATCTTCATTAAAATCGTTTATCAAATAATAAACCATTGAGATATAATATCTATCATTACACTTTATCGCTATTATTTTTCTATCATATACCACTTTATGATTTTCTATAATATCTATTTCTTTAATGATTGTTTGTAATTCATCGATTGAACTAACTAATAATTCACCTGCTACTTTAGATCCATATTTATCTGATTCTTTTATAGTCAAATAATGATTAATCTTATTTCTTGCTAATTTATATCCATGTAATACACATGGTAAAATTTCTTTAAATTTATTTTTTAATTCATTATTTAATCTAAGTGTTCCATATATAAACACTGAATTAACTATTTGAGCGAAAAAGTAATTATCATAATACTGATAATTATCGAATCTAAATTCACATAGCCAACTATCAAATCTAATTTTTTTATATTCATCATTGATATTATTTTTTATAAGATCAAAATTAAAATTACTAGTAGGTACCGTACCGCTTTTAATTATTGATGTATATATAATTTTTCTCATACAATCAGAACAAAATAATAATTCGTTATCATCATAATATCTTCCGTATTTTGAGGTATAAGATAATACCATAAAAAACTTACTTTTCCTCTTGCATTCATAACATTCACCTTTATCATAATTTGTATTCAAATACTCACCATTTTTTTTAGCACATTCTTGAGCAGATTTAATATATTCGTCTATTTCATAATGTCTTTGGTCTATAATATCTCTAACAAAAACCTGTAATTTATAAGCAGCCATGTGTTTTCTGTATAAATTCTCTGTTAAATCATATAAATTTTTATCTGCTAATCTTAATTTTGTTAATTCATTGAATTCCAATAATTTAAACATCATGAAGTATATATCTTCCATATAATATTCGATATATTATGGTATATGTAAATCAATTTTTTAGTAATTATAGAATCAATTTTTTTAATAATAAAAATTACTAAAAAAATTTACCCAAATAGGTAATTTTTTTATTATTAAAAAATTGATTATATTACATTTTACAATCCCTATAATCCATCAATATAAATGGATGAACCAGTAATGTATATCTTCATCAACTCCGACCTTAATATGTCCAAAGGTAAAATTGGAGCACAGATTGGTCATATTGTACAAGTGATTATTGAAGAGTTAATTAGAAATGCATATGAAAACCCTTGTTTATCTGAAGAATATAAAATGTATATGAAATGGAAAAGGAATGATAAAATGATTATACTTAAAGCAACAGAAGAGCAATTAAATGAATTACTTAAAATATCAATTGCTAGAAAATATATTGATTATGATAAATTAACTGTTGTTGGATTTCTACCAAATAATACAATACACGAAATCGCTAAAGATTATAAACTATTATAATACTTCTTCCAATTCCACTATAATACTTGCTTGTCCCTTCGAAGCTCTTTCTATATCTTTATCTGTTATTTTAAACGTTGATGTTCTAATATTTGCTTGACCGAATACAATGATATCAGGTTTATAAAAGTTGATAATCTTAAAACTTGTACCAGGTAAAAAGATAATTTCATTATCCACTGGACTACGGGAATATTTAGATATCGATTTACCAGTAATACTTTTAATGATAAATACTATTCCTTTCTTTTGATTTATTAAATCGGTTGAATTTTTCCATTCTGTACTACAGATTGAAAATGTTGTCCATTTAATTATAGTACCCAATGTATAATCATCTGGAATAAACTGTGTATCTACTGCACGATATACTTCTTTTTGACAATTAGGTAACAAATTTACTGCTTGATATAAACAGTAAATCAGTGGATTCCAAAGATTATCCGCCTTCCAATTAGATAATGATAAATTGACTTGTTTAAATATATTATAATTTCCTGTATATAAATATAGTGCTAACAAATGTATTGGTTGCAAAACACTATCTTCAGTAGCAACTAATTTGATGAGATGAATTTTTGATTCGAATAATATTGATTCCAATTGTTGTTTTCCTTCTGGAAATACTTTATTATTTTTTAATTTTTCAACAAATCCTAATAATGAATGATCAAATGTTTTGGAATTATTTAATTCTGTTAATGTCCCATTATTTACTTTCAATGAATATCCATCACTCATTTTAATCAAAGATGAAATTTGATTACCTTCCAATAAGAATTGTTGTTTCCCTGGCTGTAAATTTAATAATACTTTATTTTGTAAATTAGTTTTTCCCATATTTTTAACTCTATCCAGCATTTTTAATGTTTTATCATCTTCTACATTAAAATCATTATATCCCAAATAACTGGCCCAAAATGCGGGTGTCACTCCATAATCATCCATCTTATTCAAGTCACACTTCATATCTTTCAAACAATTAATTAAATGTTTATTTCCATTTAATAATGCTTGAGACAGAATATTTGACCCCTTCTCCATATTTAATTTAGTAATTTCATCATATTCAAAACATCCAATTGATCTACCATATTTTAATAAAGTTTGAGCACATTTCATTTCTTGTTCTTCACTGGTTTTCATTACTTTATCTAATAAGATTGATAATTTATTTGTAAAGAACTCCTCTAGAATCTTTTCATTGCCATTAATATTGGCATAATATACTGGGATCCTTCCTTCCTTATCCATTATATTCAAATTATTTTTCCCATTAGGATGACTTAATAAATATCTTATAACTTGTGGATGACCCTGTTTGATAGCAATGTGTAGAGGAGTCCATCCGTTCACTGTAGTTTGAGCTTCTATATTACTACCCAATTGCAATAATGTTTTTACTGCAGCTAATCTTCCATAGAAGCATGCTAAATGCAATGCTGTTGCTCCAGCTATAATTTGATTATTTTCAGCTGTCCGATATTCCAAATTTGCTCCATACTTTACACAAACTTTAATACATTCCACCTTATCTAATTCAGTTGAAGCTAGTAATGGACAAAACCCATCTATTTCTGCAGCTTCTTCAAGTATGCTTTTAAGTTCATCTGCATTAAGTTTCTTTAATAGGGTTTCTAAGATTCTATGTTGTCCGGTTCTGCAACAAATCAACACTGGATTATCCCTATTTCTATTATAAACATTTAATTTAGCTCCGGCTTCAAGTAATATATCTACAACCATATCAGATCCCTTTTGACAACATGGGATTAGAGGACTGTCACCTTTAAAATTAGCTAAATTGGGATTTGCGCCCATACTTAATAATTCGTTTACAATATCGATATGCCTATTACAAGCTGAAATCCACAATAAAGTTGTACCTTTTTTATTCTGGAAATCAATAATAGATTTGAAATCATCAATGTATTTTATTAATAGTTTAAATAATTGATATTGTCCTTTTTCACAAGCAATAAATAGAGGCCATGTTATTTCGATACCTTCATCATTTGATATTTCGATAATTTCATGTGGATCAGCTTTTTTATTTTTAATTAATAAATCTATTATTCTAATTTGATCCATTGATGGTTTTGCCAATATATCCAAATATGGTTTCCATGATATATTTTCAATTTGATCCATTTTTTGTTCAATTACTTCATATAATCCCTTTATAATAGCTGTATTTACACTCACATTCTTAGTACATTTAGAACTTAACCAATTTACAAAAGTATATGGCGCGCTATTAACTAATTCTTCAGTAACATCAACTATTTCCTTAACTACCCTTTCGGCAGTTTGATAATATCCATTAGATAAACATGTCATTAATAATAATTCACCATCAATAGTAGGTTCTATTTCATATTTCAATAATTCATCTACTGTTTTATAATAACCATATATAATAGCTAAATCTAATGCATTATGTCCATTATTGTTTGTTTTATTAATATCAACATCATAATTCAACATTGTCTTAACCATTCCCCATCTTCCTGCAGCACTTGCAACAATTAAAGAGGTTGATCCATTTTCATCAATCGCATTAATCCATTGATTAACATTATTATTAACCCAATTAGCTATATGGTCATTAAATTCATTTTCCTTATATTCAGCCCAACGTCTGCCTTGTCCATCGAATCCTCGAAAACTTTCTTTTAATAAGGTTTTTCTCAATGATGATCTATAATAAGGTAGATCTATAGTATTCCATTGTTTTCTAGGTACATAAGTACTTTTTTGTATTTGTGGTTGTTGCTGTATTATTGGTGCTGGAAGGGATTGTTTGGTTGCATATTTACCTTCAAATTTCATATCATTTAATTTCAATTGATTAACTACATTACCAGCTTCAATACTTTTAAGTGTTTCTATTAATTTCTCCAAACGTTCTATATTCTCAGCTTTAATATTTGATCTTGCAAAAATAGACCTACTTCTTTGATGTATCAATTCGCAATGTAATTGTTTATCCAATGATTGATCTTCCTTGGATAATAATAAGATTTCTGAAGCAATTTCATCAATTAGATATGCATACCATTCATTCCATATTTCCATATTATTTTCTCCATCAACATATTCAATATTAATTGTTATTGGATCTTCTTCATTAACTGATATTTTTAATTCACTATCAATTCTATTACATTTAGTAATATCAATCCAATATTTTCCATTATCTCCAGTAATTATATTCATTTTATCTGGAACAGATACTACCTTCAATGGAATAGTAGATGATTGAGCTATTACATCCAAGAGACTATTTATTTTATTAGATAAGCTATCGGCATCTTCACTAGGATCTGCAAATCTGTATGCCCCCTCTACTTTACCAATTTGTCTCAAACCATTTAGGAAATCAAAGTCATGGCCGGCACCGAAACCTATAGAATGAACTGTATAATCTCGATCCCATATTTTTTCGATATCTATCTTAAGTTTTTTAACTAATTCATTACGATTAGCTTTATTCACATTTGAATCCTCACCATCAGTCAAAAAAATAACCACCATTGAACTAATTTCCTTATCATTTTTATGTTTATCGCATATTTTTATTAATTCATCAAATGCAGAACGAAATGCTGTACCTCCACCATCTGTTTTACCAGCAACATAATTTCTAAAATATTCGATAGGCTGTAATTTATTGATTTCAATATTTATTGCTCGATCATCGTAATGAACAATTGAAGTCATAATTTGTGGTAATTTATATGTCATATCTATTATACGATTCAAAGAATAAATAACTTGTTTAGTAGGATTACCTGCCATTGATCCACTTTTATCGACAATTGGAACTAATAACGTCTTGAAAAAATAATTCTTATCTAAATTAGTTATTTGCAATTTACCGATTACAGTTTGATATACATTTTCATTATTGGATAATACATTTACTTTAGCACACCACTTTGATTCAACTTTTGGTTTAAATAGTTCAAGGGGTTGTTTTTTATTTTCTTCCTCGACTAAATAAGCCAAATTAATTGCTTTAGGTGCAGTTGCAGGATCATAATTAAATAATTCAGTGTTACATGATGGGCATTTATTTGATTGGTTGAACCATAAAATCATAGGCTGTCTAGAAACACTATGACCACATGGAAGAGTTATAGGATCTTCCAAAAGGTCTAATGTGATGGGGCACTTGAGATTATCCATTAAATAATTGCTAATATAAATTTACTATATTCTTAATTATTCAATTTTTTGGTCATAAAAGCAAAAATTGAAACATCAAATTATTTAAAAAATAATATCATTATAAATTAATGGATTCATTTGAAGATGATTTGGCAGATAATCTTAATGAAATAAAAGAATTTATGGAAAATTATCAAATGGATATAATGGATGATTATATTGAAGAACCAATATATTCAAAAGTGATAAATGAAGATAATTTAAATAATTTTACATATTGGACTTTTGAATAAAAGCAATGCTGCAATTACTTCGTAAAAGCAAAAAAATTGATTTTTTAATCCGATAAACACTCCTATCAATTTTCTCATTAGCATGGATCTTCCACACTACGCCGTAATTCTGCATTTCACAACAGAAGAAAATCCAAATACACAAATAGAAATTATCAGACCATTTAAGAGTCTTACAGCTGTGTATACCTATTATTCAAATTGTTTAAAACACAAAATCAATAATAAGGATGTAAATGGGAGATACATCCTATTTCTTGAAATCGTAACCATTAATAAAATATTTCAAACCAATACTGTATCAAAGAGATCATCTGATACTCGACCTAAAAGAGTAAACTCATCAAATACTCTTAATATTAATAGGAAAAATATTATTTCTAGGCTATTGGATCGAGAGATTCCTATCTAATTTTTTCTATTTTATCTCAGAATAATATATATGAAAGACGTTGTAATAATTGGGGCGGGAATTAGTGGTTTATATACTTGTTATAAAGCGCTCCATAACAAAGTTCCTAAAAAAAATTATATAATTATTGATAAAAACGATTATATCGGAGGAAGAATTAAATCAATTGAATTTCATGGAAAAACTATTCAATTAGGAGCTGGAGTTATTCGACCATCCCAAGTAAATGTATTAAATTTGCTAAAAATATTAGGGATAGAGGTGAAGGAAATCACAACAACGCCAATAATTCAAGGAGTAGATATTAATATAGATGAAAGTATTAAAAAGATAAAAGATGTTTATGACAAAAATCGAAATGAGATTGATAAACTTTATTTAAATTTTTTCCAATTTCTTAATTTATATTTTGATCCGGAATTTGTTAGAAAAATAGTTTTAGCAAGTGAATTTAATGATTATTTAGAAGCTGATGTACATGACACTATTTATGAATATCCATTAGATGATATTTTAGTCTGTAAGAAAAAGAATTATTATATAGAGGGAGGATGGATTAAATTAGTGGAGAGACTGGTGGAAATAATAGGGAGAGAGATAATTGAATTGAATACTGAAGTTAAGGAAATTAGAAAGATAAAGGATGGATATGAACTGGTGATATTTGATAAAATAAAAATGATTAAATCCATAATGAAATGTAAATATTTAGTAGTGGCCGGAGATATTTCTATAAAAAATATAAAATGGAATGTCCCGTTAGAATATATTGATACCTTGAATTATATAGGATCAATTCCTTTCATGAGAGTCTATACATATCACGATAAATATAAATTAAACAATATGATTAAAACATCATCGTTTTTGGATAAAATAATTCCAATTGATGAAAATATATTGATGGCAGGATATTGTGATTCAATGCGGGCAGTTCATTTAAAAAAATTATTAGAATCTAATCCAGGAAATAGTAAAATGTTGATTGATAAATTAATTCATCAAACGATAAGTGATATGCCGAAAACATTAGATTTATTTTATAAATATTGGGCTATTGGCATACATTATTATATACCGCATGATGATAAAAAACTTAAAACTAACTTTTGGAATGAAGGAAGAATAATATTTTTAGGGGAAATGGTAAGTGATTTACAAGGATGGGTAGAAGGTGCTATTAAAGATATTAATTCAAAAATTGGAAATATTGAAATTATATCATCATAATAATCTTTAATATTATTATTCTAATGACCAACATACCATTAGGCTTGACATTTGATGATGTATTATTGGTGCCAAAGAAAGCATTAAGAAGTAGGAATGATGCGGATATTCGAACGAGATTAAGTAAGAATATTAAATTAAATATTCCATTAATAAGTTCAAATATGGATACTGTGACAGAAGAGACGATGGCGATAGCAATGGCAAGAGAGGGTGGAATTGGTATATTACATCGATTCTGTTCGATTGAGCATGAAGTGGATATGGTTAAAAAAGTTAAAAGAGCAGAATCATATATAATATATGAACCATACACATTATTTATGCATGATACGATAGAAAATGTTTTTGAATTGATTGAAAAATATAAAGTATTTTCATTTTTAGTATTGGATCAGCATGATAGATTGATTGGCTTATTAACCCATCGTGATTGGAAGCATAGAAATAAGAATGAGATAGTTTATAATTGTATGACCAAAAGGGAATTTTTAATTACAGGGAAAAAAGATATATCAATTGATGAAGCAAGAAAATTAATGGTACACCATAAAATCCAGAAACTTCCACTTACCGATGATAAAGATAATATATATGGATTAATCTGTATGCGTGATATTGAAAGAATTAAACAAAGACCTAATGCTAATCTGGATAGTAAGGGTCGTCTTGTTGTAGGAGCATCGATCGGTGTAAAAGATGGAGAACTATTTAGGGCTAGGAAATTAATAGAGGCTGGGGTTGATGTAATAGTAATAGATGTTGCACATGGTCATTCAGATCAATGTATAGAAACTTTGAGGGAATTAAAAAACCAATTTCCAAATACAGATGTGATTGCTGGGAATGTTGCAACAGCCGAAGGAGCGGAAGAATTAATATTAAATGGAGCGGATGGAATAAAGGTATCAATTGGTGCGGGATCAATTTGTATAACTAGAATAGTGAGTGGAGCGGGTGTTCCACAATTAACAGCATTATTAAACATCTATCCAATTTGTAAAAAATATGGAATACCAATGATATCGGATGGTGGAAATCGTAATAGTGGTAATATTTGTAAGGCATTAGCTGCAGGTGCGAGTTCTGTCATGCTTGGTAGGATGATAGCAGGTGCAGATGAGTCTCCAGGTAAGGTATTAGTAAAAAATGGTGAAAGAATGAAAATAATTCGTGGAATGGCTGGATTACAAGCAAATATATCGAATGCTATTAAAAATAATATGAAGGAACCGGATGCATTAAAATTTTCAGCTGAAGGCGTGGAAGGATTTGTATCATATATTGGACCAGTTAAAGATACATTAGGACAAATATGCGCTGGAATTAAAAGTGGGATGAGTTATTGTGGATCGAGAACAATTGAAGAGTTACAGAATAAGAGGGAATTTATTAGAGTAACGAATAATGGTAATAGGGAATCGGGAGTTCATGATATAAAAAATTAATTTTCTAACCAAGTAATAAGTAAATGTTAACTCAATTTCAGAAGATATTGTTAGCTGTTATAGTAGCTATTTTATTTTATTTTATATTAACTCATATCCAAAAATATAGAGAAAACTTTGGAAAAAATGGTAGACAATCAAGTTATATTGGTGAAGATAATGAAGATGTATTTGATTATTATCAACAACATAATTTTCAAAATATTCAAAGTAGTACATATCTAATTGCTTAAAAGTTATTTAAAGAAATGAATACTTAATAACAATATTATGTCTGAAGTTGAAAAGAAGAAACAGGAGTATGATTATTTGACAGAAGATCCTCCAATTTCTGGTCAAAAATGGGTATGTCTTTCATTTTTATCACCTGAGGATGAAAATAAGAATTTCAAAAATAGTAAGATCCGTGGAATTAAAGTTAGAGGTGTTTTTGCGGATTATGATGAGGCAAAGGCATATGCTGAGAAATTAAGAGATACAGTTGATGGTAAATTTCATATTTTTGTTGGGGAGGTTGGCAAGTGGTTACCATGGGATCCCAATCCAGAGACTGCTAAAGATGAGGTCTATGCTGAAAAGGAGCTTAATAGTTTAATGAAATCGTATAAGGAGAATCAAGAGAAGGCGAAGAAATTGTACGAGATGCGTAAGGATGAGTTAGTTCAAAAGACATTGCGTGAACAGGAACAACGTAAGAACAAGGAAGAGAAGAGGAAAAAGAAGAATAAGAAGCCGAAAGTTATAATTACAGATGAAAAACAAATTAAGGAACAGGAACAGGAAGTTAAGCAAACTGAAGAGGTAATTAAAGTAGAACAAACATCATTAAAGGAGGATAAAACACAATTGATGGAGACTAAACAGAATGTAAGTAAATTGGATGTAGAATTACAGAAATTGCAGAAAGAATATGAGGAGGCGACAAAATAAATTTCAGTTATAATAATTTTTTATGTAAAACAATATTATAAATGAACATTAAAAACTTAGCATTATTAATTGGATTGGTGGGATTGATTTTTACTGTGATAAGTGTTACACAAGCATATAGTAAATGTCCACCAAATCAGACGATCTATAGATATATACCAAGAACATTTAAAGAGGAACAGGATAATCCGACACCATTGATGGATATATTTGGTGGTATGTTTTTCGATCAAAGTCCTTGGATGGGTTCTTTCAATATTTATTATGTACCACGAACACTGACCGAAGCGGAATATTCATATGCGAATACCAAAGATTATCTTACTGCATTACCGCCTGGAGTGCAGATAACAGTGAATAATCCTGGTAGTTAAATTTCATAATCATTATATAGTTTGGGCAACATGTCATCTGGACGCCACATTTTCTTTAATTCTGCTAATCCATTATATTTTTGATATTTGCCTTCTTCATTATATGATTTATTTAATATTCCATCGGTTTCAAAGAATATAATTTGAGCAATTCTTCGTCCAACAACTAATGGAATCCTGTATTCTATTGATGTATTTGTAATTTCCATAGTCCATCTATTGAAATATCCACAATCGCCCCAACCTGCACAAGAACATGTTTTTATAAAATTTCTACCCATAGATGATCGAGCTTTCATCATGGATGTAACACTATTAACACCTCCAATAAATTCATTTGTATGAGCTAAAATAGTTTCACCAGGATTAATAAATATTATTTTATCATCATCTTTTATATTTTCTAAAATAATGCCATTAGCTTTATAATGACTATAAGGTTTAGCTTCATTATACTTTCCCCAGACTTGTTTTACCATTGATTCTGAATAAATATTATAGATATTATTTGGTCGGTCGTCATTTAATCCTTGTTCTCTAAAAAAATATTCACCTAAAGTAACATCATACGAACTGGTATTTAAGTTTCGGGGATTGAAAGGATCAATAATAATTTTTTCATTAAGATATTGTAATATTAATTTATCGCTTAAAGCACTATAATTGGACATTATAAATAATAATTTAATTATATCAATTATTATTTATATCAATATTTTTATGTTTTATTTACTACTATTTGCTTACCTCTTTTCTTAGAAATAAGTGATCCAACATCAAATATAGGTGCTTTATGTTTATAATGTGAATCATAATAATTATTATGGAATTTTTTAACCTGTGGACTACCGATTAAAAAGTTATCACGATATTTAGCTTTATACCAGAAAACATTTTTAGTAATATCGGAAGTTATAACACGATTATTAATAACCATAACACCATAATTTTCGGTTATTTGTGAGAATACTTGATAAAATGAATCAAAAGACGGAAACATACCAGCATAATGTTCATGTAATCTTTTCTTATTTGCTATAAATGTTTCTGCTAATAGAAATATATAATCGAAATTTGATCTCAATTCTGGTTGAATACCCAATGAATATTGCATTGCTAACATATAAGTTAATTTATAATGTCTACCTTGATTGAAAACAGCTAATACATTTGGATCTTTTAACCATTTTTGTTTATCAGCCATACAATCATCCATAATTAGAAATGTTCTTGCATCTAATGGTTTTTTATGTTGTTTTATTCTACGTTTATTTTTCTCATTTATTAAAGTTTGACGTTCTAATACTCTAGGTATTATATCATCCCTATACTCATGAAAAATAAATTCTGGATAAAAAAAGTTATTATAAAATCCATTTAATTGATCAGTTGGAGCTATAACTGTACCACACGGTATATCTTTATTATGCCAAATTATATCACGGATAACCCAACTTTTTCCAGAACCCGATTTCCCGATTAACGCAATACGCGGATAAGGTTCCATATCTTTAATTTCAAACTTATTCAATGTTAAAACTGTTCCATTAAAACGAACATCCATCCCCTATATGAGGGTCATAGAAATTAAATTATTAAGATAAACAATAATTTAATTCCAAGTAGGCCTATCAGTTAGAATATCTTGTACTGGAGAGCCACTTACTATAGTACCTCCACCTATCATTGGTGGATTATAAAAATAATATCCAACAAACCATACCATTAAACCAACTAAGATAGAATATTTAAAAGATAATCTCCTTTTTTCTTCTTGTTTATCACTTTGTAAAGCGAAATAAGTAATAACAGCGGCAACAATACCGAAAACAATTGGGTTATTTAGATTATCCATAATTTAATTATAG
>Ga0116231_10011305_pt1 | contig 13814 bp, 11 predicted proteins | sample S1TSphgellanicum_2_FD_89695 | JGI IMG/M metagenome (GOLD analysis project Ga0116231, IMG submission 89695) | Host-associated microbial communities from peat moss isolated from Minnesota, USA - S1T2_Fd - Sphagnum magellanicum MG | ecosystem: Host-associated > Plants > Peat moss > Unclassified... | reverse complement strand
TGACAAGTGTTGGTTTTGATGGGGGGTTTGTGTTGTTGGCTGGGTTGACATGGATGGCGAAGACTTGAAGATTCTTAGCAGCCCGATAGAAAGGGACAGCTCTATCAACGAAGATCTGCACAGGGTTGGTTTTCTGGGCAAGATTTTTGACAAGGTTCTTGATAGGACAAGGTTTAGTTCTGACCAATTGGGGGTTCTTGACTGTAGGACTTGACATAACAGACTTGAGAAAACTAGAATTGGTTTCGACCCTCTTTGGGTTTTTGACCACAGGGGTTTTGGCAGGACTGGACAAAGTGTTTTTCTGAGCGGGGGGTTCTTGAGAGGTGCACCGTTGTGCGCTGAAGGTGAGGGTTCTAGACCGCCAATCAATGATAAGGTTGTGTGCTTCTAGCCAAGGCAGACCAAGGATGATGGGATGGTGAGGGGTGGAGATGATGTTGAGAACAATCTTCTCCGTGTGCTTGCCGATATAGAGTTCTAGAGGGGTTATCTCATGTGTGATTGCACCAGAAGCAATGGTTCTCCCATCAATAACCTCTACTGGAACAAGGGTTGACTTCTTGATCATAGGGATGTTATGTTGGACGACAAATGTTTGGTCGATGAAAGAAGAGGTGGCGCCGGAGTCCACAAAGCTGACACTTGTGGTATGTCTTCTGGAATACGAATGATGTCCACATATTGAGTGAAACTGGGACTGGGACCAACAGCAGAACAGGAGCCTTTGCAAAGGTGGTGTTAGGTGAGATCCAGTCGCACGGCTCCTACTATGACTGGATGTTCTTGTTTTCCAACTCTTGGGGAGTTTCCACAGCTTGTATTTGAAGTTTGACAAGCTTTTGAGGGCACTGACGAGCTATATGCCCTGGGTTGCCACAGTAAAAACATAGATTGTTTGTCCTTCGGCGAAGTTTCTCGGCTTCTATCAAAGATTTAAACATAGCTGTGTCGATCTGCATCGGAGCAGGTCCAAAAGAAGCAGGTCGGGCAACTGGTGTTATTTGAGGAACTGAGGGGAGCGTAGTAGGCCGACTGTTCCAAAGCTGGGTGTTGGAGGTGGCTTTATTTTCCTACTGACGTTCGAACAGACGATTATCGCACCGAATTGCTTGGGTGATAGCTTCACTGAAGGAAGAAGGGTCTGCGAGTGTCAACAAAAGATCTTGAACATCATCACGAAGCCCACAGCGAAACTGATTAATCAAAGCAGCTTCTCCCCAATTGACGTCGCAGGCAAGCTGCCTAAATTCTGAGGTGTAAACGATGGCCGAACGTGTCCCTTGCTAGAGGCGACGCGGCTTGTTGGCTGAAGTCCTGGCCTTGTCACTGTCCCCAAACACTGCTTCAAATTCCGCCATAAAGGCGTTGAAATCTTGTAGGAGATGGGATGATGTTTCCAGGATGGGAGCAAACCATGCTGCAGCTGTCCTAGTGAGTAGGGTTCCAATGAATCCTACACGAGTGGTGTCATCAAAATAACGACGAGGGTGTAGTTGCATGATCAGGCGTACTTGGCTAACAAAACCTCGAAATTTGAAGCCTGTTCCATCAAACTTTTCTGGCATATTGATCTTGGGCTCTGGGGCGACCATTGCAAGAGTAGGAAGTACTGGGGCAGGAGGTGGTGGCTGATTCTATAGGCGGGTCACCGAGTTTCTAAGCATGGCATTTTCTTGTTGAAGGTGCTGAAGGGCGGCAAGGATTTGAGTGAGATCGATGTTTGATTCTGAGTTGTCCATGGTGGTAGTTCTCACACTTTTGCGCTTCCCAATCTTCAAATTCCTTCCTTCAAGATCTCCCAAGTTGTATTTGCTCCACTTCAAAACTTTGGCTTTGATGTCTTTTCAAAACAAACTTCTGTTATAGCAATTTTGCAAAGCTACACTGTTCACATATGACCTTGGATCATTCTAAAATTTTGGTAAAACATGAGCAACTATGTCTTCTACCTTCTCACAAAATCTCAGCTCATTTAACTTCGGAAAGTGAAAGATCTTGCTACTTCCTTGAAGCCACCTCAAACTAGGACCTGAACACAAAATGACTTACAATTCACTCTCAAAAACTCATAAAATATATGTCTTCTATATCTACTCAAAATTTCAGCCCTATTGATGATGACCACAAAGAGATATCACTTTCAAAAGAAACTGACTTCAAAATTGAGACTGAAACTTCAAATGCTTGGATCTCTCATAATACAAGTCCAAATGACATGAAATTTTTCTCACACATATATTCCTATATGATATATAAGATCACAAAGTTACAGACCCAAAAAAGCTTAAATAAAGGAGATATGACCAAAAAACTAGATCTGACAGAGAGTTTTCAAAAGCTCTTAACTCTCACAAAACATATCCTTTTCTTTTGAAACTTTGAGAGTAGAAGCGTCCTATAGTCTTCTATAATCTTTCTAAGTTTCACCCCAAGATACCTCTAGCTACTTACTGAAACAACAAAACAAACAAACAAGAAGAAGGAGCAGATCAAACTGTAATGGACCGACTACAAACAAGTGGGGAATTTCAAGACAAGACAAGTTTTATTGATCCATCAACTGGTGTTGATCTGTTGAAGGGTTGTTCCCCATACTATCTCCTTTTATAACCTTGAACCATACTAGTCCCAAAGTATCCTAGGCCATGATATTGCCAAAAGTATCCAAAAATATCCTAGGACATGACATTGTCAAAAGTATCCCAAGTATCTCAAAATATCCTAAGCCATGATATTGCCAAAAGTATCCAAAAATATCCTAGGACATGACATTGCCCAAAGTATCCCAAAATATCCTAGGCCATGACATGGATTCCGATGGATTCCCGAATGTTCACAGAGAGATTACAAGAGCCAAAACGCAATGGATCGAAAAGTTCTTCATACCATTGGAAAGCTACTGAAATGTAGATGTCTAAAATGGGCTCGCATGACCCATTTGGACATCTGAAACACAAGTTATGGCCAAAAGAAGAGCCGAGAGTCAAATTGACAATTTGATTTTCAAACACTAAAAGTCAGGAATCACCTTAATTTCCTTGCATACAAGTGGCGTGTAACATACCGTTGGAAAGCTCTCAACAAGGGCTACAACTTTGTTTTAGACCTCATCCCAATCAGAGGTTTGCACACAAAGTTATGGGGCCTCAAAGTTGTGGGAGTCCCAACTTTGATAATTTCGGGATTCTCACTTCGGAGTCCCGAAACAAAAAATCATTTGGATGTGGGCCTTGTGGAGAGGCACATAGTATACTATAAGGGGGAAGGTGGTGGTTTCCCCCAAGTCCAAGCCGTGGTGAGTCTTGTGAGTCTTGTGAGTCCAAGTTTGCCCGTGGTTCATCCTAACACCAAAAGTGCTTCAATTATGCACTAACCACCTTGTGTTGGTTTTGTGCAAGTCTATGTGAGTAGTTAATGCTTGTCAATTTTCCTAGTCCCAACCCAGAGCTTTAGCATGTCCCTTTACCCCATCAAAGTGTTGCGAGCCAGGGAGCGTGCCCCGATTCCTTGTTTTTCCGCTGTTTTCAGTTTAGACTCACATTTAAGTCCATTAAGGAAATTGGGGTGCGTTAGTTAGTGCATAGCTAAAGCACTTTTGGTGCACGGACGAACCATGGGCAAATTCAAATTCACAAAACTCAACACCACCTGAACTTGGGGGAAGCCACCACCTTCCCCCTTATAATATACTCTATGGCTAGCCATAGGACTAGCATCCAAATGACATTTTCCTCGGGACTCTTAAGTGGGAGTCTCGAAATTCCCAAAGTTGAGACTCTTGTGATTTTGGAAGCCCATAATTTTTATGTAGACCTTCGATTAATATGAAGTTTAAAGTAAAATGATAGCCCTCATTGAGAGCTTTCTAATGGTGTGTCGCATGTCACTTACACACAAGGGAATTTGGGCAATTCCTGATTTCTAGTGGTCACGAGTCGAATTGTCAATTTGATTTTTGACCCTTCTAAGCTTGATATAAGGGATGCCTCAATCCAATGAGTTTTGACCTTTGTAATCACTTTCTAAAAATTCGATAATTCATTGAGAGTCCATTGAGAATCGAACTCCCAAAGTGTGTGCTCATTTGAAAATGTGAGGGTTCCTTTCCTCACATTCTCCTACACTCCTGAGGAGCATAAAATGTGACTCCCAAGCTTCCCTCTTGGTCCATAACCTTGCAAGCCCTTGCCTTGGTCGCAAGTCTAAGGCTAAGGTTGTGACATTAGCACAAGCCTTACTTGAAGACCTTCCAAAGCAATTTCATGGAAATGTTATTTCTTCCCATATTAAGTGTGCATATTACACACTAATATTATAAGTCCTTGCCTATGTATTAAATGTGTATGTTATAAAATAATATTCTAACCCTTATTTATATGCTAAGTGTCTATTTTACATGAGTTTATTATAACCATTGTTTATATATTGAGTGTGCATTTTTTACACTAATATTATAACAATTTTTTAATCTATTAATGTTGTGTAATTTATATACTAATACTATGACCATTGTTGAGACTTTGTTTGTGTTTTTGATATACAAATAATAATTTAACCCTTGTTAACCTCCAGTTAACCCCTGGTTCTAGTCATTATTATTTTTTTCAAAAACATGTATCATAGTTTTGGTTCCACACATAAACAAGGCATCACAAACACACTGACCCTGCCAAGAGATAAGATGTTGTGCATCTACCTACTGTGCCCACACTCTGAACACCAAAAAAAAATCTATTCCAATCTAAAGAGTCTAAACATTTTCACCAAAGAATCCAGTTCATTTAATGTGAAACCGGTTTTAATAAGGTAAAAAATTTCAAAAGTTGAATCCAATGCGGTAGTCCCTGTCCCTGTGGGGGCAGGGCCCAATAAACATGGGAACCCGGTTCCATGTTTGGTTCTTTAAAAAAATAAAAATCTGGTTCCAGTTCCAGGTTTCAAAGAGTCGCTGGGTTTCACCACAGGACAGGCAAAGGACCCGGTAGTTTTGTAGGGTGTTATTTGACTTAAAAAACAAGAGACAACCGCAGTTATATAATAATAGAGTTACCCGCAAAGTAACCCTGTCTTCACCCTGTCTTTGGGCCTCCTTTCACCCCCTATCCCCTCTTTCAGTGGTACCCGCAAAGTAAAGACATTTTAATAAATCTCAGTATGAAATGCTGATACTCAGAACTTAATGCACAAGGTTCGGGACAAATTATAGTAGTTGTACGGTTAGGAGCAGTGAAAATATGGTATATGCAGCAGCACTGGAGGCGCTCAGGGAAAAGGAAAGACAGGATGAAACTCAGTTTATCACCAAAATTGATGGTTTTCTGAGTTTCATCTCCTGTTGAATGCTAACGTACTTGTTTGCAGAATTTTTTTGAATGTCACCCTGTGTATGACCAAACTCAGGGTTCTGGTGCTGTGTTTTTCTTACTTTACCGATAACTCTAATATCACCGGATATTTGATTTTTTTTAATAACTGTGATTAATATCTCAGAACCGGGCATTTGAATTTTCGATAACTGTAAATATCGACTTGAATACCCATCCTGATACCCGTAGGGGGTTTAATGCAGTTTCTAATACGTGTGCCACACCCTGGTGTACACTATTGTGTGTGTTTCATATATACTAATAATTCTATACTTCTTGTATATACAGAGAAGGGATTAGAAAAAAAAAAGACGAAGGAGAAGAAGGAAATTGTGTGTTTCTTTGGTTTGTTGTGTTTTTGTTTTGTTTGGTTGTTCGTGTTGCTCGAGACGTTTTGTCTCTCTTCTGTTGCTCTGGAGCTCTCGGGACTTTCCTTCCCCTTTCGGAGTTTTGTGAATGTAACAAGCGGCGGCATTGATCATGGTCGACGGAGGAGGAGCAACGGATGGTACGGAAACCGTGGTGGATTTGAGGCGTTCGTTGGTGAGTCACGGTTGCAGGGAGCTGAAGCAGAAGGCAGAAGAAGAAGGCATGAGGATTCTCGGTGTTGATGCGCTTGCTGTTGCTACCTCGCGGAATAATGTGAGAAAGACGGCGCGTTTGGCGTCCCTCGACGTCTTCCGGGGGCTTTCCATTGCGGTCAGTGTGTGTGTTTGTGCAAAGAATTCTTCTTGTGGCTGAAGTCGGGTGGGGGGGGAGGAGAATTTCTGTGTTTGAGTGTTTTTTCCCTTCCCTCGAGAGTGGATCGTATGACAGATTTGGAGATTTTCTTTGGAGTTTTGTTGGATGTAGATAGAGGTGATGGTTCTTGCTTGCTGGCCGGCAGTTCACGCAATTGTTCCTGTAATGCGTGTGGAATTTGTGAAAGGACTCAGGGACATTGTGATAATAACAGACAGACGGGGGCCAAATTAGATGCGTCTCTTCTTTAGCCCCGCCTTTCTTCCGTCCATACTCTTGCTCTCGGACTTGTCATGCAGCAAGCATCAATAGAAAAAAAAAACATTTGTCAAGCCTGAAAGTTGCAGCAGTATGTCTGTTCTTGATATTTCCTCTCAGAAGGACTGATTGAGAAAAAAAAGGTTTTGAATAAGTGAAGCATCATGGCTCCCTGCATTGGAAACTGTAATCAATCTTTCCTTAGATCTTGGATTGTTGCATAAGAATGCTGGTCTGCAGGCTGCAGTAGATTTCTCATAATGGCTAAGAAGATGCTCATAGGACTGAGTGATCCTCCATGGATTGGAGAATGCCAGCATGTCTCTCTCTGGTCGGCAAGTCTACAGAAGTTTTTGCACCTGTCTCCTCAGATCAAAGAATCATTTATGTCATTCCAATACAGATAGCAAGACTAGTGAAACTTGCTGTGGATTTTTGTTGTTGGCTGCTTTTTTCATGCTGTGGAATGCTTGTTAGATAAATTGTTGCACATGAGATCTACATTTTGTGGGACTTGTTGGGGCTCCAGGAACTGTGGCATGCACATTTCACAATAAACATGAGTTTGACAGCTGAATAGTTCGATATCTGAAGAGAGTTTGCTGTGCCTGGATGATAAGAGGTTGTGCAGTGAAGAAACATATGTGTGTATGGGAAGTTGTTGAGTTGGATGTGGTTGATTTGCAGGTCATGATATTGGTGGATAATGCAGGTGGTGTGTGGCCATCTATCAACCATTCACCATGGAATGGTGTGACACTTGCTGACTTTGTGATGCCTTTCTTTCTGTTCATTGTTGGAGTTGCATTGGCACTTACATATCGGGTAAAAACATGCTGTGCCCAACCTTCTGCAAATCTAACAGAAAATTTCTCTGCTATTTTATCATGGCATTCTGCATTGCAAGAATACTGTAGGCTCAGTGAGAGCACACAATGACAAGATAACCAGAGTTCGGTGACATAATTACCATGTCATTATGGTAGTAAAAATCATGCCAATATTGAGATGCGAATGGCTTTCTGGTATTATGTTTTATCACCTGTTCTTGTAGCTCTATGGTTAGCTCTTATTCCAGACCCTCACATGGCATACAGAGAATACATGATAAAAAGGTGGCAACACTGAAGGCTGTTGGACGGGCAGTGAAACTCTGCATATTAGGAATAATTCTACAAGGTGGGTGTGTGTGCCCCCCTCACCCTTGTTTCATTCTGATAGGACTTAGAAAGCAGGGATTGTAAAACATGTTGTGGTTTTGAATTTAAGTGGCATTTATGCACAAGTTTTGCTCCTTCTTTGTTTATTGTAATATGTATGAGAGATGCAGTCTTCAGTTGCAAGGGCTGACATGCAAATGCCACTATCTGGAGGTCACTGTACTGCAGGTAGTATATGATTTGTAAACATTCTCAGAATGTCAGTCTTGTTCGGTAGAACAAGTTGGAGACAGCCTACTGAAGTTAAGAGGCATTCTGTAGTCTGATGCAGTGAATATCCACCTTATTGCAAGAAATAGTACATAAACTGAAAATCTGAATTTTACAGGTGGTTACTTCCATGGTCTGAACAATTTAACATATGGCATTGATGTTCAACATATACGCTGGTGTGGGGTTTTGCAGGTGAATTTTCGAGGTCTTTGTCCTTTGTCCATCATCTTTTTTGTCACTGCCTGTAGTAGAAGTCTGATGCACACTGCTGTGCTGATTGAACTATTTGTGGTGTACTGTTCTGAAATGTCTTTGTTTCTGTTATTGAAGGGGGTTCCTATGGTTGGTTGATGGTTGCCATGACAGAGAATAGCATTTGGATTTCTATTGGTAGCACTCTGTGAGATATGGGCACCAAGAGGTCCTTGTCACAATATACCAGAGGGAACATTGGGAATCTGCAAAGTCTACTTTGTACACTGGTTGGGCCTCTGCCCTTCATGATCTGTCTTTGCTGTATAGTTATGGCCTTGCTTGATGACATTGCTTGAAACTTTGCTACTTTGAACAATGACTTCAATAGACACAACCAAATGGAGAGAGATAAGTGCCACAATGTGTTCAATAAGGCATCTTGTGTTCCTGTTCATAGGCACAATCAGCCCTGGTGCTCATGGTAGAGGGGCTTGACTTGTCAGGGTGGTGACAGCAGGCATATTCATAACATATTTGGCACTTCTGTATGGCATTTATGTCCCAGATTGGGAATTTCTGCCTCCATCACTCTCCTCAAACTCCACTCTCATTCAGGCCAGCAGTGCTCTCACAGTGAGTGTGGTTAGAAAATATCTGCTTATAAAAACCTGCACTTGTCAAGGTAGCTCAGCAGGGTCACCTTGGTCCTCACTCGTTGTCCCTAAATTTACCTTTTCCTGAGTACAAAATTGCAAGACATTTTCATTCTGAAGCAGAAGTTGGATGAACACACAGTTTCACAGCAAGTGTTTCGGTTTTAGTCATGTAGAGAGCATTTGCACTAGCTGGATACTGTTGATAGCACAGATAGGAGTAAGAACATTGTGACAGTAGTGGACTTACTTCCATGAGCACTAGCACCTGGTTTTGTAATTAATCCTTGGAAAGGAAAAGACCATTGTTGGACTCTGTAGAAAAGTGATGGCCTGTGAGAAGTACAACCAAATTCTCAACTGTTATGACCTTGAATTGAACTTGTGAAGGTCAAATGTGGACTGAGAGGGGATACTGGACCAGCCTGTAATGTGGTTGGGTACTTGGATCGCAACCTGCTTGGCATCAATCATTTGCATCCACGACCTGTGTACCAGCGCACTCCTGTGTGTATTCTATGCCTTTGCAAACTCATTTTTCTTTTTTTCCTGTCAGATGTTCCTGATCTTCGTTAGTGGGGCCTGCCAATCATGCAGTTGGCATACAATGTGCTTAAATATAGTAGGCTTCTTCTAATTCTTAGGCTGTCTGTGGGGTACAGGATTGTAGCATGAAATCACCAGATTATGGGCCTCTTCCACCAGGTGCTCCAAACTGGTGCAGAGCACCTTTTGATCCTGAAGGCCTTCTAAGGTTGGCTCTTGGTACCTTGACACTTCACAAATTTTCTCTGGTGGTTGTTGAACTGTAGAAGGGCATCCCCTCTTTCTTAACTCTTCATTGCCCATGTGACATTGCATGCATCTTTTGCTTGTTAACTTTTTATGCCACCTTGTCTTACTATCTCCTTTGCTCTTCTATTTTGAAGGATCTCTCCTGTCAAAGGTCATGCATTACCCTTCCAATGTTTGTGTGTGCAGCTCACTGTCTGCAGTTGGTAGCTGTTTCATAGGCTTGCATTTCGGCCATGTTCTGGTTCATTACAAGGTTTGGCTTCCCATTTGGCCTCAATCCACACCTGTACTGGGGTGCAAAAGCAGAGACCTATGACAAGATTAAGAATCCCTAAAATGGCATACAACTTGATAATGTACATGTTGACATGGTAACATAAGTAGCCTTGTCACATTGGCTTTAACCATCGAAGGAGAAATGAGAGCCTCTTAGAAGCTCCTTTTGCAAGGGGTACAGTTGCAGAAAGACTCAATTTAATCAAGCAAGCAATATTTGAGTTGTATGTGGCAATGTGTGATTTGTAGCATGTTGTGTGTGTAGGACCACTATTCCAGAATTCAGCACTGGTTCTGGCCTGCTCTTGGACTGTTAACTGTGGGCCTGGTACTACACCTCTTTGGTGAGTTCTTTTTTGCACATGCACCATCCTAGTACACTTATCAACTTTTCAGTAGCACACTAACTGTGAGTAGGGTCAGCAAGGTGAACTATCTGCAGAGAATTTTATCAATTGTGCAAATTCATTCTCAATGCATTGCATAAGTCTTTTTCCCACAGGATTCTGTAAACCTGGGAATGCCTTATGGTAAGTGGGTTCCAAGGCACTAGGCTTGTGAGACTTATGTTGTCTTGCATTTCATGCCACAGTGATTGAGGTCCACCATTTGGTGCTCTAATTTCAGGAATGGAGTTAAACAAGCCACTTTACAGCTTCAGCTATGTGTGCTTCATGGGAGGTGCTGCTGGGCTGGTTTTAACTAGCTTCTATATTTTGGTTTGCTCCCTGTCCTCATTATTTCACCTTTAAATGTCAAAACGACATTCTATTTTACGTGTTTAATTAATAGAGTGCAGAAATGAATGTGAAACTCTTCAATTCTTAGAAGCAGGATGTGTTGCTTTGACTGCTAAATCTTGGTTCAGTACTTGCATTTGTTGAGGTGTTATGTTCACCATCATGGAATTGGCCCAAAGCATAACTTGCAATAGAACCTAGAAGGAATGAAAGTTATCTGAGAGGTGATAACAGGCTGATGACTCCCAGGAGTTCACAATAATGTCCAGGGACATCAGAGCTGCATATTTGATAAGTTTGAGAATCTACTGCAGGTGGATGTACATGGGTGGAGATTACCCACACTGCTTTTCAAGTGGATGGGCATGAATGCTCTTCTCATGTATACTCTAGTTGCATGTGGTATCCTTCCAGCTGCTCTGAAAGGTTTCTATTGGGGATCTCCTGACAATAATCTGGTATTTCTCCACTATACTTGGCATTTCCTCATAGTGAATACCTTCTGAAAGTCAAGGAGATTGCTGTTTTGCCTGCTAGAGTGAGTGAGCTCTACTGCAAACTCACAAATTATGATTCTGAATTGAGACCCAGATTAATATTTCTTTCCACATCATGTTGTGGGACTAAGTGATCAGATAGGGGGTTTTAAAGACCATGGCTGCCATGGGTGATGAGCAGGTCACCTGGATAGTACAGCATGGACCATGGCACTACTTCCAAGGCCTCAAACAACATCAAACATTTGGTGTACAATTTGGGTCTGGAGGCTAAAATTCCTGAAGCAACAAGGTGATTGTTCAACTGTTACATCTATATGTTGCTATGACTGAAAAGGTGTTCAAAGACATCTAGCTTCCGATGCTTAAAAGGGGCTGAGCTCTGGTTCAGCATTTTTTTTTTGGCAAGATTTTGCCAAATTTTGACCTGAAAAATATGATTACAATATAGAAGGATTCTGGTTTTTTTCTACTTTTATATCTTGTAGGTAGCCAAATCTAGCTAAAGCATCTTATGGATGATCACCATTTCAGCTACATCACAAAATTGAAAAAACAAACCCTGCTCTAGTTTCTGGGACTATTTGAGATATTTAGTTGGAGCCCAATTGTAGGAGCCTTGAACAGCATGGGGTTTTGTAATTGAAGCCATGCATTATCAGTTCAAAGGTACGTGTGTTTGACATAGCACAACATTCTTTTATTTGTGATCACATGGTGTGATCACCCAAATAAAGAGCATCTCCACCCACAGCAGTAGAAGATGGTCTTTGTGAGCTATGTTACATGAAGTACAGCCTTTAAATAGTGTGAAACTCAGCTTGGGCTTCCAAATATGATGCCAATGATACAGCCACCTCCAAGAGAGCCAGTAAAGAAGATGATTACTTTTAACCATGATTGCTTAACTTACATGGTTTATTTAGTGGTAAATTTAGTCCTGAAAATGCATGGTGTATTAATATGAGAATAAATTTGAATCTATCATTGTAGCCATTGGATAAATATATGAAATGAATTTAATGAGTCTCATATTTGTCATTGATGTTTGGAGTTAAATAATTCACAAGAATGGGAGTTGAAATAATATAATAATTTTGACAAAATCTATCGAATATTGATGGTAGGTACAATATTGAGTATTGAAAAGCATTTTTTGAAGTTTATAAATAATGCTTTAGAACATAATTGAAGCATTATAACTGATGAAAAAGAAGAAATGAACAATTAATCTAAATCTAACATATATGCCTGTTTACACCTTTTCACAATTATTTAAGTGTGTTTCAACATGAACTATTGCTTCATTATTCTTGTTTTTACCCAAGTCTCATATTGTGAGGATAATGGTAATTTAAATGAATAATGAACTGATTAAATATTTTGATTCATTATAGTCCCAACCTTACTATTTTGAGCAAATTGATTTTTTAAAATTTCAAAACATTTGCCTTTGTAGGGGTCATAGCCCCAATTTGTTCACTGTCGTGACGTGTAGTGTCATGACGTACGGTGTCGTAAGGGTGTAAATCCATAGTAAATTTTACTAAACGAAAAGACTAAAGCAAATGAAAGGTATAAACTAATCAACCAAAAAGAAATGCATGCACATATATACAATGCACAAGAGGAGGCTAAGATGAAATTTTCATGTATCCCCTCCCTAGACCTAAGTCGGGAAAAGCGTGGCATGGTCTAGGTAGGAATCAAGGTGCTTTAGAAGAACATGATGAACAGTATCAATTGTTGACGAAAACTTGAGTGAGCTCCGGATTGAGGCAGAAGAGATGGTATCCACCATTACAATTATCGCAAAGGAGCATTTGATTAGCATCATCTGTCCTCTAACATACCTAACATGGATAATCAAGTGGAGGAATCCAAGTCGACATGATGATGGTAGGATCCAAATTCGGTAGGTGGCAGGGCACACAATTTTTGGAATGATCATGAATTATGCATCCGTTAACTCCTTGTAACTCCAACACACTTGAAGGCCTGATCGCCTTAATCCTTAAGATAATGCGACCGGAAGAAGTGTCTAGAGTATCATTGGGTTACCGCTAGAAATACACAAAATCACCAACATCAAATTGTCTCACCTTAAGTTTGTAACTGCCACCTCGTGTGTGTGCATACCGTAAGGTGTTTCGATGTTGTGCAATGGACAAGTTCTCCATGGCCATGGGCATAACATTCCTGAATAGAACAACCCTTTGTGCAATGACCCTAGCCCAAGTGATTAGGGAGTCCAAGTCCACAACCTGGTCCATTTGAGTAGCAATGGAAAAGGGTGGAATGGGATGTCTCCCAAAAAGTAAAAAGTAAGGAGAGAAATGAGATAAAGAGGCATGTTTGGACATCCTATAACCCATGGTGATGTAAAGGAAGGCTAGGTCCCAATCCTCTTTGTTCTTAGTGAAGCAAATCTTCCGAAATCCCTTCTTGCACGTTTGAACCATCCTCTCTTCAAGGCCATCAGCTTGGGGATGATCTCTTGAAGTCCAATGATGGTCAATGAAAGCATGGTCAAGTAGGTCTTCGAATTCTCCCCTAAATTTTTTATCCTTGATTAGTAAGGCATTCAACACAAGCCCCAAACCTACTTAGAACCTATTGTAAGAAAGCCTGGCTGGTGCCGTGTGATGACTTGTCCGGTAGTGCAATAAGCTCAACCCACTTTGAAAAATGCTTAATCATAATCATGATGTAAACATTACCTGTGGAGGTTTGTGGTAACTCTCTAACTAAATCACATGACCAACGATAGAACATGCCTTGAATAGGGAGTGGAGAAAGCGTGAGCTGTCGAGAGGAGAAAAAAGTTCTCACTTTATCACATTGTTCACAAAGTTCT
>Ga0116231_10011304_pt1 | contig 13814 bp, 12 predicted proteins | sample S1TSphgellanicum_2_FD_89695 | JGI IMG/M metagenome (GOLD analysis project Ga0116231, IMG submission 89695) | Host-associated microbial communities from peat moss isolated from Minnesota, USA - S1T2_Fd - Sphagnum magellanicum MG | ecosystem: Host-associated > Plants > Peat moss > Unclassified... | reverse complement strand
TTTTTTCTCATGTCAAATCAAATAATTTTGTTCCAAATTTTATATAGGCTTTTAAAATATCTATTTTTTTCACTTATGAAAATGAAAATAATAAAATTTATCCAATGTGGGCCATGTTCTATTAATGGCCCAAAATTCTCAAAAACTTGACTTTTTGAAACTTTTTACATTACAATGGTTCTTGTCACATTCATACATTTTATACAAATTAACACATAAGGTGTTTGTGGTAAAAATCTTCCAAGCCAAAAAAAAGTTGTTTAGACATTCTTTAAATGAATCCTTGAACTTTTTTTTCTCATGAGACAAAGTCCTATGAGGATTTTTTCCAAGGACTTAATAGGAATCCTTAAATTTGTTCAAATTTGACATTATATGCATAAAATAGTACCTTTGTAATGTATCTATTTATGAATAAAATCAAAATCTCAATATGAATGTGTCATTAAGTTTCAACCACATGTTTAAATGAAAGGGTCCAATGAATATAAAATATGATAGTTTTTCGGGTACCCCAAAAGGTCATGGATCCAATGGTAGAAGGTTTTGGTTTTGGTTCGGTTAAATGTTATATTGATAACATCATTGTTTTTAGTTTGACCCCAAGAAAACACATGCAACATTTGCAAAAGGTGTTTGATTGATTTTAAGAACATAACATTAAATTTCATCTTGGCAAATCCCAATTTTTCCACGTTCAATTCCTTTCATCAACTCCCATTTTAAGGCAACCCATTTGGGGACGATCATTCCAATTACACATTGATTGAAGCAGTTTAAGGTTGGGGGCTATGTTTATCCAACTTGATGATGAAAACTTAACACAATTACTTAACTCCATTTATAATTTAAAGTATTATGTTGGATTTGAAATCAATATTTGAAATTGACATAAAAAATTTATTAAAACACACACACACACACACACACACACACAACAAAATACATGTTATTAAGAAAATCAAGTATGTGGTAATAATTTAATTACAAACTTTTAAAAATGTATAATTTAATTAAAGAGATTGTATTTCAATTTATGACTAAAATATTTCAACTATTTTTTTTTCAATTGAAGTTAAACGAATTATAAAATTAAGAAATTGAAAAATCTAAGAATCACATTTAATTATATTTGGATTGAACATTCAAATTGTTATATTTGATTTTTTGAACTAAATATTTAGAATTAATTATGTTTTTCAACATTCAAAATAATACAATTTTGAGATTAAACATAACCATGAATTTTTTTAAAAAATAGTTACAAACTCAAAGAAACGTGGAATTACATAAACTATAATTATTATATTATGTGATTGAACATGTGAAATTGATTTCCTTATGAAATTACATTATTACATTAATGTGATTTTTTTAAAAAAATTATGTTTATATTTATGCAATGACATTAGGTGGGGGATGGATTAAGATTTTTTATTTCAATGAATCTTTTTTAGGTGAGGAAGGTGGACTTGTATTCATCCACAAGAAGAATGAGCCAAATATGGCTATAGGTTAGAGCCAACTTTTTAGAATCTTGCTATGTTTTGACCACCTCTAGGACCCTAAACCCTAAATATGGTAACTTCACAAACCCCCCCTTTTTTTTTCAAAATGTGATGATTTTGGCACATTTTTTCAAAAAACAACCGTTGAACCCATTGAATTTTATTTTATTTTTTTGGTTGCCATGGTGCAAAATTTCACTAAAAAGAAAAAAGTTGGGTTGAATGCTCAAGGAGTTGGTGCATGGTCAAAGAGGTGAAGGGTTCAATCATTCCAAATGACAGTGACCTTCCTGACTACCTAATCAAAATGAACATTTGTGACCTACATGACTATAGTCAAATTAGACTTGTTGCTTTGACCACAATGTAAACAATGTCAAGCCTATACATGATAAAATAAGAATACCAATATAACCATCAAATGGATTGGTAAGAAGGACAAGTGACAAGCCAAAAAGGATCATCATTTAAAATGCCCTCATACAAGTTTATCAAGTGGACCAATAGGACAACTAAATGACCACTTTCTAGAAAAGGCACATTTGAGGGATTTTTTCGAGTAAACCCTTGAAATCCTTTCACAAAGGTAAATACATAAAACATGATATGTCTAAATTTAAGTGGACCAAAGTTTAATGCTTTGGGTTGTGTTAACCTTGATAATGCATATTTGTAACAAGATGATTAATTAGTTTAAATTTTAAGTTGTTCATTGTTGGTAATTTGTAATGTGTGTTTTATGAAGTACCATGTTTAATTTTTTAACGTCTTTTTGAAAATCTTAAGCTCCTATATCAAGGTTGTGAGAGAGAGATTATCCATATCAAGATCTTTACAATTCTCCCCTTTCACCTTAACTTCTATCTTTGCACATGTCATGACTTATTGTATATGTTTAAATTATTTTTACACATGGTCCATGAAACTATGTTTCCGTCTTCATGGTTTCATAATTTTCACACTTTGACTTTTCTTCTTGAACACAATTAAAACATTTCATTTTGCACTAGGTTGGCTTGTTGCGCAATGTTTTCTTGTATAGGATGTGCTCTAGGAGATTCTCTTGCAAAGTGCCAATATATTTCATATCTTGAGGTTGTTTTACTTGTTGTTGGTCCCATGCTAAACTCATTTTCCCATTTTTCAGTCATTAGAAAGTAACGACCTTGTTGTTTGGTGCTTTCGTGATTATTGCTTAGCCTGTGCTTGCACCCTTGCTTGTTGTGTAGCCTAGATTGACCCCCATGTATTTGTGTAGATATGCTTGGAAACCCATTTGAAAATCATGGTGAAAGTAGTTATCCACCCTAGAAATAGCAATTGAAGTCCAAGTAGTAGTGAATTGTGCTTGAACATGCTTCTCAATAGTTTTTCAAGTTGTTTGTTCTGCTGCAAAACCCAATTCTACTACTCGTTTGGCTCATGTGTCTTCTTTTTCCTTTCTTTTGCCTATTTTGATTTCCTTTGTAATTGCCCAAATTCCATTGTTTTTTTCCTTAGGATGTTTAAGTATTTAAAATTAGTCACAACATGTGATTAAGAATAATCAATTAATGGTTCTTTTCCATTGGTGCATCTTGTAGGTAAATGAGGTAATGAAATAGGTTATGCAACATTTAGGTTTACAACATCAATCTTTGTTGGTTGTTATTCTAGCATTGTAGGGCTTTAAGGCATATATACATAATAACATAGGCCATTTTTTGGCTTGTAGATAGGTAAATCTTCAAATGGTGGATGTTGATATGTTTCAATTACATGGAAAAGTTTTGCATTTTTTTCCCCATTAAGGGTTATTTTCAACTTCCTTTTTTGTTGTATAATCTTTTTCAATCCTTGCATTGTTTAGGTTTGCTATAATGTAAACCTTTCATGGTTTAGTCTTGTTATCCATTACCTTTGGGTTCAAAGGCCATATCCCTTTAGTTCTAAACCCAAACTAAACCCAAATTTTTTTGTGAGTGATTACTTTAAAGCTTGACTCACCCATCCAACTAAAATGACCTTGTTTGGTTCCATGTGATTGCTTTTAAACATAACTACATCCCTAACTTTTCTAAATGCAGTATTAAATGGTTTAAAACAAGCACATTTAATGGTTGCAATGCATGTGATGTGTGTGATGATAATGTGATCATGCCTAAACCCAAATTCTCTTACCTATTATATTGCTTCTAGGGTAACATGGCTGCCATGTCCATCTAAAATTAACAAGTGTCAATTGTTGAAGGACACTCCACTTGGAATTGACTTATTAAAGAAAGCCATAGATTCCTTAAACATGAAAGTAATCATCCATGCTTTTTTTTGCATTACCATACAAATATTTGGTTTATAGAATCTTATGTAGTCATCCCTTAGTCTCTCACCTCATAAGATGTAAAAACCATGTCAAAACACCCTCGACATCATTGATTACATAATTTATAGTTAACCATTCTCAAGATTTTGGGATGGTATTATAAATTGCATTAGATCCTTTCAATCCTAGCCAAAACTTTTGCTCTCCTTTTATTCCATACTATCTACTAACTTGAATCCATGTTTCATCAAAGTTCCATATATGATTAGAATTGTAATTATGTTGGTTATATATTGATTATAAGTTAATGAAACATTAGAATAAATCCCCCAAAATGCAACCAATGCATTTGCACCTACATGCAACTAATTGTCATTTGCAATTTTTTTGTAACTTTTTTACACCTTTGACCATTCTTGCAACTATGCTACAATTGCCTTTACTACTAATGACTTCTTCATCCTACACATTAGAATTTTTTCCATCCACAATCATGCCCATGTGTCTCATTAGTTACAAATGGAAGTAAACTTAGTCGCACCACAAGGGTGTCAAAATAGCCCTTGGTGGTATACATATGTGTATTAAGAAACTTTTGAAAGGTATGTGTACTTTTGCTAAATTCTATTAGGGGTATAATGGGGCTATGTTGCCATTGTTGTTGTATTTAATTTGTATTTAAGCAAATTAACTACCTACCTACCTATCAAGCCTAGGTTATCTACCTACCTAACTTGAGCTATTTACTTATTAATTAATTATTGTTATTTTCAATTAATTGATAATTAATAGTTCATATTTAGTATTTGTAATTAATATTTTGATATTATTCAATATATTAGTTATTTATTTGTTTCTATATGAACTATCAATCAATTATTTATAACTTAGTAATTAGTTAATTATTATTTAATTCATAATTATTAATGTAATAATATTGTAGTTATTTATTTATTTATGAACTTTTCATCAATAATTTAACACTAATTCATTATTTAATCTTTGGTTAGTTAATAATAATAATAATAATAATAAATAAATAAAATATTATTATTAAGAAATTATAATCAATAAATCATAATAATTTAATAAATAATTTAATTTTTAATTATTAATTACGTCTTATTTAGTTATTTATTTGATTATTTAAGAACCATTATGAAATCTTACAATTAATACGCTAGTTAATTAGTTCATATTTATATAATAATAATAATTAATTCGTTGATATTTTTACTATTTATGAAATTAATATTTAATAACTCATAACTAATAAGTTGGTTAATTAATTAGTATTTACATAATATTTTAATATTTCATTTTAAAATTTCTAAACTATTAATCAAAACTTATAAGTTATAATTTGGTTAATTAGTTAGTATTTCAATCATTTTATTTTCTCTATATGAATTGTGAATTAATAATTTATAACTAAATGAATTAGTTAATTTATTACAATATATGTAATGATTAATAATTATTTAACTTATTAAATAATTAGTTAGTTATTTATTTACTTAGTTATATAATTTATATAATTTAAAAATAGGACAAAAGATATGAGATGAAAGAATTTAGTTTGCAACTAAGTTGCAACTTTAATTTTTATCCTATATGTTTTTTCCTCGACTTCCATTTTGAAAACTATATAATGAGGAGGCTTTGTTTTACACTTTCACATAAAAAAACATGACAATTAAAAAGGGTCAATCAAAGGAACTTAAACTTTCAAGGAGTTGAACCCTAAAGGTTAAACCTAAAAAAAATTGAAAATATTTACCTACCTACCTACCTACCTACCTACCTACCTACTTAGTCCCACTAACCTAGCTAGTTAACTACCTAGTCTAACCTACCTACCTACCTAGTCCCACCTATCCACCTAAATATTGATTTTAATTTTGACCAAAATTTTAAAATGCCATGTCACATGTGGGTATTATGCCAAGTGTCACAATCTAAAGCCACTAAAAATACATTATGAAGATCCACCATCTATTTTTAAAACAAACTTTTCAAACATTTTTCATTTGCCACATGTCATTATGTAAGTTGTTGATTATTAGTGTAATATACAAATGGCATCCAATAGTATACGAATGGTGAAATATTTTGTTGACTATTGATTTCATCCACACTTGCAATTAATGTTTTATGCAAGTTGTCTAATGCAATTAAATAATTTTTACTGACAAATGTCTTTTGCAACTAAAATATAGTTGCAAATGGTAATTGTTTTTTTTTTTAGTTTTTTTTTAGTGAAAAAGTTGCTGGAATTGGGTGTCATCCCTTATGCTTTATAATCTTCCAGTTCTTATTTTTGTCGTATATTAATTTTTGGATGTTTATGTTTGAATTATGCCCATTAATAATTACCTGGTATTCCATTTTAGAACAGTGTAACCTTTGTTTATGTTACTTTACAACCTTCATCTTCAATTGTTGTAAGGTAATGGACAATTTAGACTCTTGCATTGTTAATATCTATGCAATCATTGTTGCATCCTCTTCTTTTGTAAGTACTCCTCATGGCCCCATCTTCTTGGATTTTCCATTCATGTAGTCAAAAGGGAGTTCATTGGGATGTTCCATGACCTATTGGCCCTCCTTAAGGAATGTGTCCCTCTTTCAATAACATTCATAATTGCTTTTAATGTTTCATATGTTTGCATGCCTCTTTAAATTATTGAACGCATTTGATTCAATTGTGGTGCCAATCTTTTTTTTTATGGGTCAAAGCATGGGGAAGCTTTTCCTTGTTTGATGTAAAGTCTATTGCTTGTAAATTCAGCATGTTATTCCATCTCCAACAAACAACTATGCAATTGATGATTTTTTTCTCTTCCTAGTCCTAGCCTCCAACAATTTGGTGGAGTGTGTTTTGGCCCCACCAAGGGTATGTCTATTTCTTCCCTATAAATAACCCAAGAATCCAAAAAATGTAATAAATTTGGAAATTTTACTATAGCATGTTCATGGGTTGCTATAGTTGAATATAATAACTTATAAAATTTTGCAAAATTATCTCAATCTAAATCAACATCTTTTGTTGTTGTGCATGTAGTGGGGGTGAATAATATGATTTAAATGATCCCTAGCTCTTTTGAAGATCCTTGATGCAACATTTTGAATTTTGGATTTTTGAATCCAATGGTGAATTAGATATTTTTGGAACCTTTGATTGTAAATTTGGTCTACAGTTTCAATTTGTATGTTTGATGTTGATCCATCTTTTACATGTTCTACTTTCACCTTTTGCAGTTTTGCTTTTTAATTTAGTTTTTACTCTTTTATTTGTTTTATTTTTTCTTTGAAACTTGTTTTAAACTCTCAAACTTGGACTATTGGACTATCATTCTCTACATGTTTTACTATCACTAACAAAAATTCTAAACAAAGTTGGAATTATTTTTCTACCCAAGTTCATAGAGAGGACATATTTGAAGCTCAGATCAAAAATAGAAAATGATCATGTAAACCTTGATTAAGTTTAAACTTTGATTTGTCCCCTTTCTGTTCTTGGAAGGAATGCAAAATTCTTATGCATGGTAAGAATATTTGGGGTTTAATAAATGTGCTACCAAAATAGGATGTCTTTTGTTGGTCCTTATGGATTATGTCCTTGTTAGGATTTATTAATGAATAATTTCATGCTTTTTAATGGGAGCCTAAACCCCATAACCAAACATTTTTTAAAAAAATTTGCCTTTTGTTTATCTGGAGTCTCTCTTTAACCCACCCTCAACAGGTTCATAGCCACCATATTTGTTTTCAAGTATGTGCATTACAATCACGGACTTGTAGTCGGTCCTTATTTACATGTAGTCATAGTCGTGACTATCTATCCTCCAGCCATAAATAGAGAGTCGACTATAGCCGACTACTCTGGCTGTGAATTAGTCAGCTATAGATTGTTGTCGTTTGCTCCTTGTGAGCCCTCTTTCGGGCGATGGTAGACTCGTTCGCATCGTGCTGTTGTTGGACGTTAAGGGGCTGTTAATGTCACAACCTTAGCTTTGGGCTCGTGACCAAGACAAGGGCTTACAAGGTTGCGGGCCAAGAGGGAAGCCCAAAAGTGAAGGAAAGTGTGAGGGAATGAACCCCCACATTCCCAAAGGGGTTTCCATTTCGGGAATTGGAGTCCCAATGGACTCCCGAATGTTCAGAAAGCAATTGCAAGGGTCAAAACTCAATGGATTGAAAAGTTCTTTATACCATTGGAAAGTTATTGAAACATAGATATCTAAAATGAGCTTGCATCACCCATTTGGACATCTGAAACACAAGTTATGGCCAAAAGAAGGGCCAGGAGTCAAATTGACAATTTAAGTCCTGACTAGTAAAAGTCGGGAATCAACCCGATTTCCTTACGTGCAGGTCGCGAGCGACATACCATTCAAAAGCTCTCGATGAAGGTTATAACTTTGTTTTAGACCTCATTTCAATTGTAGGTCTACACACAAAGTTATGGGGCCCCAAAGTCGCGGGAGTCCTAACTTTAACAATTTCAAGACTCTCACTTGAGAGTCTTGGGACAAAAAACCATTTGGATGTGGGCCTCATGGAGAGGCATAGAGTATATTATAAGGGGGGAAGGTGATAGCTTCCCCCAAGTCCGGGCCGTGGTGAGTCTTGTGAGTCTAAGTTTGTTCGTGGCTCGTCTTAGCACCAAAAGTGCTCCAATTATGCACTAACCACCTTTTGTTGATTTTGTACAGGTCCGTATGAGTAGTTGATGTTTATCACTATTCCTAGTCCCATCCCGGAGTTCCAGCATGCCCCTCTACCCTTCCAAGTGTTGCAAGCCAACGAGCGTGCCCCGATTCCTTGCTCTTCCGCTGTTTTCAGTTTGGACTCACATTTGAGTCCAATAAAGAGCTTGGGGGTGCGTCAGCTGATTTTAACATCACTATTATCTCCAGTCTTTCATCCATTTTGTCATCTTCGACATCGTCGTCAAGATCAAAGTACTTAATGATGTTCGCAGTCGCCTCGGTTACGTCCGCTGTTGACCTCAACGATGCAATCAGGTTATTGATCGTGAATAGGTTTTTGCTTTCCATGTCTTTGATAAATGCCTTGTTGAATGATAAGATCAATAGCATTTCAAACTTGGCGTTGCCCATGTTCTGCTGGAATGTGTTGTTAATGTGCTCATAGACCGAGAACACGTGCTCCTGCAGGTCGTTGGAATTAGGTGCATTGAGTTGTCGCGTCGCGATGCGCCCCATGAGGTGGTGATGCACGCCGTTCTTGCGCCACCACTGCGACATGTCGATGACCTCATTGATGTAGATCTAGTTGCCCGCGCAGACCTTGTTCTTGTCGATTTTGTTCTGCTCATTCAAAAGCCATGCTGACCGGTCCACCTTCAGCGAGATCCACTCCTTGAAGGCTTCATTCGCTAGATCACCCGGCATCACCATGTTGAGAGCGGTGCTCGCTCCGCTCTCGATGTTTTGGCCGGGTGAGCCGATGTTGACCATGTCAAACACGTTGTCATCGTCACAAACCTGTACATCAACGTTGTCGTCGTTGGGTGGCGTGTCGGGCTCGGGTGACCAAAACAAACATGTGGCCTCGTCAACGAAAGCGGACTTGAAGAGCTCCTTGGCATTATCAATGTCGTCCTTGTACCCGGCTGCACATAGCCATGGCAGGGCCAATGTCAGCATGATTAGGTCACATACCATGGCCACCAACTGTTGATCGCTAGGGAATGGGAAATATGAGGTCAGCTCCTTTTGGGTGTGGTTGTGCAGCTTGCTGCCGATCACGCCCAGCTGTTTGGTTCTGACCTTGACCTTGGGCAAGTGGTCCCAACGTGTTTTGCCATCCCATTGGTCGTCGTCACCACTGATGTTTTCCTCGTCCGACTGCTCACCAAAACGGGATGACAACACGACGTCAACAACCGAGTAAGTCATCTGCCTATCGGCAATCTTAGTCTTGACAACATTGGGCCAGTTAGTGGTGGCGACGAGTTGCGAGTCGATCTGCATCGTGAACAACAGGGTGTAGACTAATCGAATGATGGCCTTAACCTTGGCCACGGATTGCCAACGCTCATCTGACAACTCGTAGGCATTACGCATCGACGGCTTTTCATGAACGAAGTACTAGTGTAGCTTCCACTTGCAACGTAGCGTTTGTTGGTACATGCGCACGTAACCTAAAATGTGTGTGTTGTTGTTGATGTTGACCTTGATCACATTGTAGCCGATTTGCTTGTTGCAATTTTTGTAGTTGATTTTGCATGACTTGGCCTTTTTGTTCTAGACATACCTGATCATTCGACGCACGGCTAGGTGTAGGTCCTCACATTCCTCAAACAAGTCGACAATCTCCTTGTTGAATGTCCTCTTCTGCTTTTCGGTTGCGTGGTTGTAGGCCAAGTTCGCGAAGTGCATGTTATAGGTGTCATTCGCACCGATGATTAGTTAGCTGGTTGCGATAGACGCGTTAATCGTGTTGTTGATCGATAGGATGATGTCATTACAGCGGATGCTGTAGCGCTTTTGGACGGCCATGGCCGCCTCGTTGCACACCTGGGTGCTGTGCCGGTTTGGCATGGCCAAGCCGAACGCCAATTTGTATCGGATCGAGAACTGCAGGTCGATCAAGTACACCGAGACGTCGAAGAACTGCTTGATGACGGAGTCCTAGCTGTCATGGTAGACCATGAGCTAACCAGAACTAGAATCGACGTACTCGTTGGCAAGTTCGTCGTAGCCCGACCGGCATGTACATTGCATGCGCCTTGACGATAAGCGCGTTGATGCGCATAGTGAACTTGGAGGACATGGAGATGAACGTGCGGTCGATCTTGTCAAGCGTCATCAGAACGTACAACCTCAACTTCAGGTACGACACCGCCGAGATGACCTCATTCAGGTCGATATTAGTGGCAAGCGACAATGGCGCCTTGCGGTTGATGACCAGCCGTGCGACGAGCACATGAACGCGTTAGATGACAACGTCGTTACCATTCTCAATGAAGGCACAAATGTTGTTGGCGCTCGTGGATGCGAAAGTCGAAATTGATATCACTTGTTTGGGTTCAAGCGATTGGTGTTTGTGGGCTAGATGTAGGCTCGGGTGCATAGAAGCGATGTGCTTGTGAGCGTTGCCAGTTGTGCCATTGTAGATGGCGACCAAGCTGTTAAGGAACTTGCCTAGGCACTTCTTCAGGCACAACAAGCAAGAGGAAACGTAGTGGATCCCATTTTGCATGATCGGCTCGTCCTTGACCATGGCGAAGTACTGCCACACCGATGATGTCTTGTTAGCATTGACTGGCACAAGCTGCGAGTCGAGCAGTTCACAAGGCGCCTCGTTGACCTCTCCGTCATTGGCCGTAGCTGAGATGCTAACCAATGGCGCAGGGGACTCCATGATAAAATGATGACAACGACTGCATACTGTGTACTATAGTTTATAGTGCGTTGTGCTTGCAAGTTGCATTTATTTTGAGGTTTTATTGAATCGACTACGACTAGCTAATAGTTGATTACAGCCGTTGCCCGGTAGTCTAGGCGACTATCTACGTAAATAGTTGGTGACTATAGTTGATACATCGACTAAAAGTTGCAACGACTACGGGTCCCTGATTACAATGTGAAGGTCTTCTCCCATAACCAAACATGACAAAATATAACATTGTGCCTTTTTAATAAAAATTTCTTTTACCACAAGCATAATCGCACGAAATAAATAATAATCGTTTCGATTATACATAACAAATTGAACACATGTTTTCAAGACCAGGCACCTGATCATAGGGTTGCATTTTAAACGCTTGCACAAAGGACTGCGACCATACACCGGCACTGGTATGCTCAAATAGATTTTAATTTCAAAAAAGTGATCTACATGTCATCTTATGATGTCTCACAGTTTGACTCAGGTCTGACACCTCTTGCATTTGATCAATGTAGCTCAGTGAGATGATTCTGATCACAGTTACGTGAAAAACTGTAATGGAAAAGGGCTGTTTTCACAGATTCTCTCATGACAACCCTCTAATGCAAATATGTCGTAAGCAGGTGTGAGAGGTAGGTGTACTTGTGGAATTTCTCAAAGTGCTTTTTCTGTGTGCTTTTCTTTGTGTTGCTAAAAGTTCGCTGGAAGTTTCAAACTGTGTTTGGTGTGTGGTGCACACTACAAACAAACGTACATTAATATCACCCGCAGTTCTGGCCCTTGCCATTACTCCAGTGTACGCCAACAACGGCAGAGACCACCGGTTGGCTCCAAAGATGTTTCTTGGAGCCAATGATGCGAGGCAGGCAGCATTCACCCGGTGGTCCCAGGTTGAAATATTGCCAAATTTCAACCTGAAAAATATGATTTAGCCAGATTTGGTTAACAGACTAAATGGGATGATGATGGCCACTTCAGCTACATCACAAAATTGAAAACAAAAAAAAAACCCTTGATGATGCTGATTGCAAAAGAAAAAGGAATTAAACTTTGAGGGCCCAACAAACTAATTAGTACGAGTCACAATATATACTACCATTAGTAGTATATTATGTAAACTGGGGGGTACTTAGTAATTATTATGACTTACTATTAATATTAATTAATAACTAATATTATTATGACTTGTACTAATATTAATTATTATATTAATATTATTTTATTATTAATTGTATTAAATAATAATAATATATTATTATTAGTATTATAGTAATTAGTTTGTTATAGTAATGAGTAACTGGGGTGGGGGCATTGAGTATTCATCTGGAAAAATAATATTGTGCATGGCTTGCTTGTCCTTCGTTGGAAGTTTCATGCGTTGCTACGTTGCATGTGATGCGAAAGTTCAACTGAAGCTTCAACCTAACCTTGTATTTTTGCCGTGGTGTGCGGTGCACTGCAGAAGAAGTATGGAAATGTCCAGAGCTCTGTAATTTGGAAAGGAATGTGCTTGTCTCCTCCTGATTCGACGCCTGAACACGCGTTAATGTAGTATTTATTGTCCGGGGCCAACATTTCTCTATAAAGTTTGGGTTTGGGGGAGGAACTCGTTTTTATTTGCAAACTAAAGGAGGTTGGTGAATCTCTGGAGTTGTGGTCCTTCTTCCTGGAACACATTTTTTCTAGTTGTCCGGTTTGAACAAGCAAACGTGAAAAAATTTCAGCTACACAACAACATGGGAAAAGAAGCTGTGAGGTACGTACGTGGGTGTTGTGTGTCCTTATCGATCTCCTCCTTTCTTTCTATCGCAACCTAGCAACCAGATGCTTGGGTTATTTATATCTTGGGGATAGCACATATTCAAGTTGTGCAATTTGATCACAAAGCTAGCTGTTGGGGGAAATTTGCAGTAACCTTTTGCATTCTATGGTTTGGAATACCCAAACATTTTCACATCTCTTCATTATTGTAGGCCTCTCGCTCCACTTTCAATACTCAGGACATATTTGTGAAAGTTGTTTCGTATCAGTATAGGTCTCCTTCCGTCTCTTGTGCTCGGCTCAAGCGTTTTTGGTCACGACGACGACAGTTTAGACAAGGTTTTCCTTGTTTGCCATGAATGCAACCTACATTTGAGTTGGATGCATTAGTATTCATACGCCTCCTTCAGGATCTTTTCCCTTGGCCTTATTGTTCTTCCAGATCAATTTGAATGAGTCAGTTCCTGAAATTTCTATGAAATAGTACAACCTAAGCAGCTATGATGTGATAAGTGGTAACAAACATGAAATTAGCCTCTCCTAAGGAGTCACTCTTTCTCTTAACGTTAATTGGAAGATCTGGCTGGCTGATTTGCAAATAATATTTGTTGTTTCTCCATTGTTATTGTTTTCAGGGGGATTCCTTTTTTACACTGACTGGTTCTTGCTGCATTTTTGTCAGATCTGAAATGTTCATAAGTATTGAGTACTGAGGGTGTGATCTTCCCTTCTGCAATTGACAGTCTCAATTTTTTCTTGGATATGTTCTCTTAGTTGTGTGCTCTCTCGGAAGCATTTTTGAAAGTGAGATGGTTTTAGGT
>Ga0116231_10011302_pt1 | contig 13817 bp, 13 predicted proteins | sample S1TSphgellanicum_2_FD_89695 | JGI IMG/M metagenome (GOLD analysis project Ga0116231, IMG submission 89695) | Host-associated microbial communities from peat moss isolated from Minnesota, USA - S1T2_Fd - Sphagnum magellanicum MG | ecosystem: Host-associated > Plants > Peat moss > Unclassified... | reverse complement strand
TTCCGGCTGCCCGTGCAGTGGGTGAATCGTCCGCACGCCGAGTTTCGCGGCTTCGCCGGCATGATTGCGAGCGGCGTGGTGAGAACCGACGATGCCTTGCGGGTGCTGCCCTCGGGCCGCACGAGCCGCGTCGCGCGCATCGTCTCGGCCGCCGGCGACGTGCCGTACGCGGTCGCCGGCGAGTCGGTCACGCTGACGCTCGTCGATGCAGTCGATGTGAGCCGCGGCGACGTGCTCGCGGCGGCGGACGGCTCGCCGCCCGTCGCCAGTCAATTCGAGGCGACCATCATCTGGATGCACGAGACACCCCTGTTGCCGGGCCGCGCCTATCTCGTCAAGATCGGTACCAAGACCGTGCCCGCGAGCATCGCGCCGATCAAGTATCTCGTCCAGGTCAATACACTCGAGCAGCTGCCGGCGAAGCGTCTCGAACTCAACGACATCGGCGTTTGCGGAATCGAATTCGGCAGCGCGGTCGCCTTCGAGGTGTACAAGGACAACCGCACGCTCGGCGGCTTCATCGTGATCGACCGACTCAGCAACGAAACCGTGGGTGCGGGACTCTTGCGCGCGGCGACGCGGCGCTCGGAAAACGTGCATTGGCAGGCGCTCGACGTGAACAAGCATGCGCGCGCGCAGTTGAGCCATCAAAAGCCCTGCATCCTCTGGTTCACGGGCCTGTCGGGCGCCGGCAAGTCGACGATCGCCAATCTCGTCGAGAAGAAGCTGCATGCCGAGGGCCGGCATACCTACCTGCTGGACGGTGACAATGTGCGTCACGGACTCAACAAGGACTTGGGCTTCAGCGACGAGGATCGGGTCGAGAACATCCGCCGTGTCGCCGAGGTCGCGCGCTTGATGCTCGATGCGGGCCTGATCGTACTTGTCTCGTTCATCTCCCCGTTCCGCGCAGAGCGCTCGATGGCGCGCAGCCTGGTCGCAGCCGGTGAGTTTATCGAGGTGTTCGTCGACACGGCCTTGGCGGCCGCCGAATCGCGCGACGTCAAAGGTCTTTATCGCAAGGCGCGTCGCGGTGAACTGAAGAATTTCACCGGCATCGATTCAGCCTACGAAGCGCCGGAGAATCCCGAGTTGCGGCTCGATACCGCCAGGCTAGCGGCCGAGGCCGCGGCCGAAGCGGTCATCGCCCACCTGCGCGAGGTCGGCATCATCGATGTGGATCTCACCTGGGAAATTTGATGAGCGGCGCACAGCTGTGGTGGGGGCTGCTGTTCAGTTCGATCGGCCTGGGGTTTTTTCTCTACGGACGGAAACAGCGTTCGCCCTGGCCCCTGGTCTGCGGGATCGCGCTCATGGTCTATCCCTACTTCGTGCCCAATCCCTGGTGGCTCGTGGCGATCGGCGTGGTGCTGACGGCCGTGCCTTATTTTCTGAGGGAATAGCTCATGAGGGAATAGGCCGGCAGGCCTCAGGCGCCCGCCGCTGCGTCCGCCGCGGAACTCGCCGCTGCAGACGCCGCCTTCGCTTCGGCACGCCGCCGCTGCTGCTCGCGCACATCCTCGGCGGTCAGATTCGTGTTGGCCGCGATGATCGCGATCAGACGATGCTCCGGATCGCGCGGCAAGGTCACTTCGTGCAGCCGCTCCCAGATGCGAATGCGCTCTTCAGCGGTTTTCAGCCGTGAGGACTGTTCGGCGAGATCGAAGCGGCGGCGCTCGGCGCTCTCAGCCTGCTGATGGGCGAGGCGGGCGCGAAAATCCATCGTCGGATCGTCGGTCGGCTGAATCGGGATCCGGCCGTTCGAATAGCTGGGCTTTTCTTGCATCGGACTGGACTCCGGACTAGGTATCGACACGGTATCATTGTCCGGGCACCTGCAGGACACAATTTTGCGATCCTCTCGGGCGTAGGTGCCTGTCCTACGCGCTGTCCGAAGGCTGGACCGGTCTCGAGATCCTCCCATCGCCCAATCCGCTATGATGGCGCGATGCGCACCGATGACGCGAACTTCACAGCCCGAGGTCCTTGGACAGCGCGCGAATTCTGTAGCGCGAGCATCGCGCTGCTCGCCTGGTTCGCCCTCACGGTGCAATTGCTGCTGACGCTGCAGAACCCGGCGCATCTGCCCGGCAGCCTCGCCGAGCGATTCAACAATCTGCTGAGCTATTTCACGATTTGGACGAACTTCATGATCGCCGCGACCTTGACCGTTGTGCTCGCCGCGCCCGGCTCGCGTCTCGCGCGCCGACTCGGCAGCGCGCAGTTCCTGACCGGCGTCGCGGTCGCGATTTCCCTGGTGTCGCTCGCTTACGAATTATTGCTGCGCGGTCTATGGAAGCCGCTCGGCTGGTATTGGGTCGCCGATACCTTGTTCCACGACGTCGTGCCCGCGGCTTTCGTGATGCTGTGGCTGGTTTTCGTGCCGAAGGGTGGCCTCGGCTTGCGGCATTTGCCCGCCTGGCTGGTCTATCCGACCGTATACTTCGGCTATGTGCTGTTGCGCGGTACCATCACCGGCCGTTACCCTTATCCGTTCATGGATGTCAACAGCATCGGTTATGGCCATACCGTCGTCAACGCGCTCGGGCTGCTGCTGGTGGTGATCGTGCTCGGCGGCTTGTTCCTCGGCGTCGATCGGCTGGTCGGAAGCGCGGCGCCTCTGTCGCGCGCATCGAGCCGCCGATGACGCACTCGCTACGCTTCGGTCTGCTGCTCGTCCCTTTGTCACTGCTCAGCGCGTGTGCCTCCATGCCCCAAGATCCCATCCCGCCCGTAGCCCACGTCGATCTCGATCGATTCATGGGTTCCTGGTACGTCATCGCCAGCATCCCGACGTTCCTGGAGAAGAATGCCTATGACGCGGTCGAGTCCTACCAGTTGAACCCCGACGGTACGATTGCCACGACGTTCACGTTCCGCAAGGGCGGCTTCGACGGACCCACGAAGACCATGAAACCGCACGGTTTCGTGCTCGACAAGGCGAGCAACGCCCGCTGGGGGATGCAGTTTCTCTGGCCGATCAAGGCGCAATATCTGATCGCCTATTTGAACGACTCCTACACCGAGACGATCATCGCGCGTGATCGGCGGGATTATGTCTGGATCATGGCGCGTGCCCCGAGCTTGAGCGCCGCGCAGTATGACGATCTGCGCGCCCGCGTCGGGGCTATGGGCTACGACACCAGCAAGCTGCGTACCGTACCCCAGCAGCCACTGCCCCAGTAGTTTCCTTGAAAACACCCATTAGCCCCGGTTGCAATGCAACTTGTTCGGGCGGGGGGCTTGGTGTGTACTGGAACCCAGGTTTACAGGGAGTTGACTAGGGCATGAGTAGTCCACAGCAATTGATTGCGGGACTGAGAGTCCTGATCGTCGAAGACGAAGCCTCGATCGCCGACGAAATCAGCGCACGCCTGGAACGAGTCGGCTGCGACATCGTGGCCATCGCTGACTCGGGTGCCGGTGCGATCGCGGCGGCGGCGACTCTCGACCCCGGCCTGATACTCATGGACATCCGTCTCAAGGGCGATCTCGACGGCATCGATGCCGCCGAGCGCATCAATGCCGTGCGTCATGTCCCCGTCGTGTATCTAACATCCCACTCGGATCGCCTCACGCTGGAGCGCGCCAAGAGCGACTCTGCCTACGGCTACGTGCTCAAACCCTTCAAGATGCCGAGTCTGCTCGCCGCGATCGAGGTCGCGCTCAATCGCTTCGAGAACGAACGGCGGCTCGAGGACGGCCGGCTGACTTACGCGACGATACTCGAGAGCATCTCCGATGTCGTGATAGCCACCGACGTCGAGGGCTGTGTGTGCTTCATGAATGCCGTTGCCGAGCGTTTGACCGGTTGGTCGACGCGCCAGGCTCTCGGTGAATTCGCGGGCACGGTATTGCAGCTCGAGCAGCCGCCGTCCGAGCCGCGCATCCAGGATCTGGTTGCCGAGGTGCTCGCGACCCGGGCGTCCGCCACGTTTGGCAGGGATGCGGTGGTCCGCAGCCATGACGGCGATCCGGTGCTGGTCGACGGCTGCATCACCTGCATCGTCGACGGCCTCGGCCGGCTCGTGGGCACTTCGATCACCATGCGCGACGTCACGAATGATCGGCGCGCCGCGGCGCAGATCAAGTCGATGAGCGAGCGCTTGCGCGCCGTCGTCGAAACCGCCGTCGACGGCGTGTTGCTGCTCGATGCGGAGGGTAACATCCAGCTGTTCAATCCGGCCTGCGAGCGACTGTTCGGGTTCGGGTCGCACCAGCTCATCGGCCGCCCGGTCGACGTCTTGCTGCCCTCGCCGCTGCCGACGCTGCCGCCGCAAACGGCCATCGACCGGGATCTCGAACACCCGCCCTTGCTGCTGAGCGCGCGGCCGACGACGGCGACGCGCCGCGACGGCAGGAGGTTTCCCGCTGAGATCTCCGTCGGCGAGGCCCGGCTCTCGGGTGCCCCGCTGTTCGTTTGCGTGATCCACGATCTGACGGAGCGCAATGAGCTGCGGGAAGCCTTGCTCGATGCCATCGGGCACGAACAACGTCGCTTCGGCACGGACTTGCATGACGGACTCGGTCAGGAACTCACGGGACTCTCGCTGCTGCTCGCCGCCTTCGTGCGCACGGCGCAGGCGGCGAAACCGGTCAGCGCCGCGGATCTCGAGCAGGCCCGGCAGATCGTCACCCATGCGATCCGCTCGTGTCAGGCAATCGCGCATGGTTTGTCGCCGGTCGGCGGCGATGGCGGATTGATCCTCGCGCTGCGCGAATTGGTCGCAGGGCTCAACGGCCCGTCGGGGCCCACGGTCGATCTGGCCATCAGCGAAGTCGCCCGCTTGGGGTTGTCGGCGGTCGCCACGGATCACCTGTTCCGGATCGCGCAAGAGGCGCTCGCGAACGCGCTCAAGCATGCGCATGCGCACGCGATCCACGTGAGCCTCGACGTCGAGGAGGCTCGGGTGCGGCTCGTGATCTGCGACGACGGCGAGGGTCTGGTACCGAACAGCGCCGAGAGCAAGGGCCTCGGCCTGCGCACGATGCAGTATCGTGCCTCCGTGATCGGTGCGCGCCTGGAAATCCGGCCGGCGCCGGCCCGGCCCGGAACCTGCGTCGTCTGCGAGTGTCCTCAGGCCGCCTGAGCCGGCGGCCGCCGGCGGCCTATACGGACAGGCTCATGGCCGACCAGTTATTTATCCGCCAGGCGTATGGCCAGTATGTGTGGCACGTGTTCGCGCCGCCCGGCCGCAGCGCGCAGCTGAACTTGCAGGCGTCCTTCTAGGGCTGGATTTCGGGCATAATCGGCGGATGACGTCCCCATCCGGTCCCGCGCCCTCGCGCGCCGCGCCATGACCGCTGCCTGGCGCGGCACACGCCTCGAGGCCGTGCTGTTCGATCTCGACGGCACGCTCCTCGATACCGCCGCCGACATTGCTCTGGCGCTCAATCGTGCGATCGCCGAATTTGGCTGGGATCCGGTCGCCGCCGCCGCCACGAAGACCCTGATCGGGCGTGGCGGACCCATGTTGGTGCAGCGGGCCGCCGAGTTGCAAGGCCGCAGCCTCGATGCCGCGACCCACGCGGCGATCGTCGAGCGGTTCTTCCAGCATTACGGGGGCTTGCAGCAGACCGACGAATCCTCCGCGCAGGCATTCCCCGGGGCCGCCGAGGGACTGTTGGCCCTGCACGCCGCGGGCCTGCGCACGGCCATCGTGACGAACAAGCAACGGCGGTTCGCGATCGCGCTCGCCGAACGGCTGGGCTTGAGCGCCGGCGTCGACGTGTACGTCGGCGGCGACAGCTGTGCGCGGCGCAAGCCCGATCCGATGCCCTTGTTATTCGCCTGCGAGTCGCTGCAAGTCGACCCGAGCCGTGCCCTCATGGTCGGCGATTCGATCAACGACGTGCAGGCCGCGCGCGGCGCCGGAATCCCGGTGATCTGCGTGCCCTACGGCTATAACGAGGGCATGGACCCGCGCAGCCTGCCGTGCGACCTCCTGATCGACAACCTCGCCGAACTGCCCGCCTTGTTGCTGGCACCGGCTGCCGCGCCGGCGCCGGCCGCAGCGCGCTGAGCGGGCCGGCGCACCCATGGCCGCCGAAGCACCCGCCGCGGAAATCGGTTCACCGGCACCGGACTTCGTGCTGCCCGGAACCGATGGAGCCGCGCATTCGCTGCGTAGTCTCGCCGGCACCCGCGGCACGGTGGTGGCATTCATCTGCAATCACTGCCCCTATGTGAAGGCGATCCTGCCGCGACTCGTGCGCGATGCGCGCGATCTGGCAGCGATCGATGTCAACGTGATCGCCATCAACTCGAACGACACCGATGCTTACCCGGAGGACCGCTTCGAGCGCATGGTCGAGCTCGCACCGAGCCTGTCTTTTCCCTACCTCTACGACGCCACACAGGCGGTCGCGCGCGCCTATGGCGCCGTTTGCACGCCGGATTTCTTCGGCTATGACGCCGGCTTGACTCTGCAGTATCGCGGCCGCCTGGACGCGTCGCGCAAGGAGACGGCACCGGAGGGGACGCCGCGCGATCTGTACGAGGCCATGCGTCGGATCGCCGCGACCGGCCGGGGTCCCGAGCAGCAGCACGTGTGCATCGGTTGCTCCATCAAGTGGCGCGCATGAACCGGCGGCGCGCATGAACCCTCAGGCCGATGACCGTGGCGCGCGCCAGAGCGAGGTGGTCGCAGCGCTCGCGCGTGTCTTGCCGCGTGCCGCGATTCTGTTCCGTCACGAGGACACCGTCGCCTATGAGTGCGACGGCCTGACCGCTTATCGTGCCTCGCCGCTGGTGGTCGTGCTGCCGGAAACGGAGGCACAAGTCGCCGATGTGCTCGCGGTTTGTCACCGGCTCGAAGTGCCGGTGGTCGCGCGCGGCGCCGGCACGGGTTTGTCCGGCGGCGCCCTGCCGCATCGCTGGGGCGTGAGCCTGTCGCTCGCCAAGTTCAACCGGATCCTGAATATCGATCCGGCGAGCTGCACCGCCGTCGTGCAGAGCGGCGTGCGTAATCTCGCGATCAGCGAGGCCGCCGCGCCCTACGGTCTCTATTACGCACCCGACCCGAGCAGCCAGATCGCCTGCACGATCGGCGGCAACGTCGCCGAAAATTCCGGCGGCGTGCACTGCCTCAAGTATGGCTTGACGCTGCACAATGTACTGCGCGTGCGCGGCTATCTGGCCGACGGCGAGCCCGTGGAGTTCGGTTCCGAGGCCCTCGATGCCCCGGGTCTCGATCTGCTGCCCTTGGTGGTCGGCAGCGAGGGCATGCTCGCCGTGATCCTCGAGGTGACCGTGAAGCTCACGCCCAAACCGCAGCTCGCCCGCTGCATCATGGCGAGCTTCGACGATGTGGAATCCGCGGGCGCTGCGGTCGCCAACGTGATCGCCCGCGGCATCATTCCGGCGGGTCTCGAGCTCATGGACCAGCCGATGACCGCGGTTGCCGAGGCCTACGTGCATGCCGGCTACGATCTTGCGGCCGCCGCCATCCTTCTATGCGAGAGCGACGGGACGGCCGAAGAGGTCGCCGAGGAGATCGAACGGATGACCGAAGTGCTGACCGCCAGCGGCGCCTCGCGCATCGAGGTCAGTCGCGACGAGGCCCAGCGCCAGCGCTTCTGGAGCGGGCGCAAGAACGCGTTCCCGGCCTCGGGCGGCATCAGTCCGGACTATATGTGCATGGATTCCACGATCCCGCGCAAGCGTCTCGCCGAGATGCTGCGCGCGATCGGCGCGATGGCCGAGAAGTACGGCTTGCGTTGCGTGAACGTCTTTCATGCCGGGGACGGCAACTTGCATCCGCTCATTCTGTTCGACGCCAATGACGCCGAGCAGATGCGTCGCTGCGAATTGTTCGGCGCGGAGATTCTCGAGGCGAGCGTGCGGCTTGGCGGGACCGTCACCGGCGAACACGGCGTGGGCGTGGAGAAGCTGAACTCGATGTGCGTCCAGTTCTCGCCCGCCGAGCGCGAACATTTCTTCGCCATCAAGCGCGCTTTCGACCCCGCGGGCTTGCTCAATCCAGGCAAGGTCATCCCGACGCTGCAGCGCTGTGCCGAGTACGGCAAGATGCACGTGCATCGCGGCATGCTGCCGTTTGCCGAATTGCCGCGTTTCTGATGGGTCATGGCGAGGCGGCCTTACGGCGTTTGACCGAGCGCGTGCGCGCCGCGGCCGCCGGCGGTGAGCAACTCGACATTCGCGGCGGCGGTACGAAAGCCTTCTATGCCGAGGCGCCGCGCGGCGAGCCGCTGCCCCTTGCCGAACTGACGGGCGTCAGCAGCTACGAGCCGAGCGAACTCGTGATCAGCGCACGGGCCGGCACGCCGCTGCTGGAACTCGAGGCGCTGCTCGAGCACGCCGGCCAGTGCCTGCCCTTCGAACCGCCGCGCTTCGCGCCGGGCGGGACGGTGGGCGGCATGATCGCCGCCGGCTTGACCGGTCCGGCCCGTGCCTATGTAGGCTGCCTGCGCGACTTTCTGCTTGGCTGCAGCCTGATCGACGGGCGCGGCGAACTGCTGCATTTCGGCGGGGAAGTCATGAAGAACGTCGCCGGTTACGATGTCTCGCGGGTCCTCGCCGGCTCATGGGGCATCTTGGGCGTGATCTGCGAGGTATCGATCAAGGTGCTGCCCCGTGCCGTCGCGACCACCACGATCGCCTTCGATTGCGACCAGACGCAAGCGCTTGCGCAAATGCTGGCATGGAGCGCGCAGGCGCTGCCGCTGCGGGCAAGTTCCTGGTACGAGAACCGCTTGACTGTCAGGCTCGCGGGCGCAGAATCGGCGGTGCGTGCAGCGCTGGTCCGCTTGGGCGGCAGCCGGCTCGAGCCAGAGACGGCGGAGCGCTGGTGGCGTGCCTTGCGCGATCACACGCATCCGTTTTTTCAACCCACCGTCGCCGAGCTCGCCGCGGGGACGTGCTTGTGGCGCTTGTCCTTGCCGGTCCGAACCGCGCCGCTGGACTTCGGCTCACGCGAATGGATCGAGTGGGGGGGTGCGCAGCGCTGGTGGCGCAGCGCGGCGCCGGCCGTGCAGGTGCGTGAGGTCGCCGCCCGCGCGGGCGGACATGCGACGCTCGTGCGGGCCGCCGACAAGACGGCGGGCGCGTTCGCACGACCGAACGCGGCCGTGCTCGCACTCAATCGGCGCCTGAAGCGCGCCTTCGATCCGGCGGGTGTGTTCAATGGCGGCCGGCTCTACCCGGATCTTTGAGGCCTGCATGCAGACGAAATTGAGTCCGGAGTTCGCGAACACAGCCGCAGGCCGTGAGGGCGAGGCGATCCTGCGCAAGTGTGTCCACTGCGGGTTCTGCAACGCGACTTGTCCGACCTTTCAGCTGCTCGGCGATGAACTCGACGGACCGCGCGGTCGCATCTACCTGATCAAGCAGGTGCTCGAAGGCGGCGAGGTGACGCGCAGCACGCAGCAGCACCTCGACCGCTGCCTGACCTGCCGCAACTGCGAGACGACTTGCCCGAGCGGCGTCGACTACGGCCACCTCGTCGACATCGGGCGCCAGCTCGTCGATGCGCGTGTCGAACGGCCGGCGGTGGATCGCGCACGACGCTGGGCGCTCAAGGAAGGCATGACCTCGTCGCTGTTCGCACCGCTGCTGCGCTTAGGGATGCGACTGCGGCCCTGGCTGCCGGCGGCGCTGCGCCGCAAGCTGCCCGACGGTTCCGGCCCGCTCGCTCGCGCGACGCAGCGTCGCGCGTCGCTGTGGCCGACGCGCGTGCACGCCCGCAAGGTGTTGCTACTCGCCGGATGTGTGCAGCCCGCGATGCTGCCGAACATCAACAGTGCCACGGCGCGGGTCCTCGATGCGGCGGGGATCCAGTGTCTGCTGGCGAGCGGCGCGGGCTGTTGTGGCGCCATCCGCTACCATTTGAGCGACGTCGATGGGGCGCTACGGGAGATGCGCCGCAATATCGATGCCTGGTGGCCGGCGCTCGAGCGGGGCGAGGTCGAGGCGATCGTCAGCAACGCGTCGGGCTGCGGGGTCATGATCAAAGACTACGCGCACGCCTTGCGCGCAGATCCCGCCTATGCGGACAAGGCCGCCCGCGTGAGCGCCGCGGCGCGTGACCTTTCGCAGTGGCTGGAGGAACTGGTACCCGCGCTCAAGCAGCGCCTGCGGACCGGGGCCGCCCCCGCGCTCGTGTTTCACGCCCCGTGCACCTTGCAGCACGGACTTTCTGTGCGCGGCTTGGTCGAGACGCACCTCGGCGCCTTGGGGTTCAAGATCCAGCCCCCGGCCGCCGAGGCGCATCTGTGCTGCGGCTCGGCGGGCACCTATTCCCTGCTGCAGCCGGAAATCGCCTTGCAACTGCGGGATCGCAAACTCGCGCAGCTCGAAACCGTCGGTGCGCCGTGCATCGTCTCGGCCAACATCGGCTGCATCCAGCATCTGCAGAGCGGCACGCGTACGCCGGTGCGGCATTGGATCGAAATAGTCGACGAGGCGCTATGATGCAGTTCCGTTTGCGAGGCGTCTTTGCCATGCCATCAATTCGCTCCCGCGCGCCGACCACCGTGCTGCTGTTCATCGTCTTGCTCCTGCCCGCGGCGCTGCTGCCCGCGCTGCTGCGTGCCGCCGACGAAGCGCCGAGCCGGTTCGGTCCGGATGCCCCCGAACTCGCGCCCCTGGGTGAGTACGCGGTCGGCGTGCGCACGCTGCATCTCGTGCAGCGGGCCCAAGCCGACGTACTCGCCTTCGATCCCGCGGCCGGCACGGCGCCCGTCCACGACCGGGCACTCACCGTGGATCTGTGGTACCCGGCGCATGTCGGCGGCGCCGATGTGGCGGCCAGCTACACGGCGGCATTCCCCGCCGAACCGCCGGCTCCGCCCGTGAGCTTCACGGTGCCGGGGATCGCCGTGCGCGACGCGAAGCCCGCCGGCCGCGATTATCCGCTGGTGATCGTTTCGCACGGCTATAGCAACGCGCCGGCGGCGATGACCTGGTTGACCGAGAACCTGGCTTCCAAGGGCTATGTGATCGCGGCGATCCGGCATGAGGATCCGTCGATCACCGATGCGTCCGGATTCCCCGAGCCGCTGCTGCGCCGTCCGCTCGATATCGCGTTCGTCGCGCATAGCCTGCAGGCGAGTCTCGCGGCCGAGCATCTGATCGACCCGAGGCGCACCGCGCTGATCGGCTATTCGATCGGCGGCTACGGCGTCCTCACCGCCGGCGGCGGCAGCCTCGATCCGAACAGCAACGCGGCCAAGTTCGTGCCCGGCGGCCTGCTGTTGCCGTATACGGCGACCGGTGCGCGGCGCGACGAGATCAGGGTCGTGAACCTGCGGGCGATCGTCGCCATCTCACCAGCGGGCGGCGGTGCGCTCGCGGCCTGGGGGAAGGATGGCCTCGCCACGATCCAGGCACCCTTGCTGCTGATCGCCGGCAACCAGGATCACACGGTCGATTATCAGAGCGGAGCGAGGGCTTTCTTCGCGCAAGCGGTGGGTGCGCATCGCTACCTGCTGACGTTCAAGGAGGCCGGTCATTCGATCGGTCTGAACCCCGCGCCGGAGGCGATGCGTCACCACCTCTGGGATCAGGATTGGTTCGAGGACCCGGTCTGGAGCAAGGAGCGCGTCAACGCGATCAACGCGCATTTCATCACGGCCTTCCTCGATCTGTACTTGAAAGACGACCTCAGCCGCGCGTCTTATCTGAACGTGGCGGTGCCGGATTCGACCGCGGGCGTCTGGCCCGCCGACGATACCGCGCCCTATGCCGCCGAAAGTCCGGGAACCGGCAAGATCACGGTCTGGAAAGGCTTCCAGCGCAAGCATGCCGAGGGCCTGGAACTGCTGCAGGCGCAGCCCGGCGCGGCCGCCGCGCCGGCGGGGTGACCCCGTCCCTACCGCTTCGAGCCGCCGCGCAACAGGCCGAGCGCGAGCAGTGCCGAGGCGAGCATCAGGAACAGACTCACGGCATTGAGCACCGGCGTCGCACCCTCGTGCATGCGCCCGTACATCATGACCGTGAGCGGTGAGTCGGCGCCGACCAGCATCAGCGTCGTGTTGAAGTCGGCAAACGACATCAAGAAGGCGATCGCCGCCGACCCGAGCAGGGCCGGCCGCAGATAGGGGAGAAGAATGTACCGGAACACCGCCGCCTTGGACGCCCCGAGATTCAAGGCGGCCTCCTCGAGGCTGCGATCGAAGCGGCGCAGGCGCGCGGAAATCGTCAAGGTCGCGATGGTCGCGATATAGGAGAACTGGCCCAGCACGACCAAGGGCAGACCGGGGCGCAGGAAATCCAGGTCCCAGGAGAACCAATCGTCGGCGAGATCGGCGAGCCGGCTCGCGAACGCGAGGATCGAGATGCCGAGGATCACGCCGGGGATGACCAGTGGCGCGAGCATCATGATCGACAGGGCGGCCTTGCCGCGAAACCGTCCACGTTCGATCAGAAACGCATTGCTCGTGCCGATCAATACCGACAGCACGGTGACCCAGCCTGCGACCAGGCCGCTCGTCCAGATGCTCGTCAACAGTTCGCGGTCCTGCAACAGTCCGACTCGATCCTTGAGCGGGTTGCCGAGGAACCACTCGAGCGTGAAGCCGTGCCAGGGCGGCGCCGGGTAGGGCGCGTCATTGAAGGCGAAAATCGCCACTACCCCCAAGGGCAGGAACAGAAACGCGAGGAAGGCAAGCAGATAAAACGCCCAAGCGGCAACGAACCAGGCCGGACGGGGCAGGGAGGGGATCATGTTCGCTGCATCACTGCGCCGAAGCGCTGGCCCGAGAGGCGCAGGCCCACGATGACGATCAGCGTGGACAGCGCGAGCAACAGGAAGCCGAAGGCGGCGCCTTGCTCCCAGTTGAAGCGCGTGATGAACTGCGTATAGATCTGTTCGGTGAACCACTGCGAGTTCTTGCCGCCGAGCAGCGTCGGCGTGAGGTAATTGCCCAGAGTCAACATGAACACGACGATGCAGCCGGCGGTGATGCCGGGCGCGGCGTGAGGGATCACGATCTTGCGCAACACCGTGAAGCCGTTCGCGCCGAGATCGTAAGCCGCCTCGATCAAGGCGTTGTCGAGGCTCTCGAGGCTCGAGATCAAAGGCACCAGCATGAACAGCAGCGAGGTGTAGACCAGCCCGACCAGGATCGTCGCATCATGATAGAGCAACTCCACCGGTTCCGCCGTGATCCCGAGTGTGACCATCAGTCCCGGCAGCACGCCCGATTCCCGCAATAGGATCATCCAGCCCAGGGTCCGCACCGTCTCGCTGACCCAAAAGGGGATCAAGCAGACGATGAATAGCAGCGAGCTCGCGCGGCCGCGCAGCAGTTTCGCGATGATCCAGGCGATGGGGAATGCCAGTATCAAGGTAAGCAGCGTGGCGAGCACCGACATCACGGCAGTTCGCACGAACACGTGCCAGTACAGGGGCTCGCCGAAGAACGTCCGGTATTGCGCCAGACTCGCGACGTACCGACGCGCACCCACCCGCTCACGGAACGACAATATGGCCAGCTCGACATGCGGCAACAAGATCAGCAGACCGAGCCACAGCAATGCGGGGGCGAGCAGCAATCCTGCGCCGAGCCGCGAGACCAGCCGGCGCGCCGGCTCACTCATGCTGGCCGCTGCGTGCCGGAAAACACGCAGCCCGCCTCATATCGAAGCTGAAGGCGATGCGCTCGCCGACGCGCAGGTCCGAGAACTGTCCGGTCTGCGGCAGGGCCACGCGCAATTCGCGGCGCGTCCGCACTTCGCGCAGCAGCACGGCCGAGTTGGCGCCGTCGAACAGCAGACTCATCACCTCGCCCGCGTTGTGCCCGTGGTCCGTCGGCAGTTCCTCGGGGGTGCGCGCGAGCCTCACGACTTCGGGTCG
>Ga0116231_10011301_pt1 | contig 13818 bp, 7 predicted proteins | sample S1TSphgellanicum_2_FD_89695 | JGI IMG/M metagenome (GOLD analysis project Ga0116231, IMG submission 89695) | Host-associated microbial communities from peat moss isolated from Minnesota, USA - S1T2_Fd - Sphagnum magellanicum MG | ecosystem: Host-associated > Plants > Peat moss > Unclassified... | reverse complement strand
GATCCGGATTTCATGATGGGGTTTGAGCCCCAATAACCCTTTTAAAAAAACAAAAAAGGGAACATTGGGGTTTTTTCCGAAAAAAGTTTTCCCCCCACTTTCTTCCCCCCCCCCCCCCCTGCCTGCCTCCTTTTTCTTCACTGGTGCCCAAAAAACTAGAAGCTGCTCGTTGCAATTCACAACTGTAGAATGAAAGCCAGAGCAGACAGCAGTGGAGGGAAGGATAGAATCCCAGAACAAATGATTTTTTTGCCAGTTAAGAAGGCCCCACAGCCCTCACCTCCACTCCCCCCTGGCAGGATTTTCAAGCACAAGCCATCTTGAGACAAAAACATTGTCCTACGTGAATATGAAACTTGCCAGTTCCTAAAAACTTTCTAGAAATACCTGAAAGTGGGCTGGCCCCTACAATACCCATGGATCCCAAAACCCCTTGTCCCTCCAATGTTGGGTGCCAGGGTGAACCAGCAGCACCTACACTGGTACCTCACCTTCTTGAGTGAGGCCTCTAGTGGCTATATTTAACTCAGGAAGGGTAAATTTGGACTTGAAGACCCCCACTCTGTCTTAGGACTGGATATTTACAATGTTTAGAAGCAAGCCAAAAAAAACCAAAAATGGGGTTTAGTTTTTATGATGGAACCAATGTAGGTGCTACTGTAGAGAATAGTTTGAGCCATAATGGAGAGGTTCTTTTACTCTAACATGTTGTTCCAACTACATGGCAATGTATGTGGAGAGCACCTCATATCAATAATTATCCCTTCACATTATATGCATGATTATCCCTTTTATTAGAGAGGAGGGATATAACAACCATTCCTTAAGAGTAAGAGGGGTTTAATTAGGCATAAGATACATCTCACTGTTTAGGAGTAGGTGTAAGAACTCTCCCTCTCCTATGCCTTTTGATCTAAGTACGTTTAGATTCATGACAACCTTCATCTTGTGCTTGATTATAGGTTAAGTCCTAATGCGGGGTCCCTTCCCAAAATGTGGGGTACCACTGAACCTCATCCTTGGCCTCTTATTTTGGGAATGGGCCACCCCCCCACCTAGGGCTTCACTCTACACAAATGAACCATGTTTTCAACTTTTGGGCAAGTATGGTACTTGAATGATGTGTTGCTATTGACCTCTTATTAATTTTGATAATGTCATTTCTCACCAGAATACATTTGTTTGAAATACTTAACTTACAAGCAAACTTTGGAGATGTCAACTTCCCTTAAACCAAATGTTCTCAAAATGATCCCATGTTTGAGTTTCTTGCAAGATGAATTGTCATGATGCTACCCATCATGTTGCTTTGTATGCCAACAAAGAATAAAGCATTTTGCATCAGATGATTTTTTATATGCAAAGGCTAATTTCAAATTCATGATCTTTCTTAACCAATTACCAACTTTAACCAAGGAATAGATAGTATGCAATTTGGACAATGAACTTACATGGGTAATTAATGAAACATTCATTTAAAAGGTTTTTCACCCATTTAAAAGTCATGTTCACACTTGAAAAAAAATTCTAATATATTTGGAGGGCATCTTATATGCATGAATATTCTTCATGGATAAAATAGAGGGATCTTACACCTCCTGCTTAAACAGTGGGAGGGAAGTTATGCCTACTTAAATAGGTGTAAAAACCTTCCCACTCTTAAAGAGAATGCTAAATGGTTTCACAACATATGTGAGATTCAAACAAATTGTGAGGGATGAAATTGTGTAACATGGTAATTAGGTAATTTTGATTGCAAAACTATCTGAAAATAACTTATCATACTATAGTTAGGTTTATACCTGTCCCCACCTGCCCCTCCCCCACAGTGATTCCAAGTTGAAGTCAATTCCTTACCCTAAAATGTTCAAGCCAGCATTTCACCCTAAAATCTTGCACAAATGCGAAGTGTCTTCTCTCAAGTGAGAGCCAGCAAAGTTGGAAAGTGACAACATGAAAATTGCACATTTGCTTTGTTTGGGGTAGGTCTTAGTGCAAATTTGAAATAATTGGGGATCATTCTTCACTAGCATATGGAAACCCAAACACATGCACTGAGAATACTCATGGAACACGCTGCTTGATAATCGTGTCTCACAAGTTAAAGATTTAAACCTAAAGGGATAATGCATTGAGCTTTTATAGATAATTCACATTGAGCAAAAAGTGTGGCTTTGGATGTTCTCTCGATTCTGCAAAAACCTAGGTCAGGCATGTGTGTTTAGCTTTGGGGGCTTTTGCTGCTGTTATTGTTGTATGCACAGGTTTCATCACCAATGTGATATGTATTACCAAAAAATCATTTTATAGTTTAATTTCATCTTGCATGCCAAACTTATGATTCATCTAAAACTTTTAAATATGGTTTAGTGACCCCATGGATATATGGACATGGGAATCAGTAGGCAAATCAGGGAAAATTATCAACACATAAAGATCAGTGTTGACCAGTTAATGAGAAAACACTCAGTTATTAACCTGGGTATTGGTAACGTACCTGCCTGGTACATATTATTCCAAGAAAGAGCAAGACCCTTATGAGTCAACACTGAACTTTCAAATTTTAATAACCTACCCAAATGAGTGGAATTTCACCCAAGTAAGAAATCAATCATAAAACCCTGAACATGTTTATGATAGAAAATAAAAAATAAAAATGAAGATAAAAATAAACCACTTTAGCCTACCCTACCTAGGTAGTATTAATGTTGGCTCTCAAGGCAGCTATTTGAGAAGTGACCATTATGCATAATTGGCAGTTATCACCAAAAAAGTTGAGTAAATTCATAGTTGGGGTTATTGCTTTGGCAGTGAAATTGATAATTGATGGGTCTAAATTTTCAAAAACAATTTGATATCAATACCCATGTGGAATGGAAAAGTTAAAATTAAACATGGCTGGTTATGAAAAAAAAGCAATAACCATCCAAAACTGGTAAAGATGTATTTCGATCTTTTAAAGTGTAATTGTAAGGCATGTTACCCATTGTCTGCTGTTTGGGTGGTGTTTCAAAAAATGGAATGCCTACTTCTACTGGTGTTTGATTTTTTAAAATGCCCCTCATTTTATTTCATTTTTCTCATGATATGAGAAAAATAAATAAGAGCAGGTCTTTAGTTTTACTCTTATGTGAAGCCCTTGGCCACATGTGATACAGAGCTGAGCACATTCTGGTTAAGCCCACAGCCTTAGGCTTTACCTTACACAAATAAACAATTAACTATCTCCTTGCCCAGCTGGTTGTGGCTTCACAACTCATGAACTTATGACACATTGTTTAATATGTTGCCCGCGCTCTAGTGGTTAATTAATTGGTATGTGTGTAGGAAACGTCTTTACTACAATACGTAAATAACAAAAAAATGCATTATGAGATTTACATTGATAAGTTGATTTTGTCATCCTGGTTTTTTATATGAGTGGAAGCCACATTCCAAAAACATTACTCAACAGTTTTGCAGGAGAGTTGTTGTTGTTATCTCCTCTCCTCCATTTGAGGGGCTGCAAAAAGCTCACACATATAGAGTAAGCTCCAAGGACAAGGTGTTCTCAAAATGAGGGGCCCAGTACACCACATTGGCCTACTGCCTGAGCCCCCAATTTTGGGAGTGCAAAGCCTTGTCTCAGGACCTCAAAGAATTGAAGAAAATTTCTTGGAAGAGAGAAAGATGGTTATGTAAGAGGATGCACACCCTATAGACTGTCAATCTCCCAGGGTCGAACTTTTTGTGGAAATTTCCACCACAATACTTTGTACCAAAAAAACATAACTATTTTTTAGATGGCATACACAACGTGAAAATCCCAAATGGCATCCTGTCAACAATCAGTGGTACATTTCAGAAAATACAACATGATACCAGACCTTAGGAAGAAACATGAAAATAACAACAAAAACAACACCACTTAATGTAACCAAAAATACCAAATTAAAATTCACCAATGGGCCACCATGGTATGAAACATGAAAAAAAGTAGAACAACACTTATACTACAATCCAAAAGAGAAAACAACATCTTGAGTTTCATCTTGTTTAGTATGTGTGAAATGTCAAAGAAGCCAATGCAGTAACAACTACAGAAATCTAATGTTCTAAAGTAGTAAATGGCTGACTACAGCTACCCAATTAGTGTTTTTTTTTTCCCACAAATTTTGTCCTTTTTTATCAATGGCCACTCAAAATGTTTTCTTGAAAAGAAGAAAAAAAGACAGGTCTAGGATTCCAAGCCGCCGCCTTCTTGTTCTTCTTCCCCTTTTTAGCCACCTTTTTTTCCTCCTTCAAAAGGAAGGCGATTGAGGGGTCGGTCCCACCCCTAGTTAGTCTCTTCTTGTCTCATCTCGTCTCTTGTGCTGCACATATCCACTGTATGCACACTCACACTTCCTTGCTAATCTTTTTTTTAAATGGTTTTTTTTTTCATTTAGGAAAATTTTGTTGTTTTTGAAGAAATTTTTTAAAATCCAAATAAGGTAATTATGTCTGGGACAGGGGTTTTTTTTTTAATTTCAAATTCCTCAAGTAGGTTCACTGGCAAGGAACCCAAGTATTAATCAACATTAAACAGCAACTATCCTAGGTAAATTTAATTGAAGGATTTTTACAAAAGTGCTGCTACACGTGGCGACCTAGGAAGTGCTGCATAAGTCTAAGTAGATGTGACCAATTTAATTTAATTTAATTTCATTCGGAAAATGGCGGAAAACAATCCCTAGAAATCACATAATTTTTTGTTGTTTTGGCATTTTCTGAAAAACATTCGCCATTTTACGAAAATTCGGCACAAGAAAAAAACACTGATCTGATTTTAGGAGTTCCGGCGGGGGGAGGGGGTGGGCCTCATAAGCTATATAAATTTTCTTGGGGTTTGTGGGTGCTTGGTTTTTGGGTGGAGTTGGTTCTTTGGTTCTTTGGTTCTTTCTTTTGTATTGGAAGTGCGTAACCCGACTGTGATGTCAGGTGCGCGTTGTTGCAAAGTCTACGACCTTGCCCGCGACCTCGCCACAGCCGCTAGCTGCTGCATCTACCACCCTACTCATTCCTTTTCCTCCTCCTCTTCTTCCTCCTCCATTGCCAACTTCCAACTTTCCACTACATCTTCTTGCAGTTTCGCAACTCAGCTTGCAAAACTCCTGTCGTCGTCGTCGTCGTCGTCGTTGCAGTCTTGCTGTCGACAGTCTTTGTAATCCAGAAATTCTCAGCAGTAGTTAGTAGTTTTGTGAGCGTAATTCTGTCGTAGCTTTTTTTCGTCGACTCTCTGAGCTGATTTCTTCAAGCTTCTGCTTTTCTTGCTGGACAATTTGGCTGTCAAGTCTAGCGCCGGTTGTCGAAGAAGAGCAGGAAAAGTTCTAGTCTTCTTCTTCATCATCCAGCTTCTTCGTAAGGCGTTCGTTCATCAATGTTGTTGTTGTAAGCCTTTTTTCTTCTTCTTCTTTCTTTTTGGGTATGTATTTTTTCGAATTGTCGGTTTAGAGCTCGAGACTCTGAGACTCTGATGATATTCACAACATTGTTGTTGTTGTTGTTTGTTTGTGCGCGAAATTATTTGTGTGGTCAATCGATAGACTTGCCAATCTGAGGTTTAGCGTTTTTCGGAAGAAAAAAACAGAGAGTGTTTTTAGACTTGTTTTGAGAGTCGTTTTTTTGGTAAAAGACACTGGACAGTAACTGTTGTTTGCAGGCAGGCACTAGACAACAGCTTGGTTGTTTTCGTGAGGTCTGGAACGAGCGAGAGCTCCGATTTAAGAGCAGAGCTGCGGGGAAATTAGTACTCTGGACAGCCGGAAGAAAAAAAAATCCAAGTGACCCTGGAATGTATTTAGCTCAAGAAATCCACTGGATTTCTCACCCAAATTCTCCAACACTGTCCAAGTTCCCTTGTTGAAAGCTACCACCTTTTCTCTGTGATCATGTCTTATATAAGAGCTTTGCTGTTGTTGCTGTTGAAGAAGAGCTGTGGATAGCTAGTGTCCACTGCTCTGCGCCCCCACGTAGAAAGAGAATACTGTAGAGGTCCAGCTGCAGGTGGTCCTTCTTCTTCTTCTTCTTCTACCCCATCTCCTCCACCTGCTTGCTTTCCAGCTGATCAAGGAAGCTTTTGGGGATCAGGCAGCTGTTGGCTGCAATTTAAGGGGAAAAAGCTACTTGAGAAGTGCCTACAGGTCTGCAGAGCTGCTCTCGGCCTGGCCGTTGCACGCAGGGCGAGCTCTTGATCAGCTGCACGCTCTTCATCGCAACCAGTTGGTGCTCAATCGACGACGAGGTCCGAGGAGGAGGGGGAGAGATTTGAAGTGGAGCAGTTCAGTGTACTCGCGTGAAGATCATGGCAACGCCAACAACAGATCATCCGTGCAGCATTGGAAGCCTCAACGAGGTGAGGAGCTGGCGGGAGAAGGAGCAGGCTGCAGTAGCAGCAGCAGGAGGAGGAGGAGGAGGCGGGGATCAAACCTGGCTGCCTCCCGGCTTTCGCTTCCACCCTACGGACGAGGAGCTTGTCAGCTACTACCTGACCCAGAAAGTATGCAACAGCAGTTTTGCCGTGCATGCCATAGCCGAAGTAGACCTCAACAAATGCGAGCCCTGGGACCTCCCTGGCAAGAAGCTCTCTCATCACGAAGCTCAAGTTCTTTCTTTCGTTTTTTCTTTCAAACAAACAAAACCCAAAAACCGGCTGCAGATCAGCTGCGAGCCCAGAATGCTGCTGATTCTGTCCTGCTCTCTAGAAACAAGATCTGAGAGCTAAAAAAACAACCCAACATCAATGAGGAAACTTGTTGCGATCTAGACCTAGACAAACATCAGTACCCAAGTTGTGTCTGGACTCTGTCTGCATGCACCTTTTGAACCCGGAGAATCAGCCCAGGTTCAAGACCTGAGGAAGAAGCGAGCCATGAATCAAATTTCCTTCAAGACTCAGCTCCATGAATCCTCTTTGTAGGCTTGATTGTAGAGGCTGGGAAGCAGCGACAAAAAAAAATTGGGATTGGAAAGCTAACTGATCATGGTGGTGGCATGTGGGTTTGGACCTTCGTGATCATGGGTTTGTTGCAGAGAAGGCGAAGATGGGAGAGAAGGAGTGGTACTTCTTCAGCTTGCGAGACAGGAAGTACCCAACAGGGATGAGGACCAACAGGGCAACAGAAGCAGGCTACTGGAAGGCCACAGGCAAGGACAGGGATGTGACAAGATCAAGCCGGCCACCACATGAGCTGGTGGGCATGAAGAAGACCCTGGTGTTCTACAGGGGCCGTGCACCCAAGGGTGAGAAAACCAACTGGATCATGCATGAGTATAGACTGGAGGGAGCTGCTGCTGCTGCTGTTGATTCCAACCCATTGTGTCACCTAGTACAACACCACCCTCGCATCACCAAGGTACCGAAAACACATTCTTCTAGTGCTAAGTTTTTGTGGTGTTTTCTAGGACCTCCTGGTGCTTTGGGGATAACTCTAGGAGATCAAGTTACCTACAGAGCAGAGCTCTAGTATCTTCGGCTTCTTGTATGGTTGTTATTTTTTGTTGCACATTGTGGATCATCTGACTACCAGATCCTTTAGTACTGAGATTTCATGTGTGTTTTGATGTGTACATGGTGTGGGGTGCAGGATGAGTGGGTTGTGTGCAGGATTTTCCAGAAAAGTGCAGGGGGGAAGAAGCTCTCTAGCTTTCTGTATGCAGATTCACGGTTTCTCCAGGATGCCTTTTTATACCAGCAGCTGGATGATCTTACAACAGGATCAGCTACAGCCTTGCTTCCAGCTGCTGCACTTGGCAGCTTGCAGGCTCAGTCCCCAAACCCAACAGTCACCGATGATGATGATGGAAACTTTGCAGACTGTGAAACATGTGGTGGTGGTGGTGGAGCTACTAATAATTATAATGAAAGTACTGGAGCTGGATGCATCTCTTGTGCCACATATCCAAACTGTCATGATTCTCAGCTTCTTCAAAGTTCACCAAACTTCTTCAACCACAAGGAAAATACTGCCCCACTGCCAGCTTCAGCGGCAGCAGGAAGGTGGATTACTGCAAAGTCAAGATCAGGTGTTGGTGCAGGGATGATATTGCAGCCTCAACAGGCTGGGAGCATAATTGGCATGTCGGGTATGGACCATGTGATTCATCAAGCAGCTGCTGGCAGCGGAACTCTTATGAGCAGCATGGCCAAACTTTGCCCCAATTATGAGCTTGGCTTTGACCCCAGCTCTGGAAAGAACATGAGCATCATGCCACGAATGGACTTTGCCTCCCAGGCATATGCTGCACAGTGCACGTCAAATTTGATATCACTCAAAGCACTCGAACGAGCAAGCTTGAGGGCAAAGCTTGAGCCATATTGCTATAATGGGGATGATGATGATGATGATGATGATGACGAAGCACAAAGCAGTCAGAGAGTGACATTAGGCAGCTATCATGGCTGGGGTAATATGGAACATCATCAACATCATCATCATCCGATTTTCAGCGAGCCTCTGCAAAGAAACCTGATTGGAGCAGATGTTCCATGTATCACACAAACGCTGTGTGGGACCCCGCCTGCGGATCAGCTGCCACCCAGCTTGTTTCGTTACAACAACAACAAATTTGGACTTCCTGAAGCTACAGTTGACTCACTTGAACGCATGTTTGCATAGTTGCCCACAGCTGGGCAAAACCAAATCCTGGATATCATGCACAGAAATTCCCAACAGAGAATGTTGCACAGGCCAAACTATCAGCTTTCTTCCATTACAATCTGCTCCAAAAAAATTGACATAGCCCTATCATCATCACTCAAACATACTGCTAATTGCATATACACTTGGGAGATTTGTTGTATTTAGATCTGAAGCTAATTCTGCCTGAAGTGGCCAATACTGATTGATGTTGTATACTCGTATCATGTGTATACTAAGTCTAGAGTTCTGGAGCTGGATTGGTGATGGTGGGCTTTCAATTCTCCATGTTGAAAGCCTGTGAAAGGGGATGGAGGATGAACCTGCAAGGAAGGTATCATCATCATTTCAACATATACAACATACCTGGTGAAGAGGGAGGAACACAAAAGAAAGCTGCATGACTGACTGACTAACAATGTAAGGCTCTAATTTAGCTGCTGATTGGAAACTTGGGGATCAAAAGCTTGTGCTGCCATGCAGTCAAAAATAGTTTGTATATATATACCGGTGTTCGGTATCAAGAAATGCAAGCTGGAAAACATGGCAGGCAGATCTAGGTCATTGTAATTTGTGTCAAGGTATAATAGAGGTGTCAAGACACAAAAAGCTTTCTGAGCACACACTCTGTAATGGGCTATTCAGAAAGAGAGCAGATTAGGAGTTGTGCACGTAGTGGATCAGCCCAACACTAAAGATGTGTCCCATTATACAGCAATAGGCAACTGATTAGTAACTAATCTACAGTGTAATTCTGCTAAGGTCATTCTTGTTTATTCAGCTTAGGCAGATTCTGAGTAATGTGTGCTCTTTACATGGTTTATCAAAAGACAATTTTCATTGACAAAGATCTAGTCTGTGAACAATGGTACATTTGCAGCTCACAAACAGATTTATTCCTTCTGAAGCAAAAACTGTGACTCAACTTGGTTGGAGTTTGTTTTCTAAAGGGTTTTTAAAGAACAGCAAACATGTTCTATGGTCCCTTATCTCCTCTGCACCTCCAAATTTCTCCTTCTTTTAGTTAGGTTTTGCAGTTCGCATGTTAGCAGGAAAACAGAAACATAAGAAGTTCTAAGGAATTTGTGAGAGATGTGCAATCTTAATGTATTTCTTTGAATCACCAATGTTTAATTATTCTTTTTTCTCATGTTGAAGTCATTGAATTGTTTTCTGTGAAAGCAATGGTCAATTTTCTTTTTGCAAAGAAGTGTCTAAATGTTTCATTATAGCCACCTATTACACTTTTGCAAAACACATTGTCAAATGACCAATTGGGTGTGGGTTGAAAGCAATGTTGGGTGGTTCTTTGAATTTTTAAAGAACTGCAGGTCTGGTTTTTTGAAAATCCATCATAAGAAGATCCACACCAACAAAAAAACAATTTTTTTCCTACTTTAAATAACCTTTCTGGTTCTGATTTTTTCATATTTTGATTTTAAATGTTCCTTACAGAAACAGTTATTTCATGATTTTAAAATGGGCAGTTATGTATGCTGGTTCTTTATTCTAAACAGCCATGTCATGGGTCCTGATTATTAATTGGTTTTCTATTTTTTGAGTGTATAGCTATGTATCTGTCCATCAATGACAATGAAATATGAAAGTTCACAATTTTTAGAAAAATTCAAAATATGATCAAGAAATTTGGACATCTAGGGATCATGTTTTTCATGCTCACTGACATGATTGTAGGAAGGCCATGGAAAAACTCCATGACATCAACCAGGTTATGAAGGGTTTAGGGTTGGATTTGTTGACAAGGTTCAATCTTAATGTAGATGATCCTCAAGAATATTTGAGGCAAGCAAAGTTAGCAACATTGAATAATTAGGTGATGTCAAAGATGAATGGTTTTTATAATACCTTAGCCTTAATGAAATCTAAGTTACAGAATAGGATCACAATGTGTCTACACATTGTGGTGTGAATGCTTGTACAAAGGTTATATACCTTGGAGTCATTTCCTTCTCATTTGGCAAGGAAGACCAAGAAGGTTGTAGCATGCTCTAAGACCATGTCTCTGGACTTGTTAGATTTTGCTTGACATTTGTGAGTGTTTGAAATTTGCCTATGTGGGGTGGTTTACACTTGTTTTGATGATGCTACAAAAAGGGTGTGATGACATTGTTCATCACATATTGCCATAGGGGAGGATATGGTAGTTGAGGAGGAGGATTTCTTATGAGGGACTTAACCATTAAAAGTTGAGAGGGACTCTTATGGCTTTTTGATATCTTTGATAACCCCTTGCCCTCAAACTCATTTGAAGATTCCAAACCTAAATCTAGCACTCAGACAATGAAAGTATGAATCGAACAATACACAAAAAACAAATGTATTTGAACATATATGACATGATTAGAAGGTGTGGAGAAACCTCAAGGACATGAAGGTTATTGCCCATCTTAACATTTGTCAAACCAAAAAAGTGCAAGCAAGCAAATTTAAACATCCTTTCAACACAATTTCATGTCAAAACAAAAGAAGAATTGAACTTAATAATATGAAGTAACCTACAAAAATTTAACATATATTCACAACAAGGAATCAATACTAGAGTGGTTGAACAATTTTAGTATTGATGTGCTAACTATAAAGACCAATTTTTGACCCCTTAATGATGACCATCAATTTTCATCCATGTGAATTTAGGCTCCAAATTTGGAGACGTAGGATGCCAAATCCATTGTCGATCTTTTTTCTTATGTAAAGTTGATATAATATAAGTCCTCTTTTCATTGGGGGCTTAGGAATGCCATTGGAACAAGTTTTACCAAATCCACCATTGATCTTTCATAGGTAAGGTTGATGTAATATAAATCTTTTGTTCATTGTTTTGGCCAATATTTTTAGGAAAGGGTTTTATAAATTGACCTCATTTGACTCAACTTTCCTTCTTACATGGGTGGGTTTAAAACAAGCCTTAGAGGGTTAAACCAAGTACATTATTTTCTTTGAAATCTTCCTCAAATTTAAATGCAATTGTCACATTAAGAAAAATGCCCTCCCACATTCATGCAATTAGACCACATTGATATAGTTGGAAATAATCATGTATATAGGTGAAACAAAATGAAATTTGCCATATCATTGATCCACTTGATAATATATTTGGACTTGCAAAACTTTTTTTGGTATCACTATAGAATACAAAAGTAAACATTATATTAAAATGACAAACCTATCACCAATTATCATAAGAGTGCCGAAAGGCATCCGTAGTTAGTTATTAGCATCCATAGTTCTTTAACCCAACCTTTTGTAGGCTACATTACAATGTGAAGCTTGAAGGCTAAACACCAAAAGGGCTTCAAACCTACTTCAAAACTTAGTTTCAAAACCTCGAATGGGTTTTGAAGTGGTTTCACAAGGAGAAATCTATTTCTTTGGAATTGAGCTTTAATTTGTTCCTCCCAAGTATGCTTATATGTTTTCATAGAATAAGCATTTGGTAAATATTATGTTTGATTAAGCTTGGAAGGTGTAAGGCCTGGAATTTCTTTGAAGAGTGTCCAAGTTCACTTCCATTGTGAGTAAATGTTAGGGTGAAAATATTTATACATGTTGATAGGGCAATATAAAGTATAGGAAGACAAGTTGACATGTAGATGAAATCGAAATGATCGCCTAATGAAAAGATATGTTGATATGTACATTATAAATTGATATGCCTTTTACAAGTTGAATATATAGTAAGTCAATATGTCTTTTGCAAGTCGACCACCCAATAAAATGACATGACATACACTACTAGAAATTTTGGGTTTTGCAATTGTCGTTTGCAACTAAAATTCAGTTGCATGCAACACATGCAACTGCAAATTTGTGTAATTTTTTAAAACAAGTTGCACATGACATTCAGTTGCATGCGACACTATGTATGCAACATGTATATATGGTGTTGATATACATGTTCATCCATACATACTAATCCAAATGTAATTGCACTTTATGTGCAACTATCCTTGCAACTACAATGTAACTAATAAAAATATGACATGTGTTTAAAAATTGGACAACTATCTTGTGGACACGTGCCACTATTTAATTATTTTTGTGTTTTGAAATTAAAATTTTCATTGCATCAATCTCAATCATTAAAGTTTTTGCCACTAAGATGATGACATGTGGCACACCATGGAACCTTCATTGACCATTTGACAAGTGTCTTTTTTAAACACCAATTATATGATGACGCATGGTAATTAAGGCCCACCTTTTTATTTTAAAATATTAATTAATAAAATTTTAAGTCATCCAATTTATGGTTAATAAGATGTTGACACGTGTTGCCTACGTAGGTAAGTAACTATTAAACCTTATTAGATAAGTAGGTTTATTTAGGTATGTATGTAGGTTGAACATAGCTAAGTTTAAGCTATAAAGGTAAAATTAAAATAATCTGATTTTATTTTTAAGATTAATCATTTCATAAATGTCAAGTTTTATTTATTAACTCATCCCTAATGGCACTTGGTGTTTGGTTCTTACAAAGTTATTGCTCCTAGTCATATACTGAGCCAAATAGAATTGGAAGCCAAAGGATATGGGATTAAAAATTCCATTGCATACTTCATGAACCAACTTAGTTGCACATTAGATGCAACTAATGTATTAGAGTATAGCAACCAGGGGAGGGCTTTGTTGTTTTTTGTGTCCAAACAAAACTTGAAGCCCTCCTCTTAGCGCATCTAACACACTAAAAATCGTTGAAAACATATTAGAAATGAGAAAGTTATGGCCCCCCAAAGTAAAGGGGGTCAAAAACTCTGAACAAAAACCATTGAACAATATAAAGGCTAACTTTTAAACACCCAAAAAGTTCCTTTTTTGTTGTTTTTTTGTTATTAAAGTTGAAACATGATTTGTAGAACTTCAAATGACGCTCCTATATCATTTTAAATTGTTTAAAATGAATAATAAATAAGAAAGTTATGAGGTTTGAAAGTAGGAGGGGTCCAAAGAAAAGAAAAGAAAAACATTTTCTAACTTGGAAACTTATTTTTCTAATTTTTTTCTTGTTAATTTTTCATTATTCCTTTTCTTTTGCTCTTCAAAGATGATTGTAGAATATTTTTAATAATTATGATTACTTAATGAAAATATGATTTTAACATTATTATATAGCTTAAACTAGTAATTAGCTTAAGATGTTTGT
>Ga0116231_10011300_pt1 | contig 13819 bp, 14 predicted proteins | sample S1TSphgellanicum_2_FD_89695 | JGI IMG/M metagenome (GOLD analysis project Ga0116231, IMG submission 89695) | Host-associated microbial communities from peat moss isolated from Minnesota, USA - S1T2_Fd - Sphagnum magellanicum MG | ecosystem: Host-associated > Plants > Peat moss > Unclassified... | reverse complement strand
GACCGCGATCAAGAAGATCGTGCTGCATACCAGCCACCACACCCATTACGTCATCGGGACGGGTGCGAACGACCCGCAGAAGATGGATCCCAAGGCCAGCCGCGAGACGCTGGACCATTCGATCATGTACATCCTCGCCGTCGCCCTGGAGGATGGAGCCTGGCATCACGTGGACAGCTACGCGCCGCGCCGCGCCGCGCGGCCGGAGACCGTCGCGCTGTGGCACAAGATCGAGACCCGCGAGGATCCGGAATGGACGCGCCGCTACCATGCCAAGGATCCGAACGAGCTCGCCTTCGGCGGTCGCATCGAGGTGACGATGAAGGATGGGAGCACGCTGGTCGATGAACTCGCCGTCGCCAACGCGCATCCGCTCGGCGCGCGGCCGTTCGGACGCGAGGACTACATCCGGAAGTTCCGCACCCTCACTGACGGTATCGTGTCCACGCGCGAGGCCAACCGCTTCCTCGAGGTGGTCCAGGACCTGCCGCGGCTGGGCGCGGAGGAACTGCATTTGCTAAACGTCGCGGTGCCCAATGGCGGTTTGACCGCCGGCAAGTCGGGGATCTTCTAGGGTCGCGACGTCGCGTGCGACAGCGACGCGGCGTCTCGATCCGCTGCCTATCGATCGACAAAAACGCCGCGGCATCGATGCCGCGGCTTTTTTTGACCTTGAAGCGGGTTGTGTCATTGCTTTTTGTTGACACATGCTCTCGTAGAAGCGGATAGCGGATCCGTGTGTGCAGTTGCGATTCGCATTCTGTGTTTGACAGCATGGGCGGTGATCGCATGAGCGGTCCTTCTCCCTGGTTCGCTTCGTTGCATGTGCATGTTGCGGAACCGGCCGCGAACGCCGCCGTTCGAGATACCGACGTCCCATCACGGCAGACAAGGAGTTCAGAGACGTGAGCCAAGACGAGACACCCAGTGGCGGTACGCGGGCGCAACCGCTCGCGATGCGCGGCACGACGCGCAAGACGTCGTCCGCGCGCGTGACCGCCGGACGCAAGGCGACCGCGAAGCCGGCCGCCAAGGCCCCGGCGAAGAAAACCTCCACCGCGCGCGCGAGCAAGGCGGTGGCGGCGACGAAGACGCCGCGCGCGACCAAAGCCGTGAAGGCGACGCGCGGCACCAAGGCGGTCAAGCCGACGGCGCGCAAAACCGCCACGCGCGGTGCATCCGCCGCCAAGGCGAAGGCTGCGAAGACGACCAAGGCCACGAAAGCCGCACCGGCCCGGAAGATGGGCCGCAAGGCAGCGCCGAAGAAAATGGCCGCCACGACAGCCACCACGCGCCGCACGGCAACCGCCAAGCCGGCGGCCCGCAAAACCGCAACCGCCGGACGCAAGCCCGCCTCGACCGCGCGCAAGGCGGTGACGACGGCGCGCAAGGCCGTTGCGAAGGCGACCACCACCACCCGTAAAGCGGCACGCGCCGTGAAGACGGGAACCAAGACCAGCGCATCCACGCGCAAGGCGCCTGCCGCACGCGCGGTGGCACCGGCGCCGAAGCCCGTCGCCAAGCCGGCACCGATCCGTCGCGCCAAGAAGGTAGAGATGCCCGTCGAGGTCGTGGAACCGAAGCCGGTTCGCAAGGTCGGCCGTCCGCGCAAGATTCAACCCGTTGTTGACTCTGAGCCTGTGATGACGCCCCCGGCCGATCATGCCGACCATGATCATATGGCCGAGAGCGAGGCCTAGTGAGCGCCTGAGTATTCGCTGACCAAGATCCCGCTGGCACCTCTCCCCATCCCCGCCCCTTGCGGGAGGGGATGGGCGCGTAGGCGCTAGGATAAGGCTATGCGGCCCCGCCCCCACCCCGACCCTCCCAACAAGGGCGAAGGGGAATTGAGGAAAGTGGCCAATTTCCTTTCCCTCACCCGTGTGGGGAGGGCCGGGGTGTGGGTGACGTGGCACCCACATCTAGCGCCTATGCGGGATGGGGGAGGTAGCGGCGCAACACTCGTTTTTTACCGCTCGCGTCTATCCAAACGTTCCGAGCAAATCCGCCACCTGACGTTCGTTCAGTTCGCGTCGCTTTTCCGTCCGCAGCAGCAGAAACAGCTTCGCGGCCTCCTCCAGTTCCTCCGCCGCGAACACCGCGTCGCGCAGTGTCGGACCCGACACGACAGGGCCGTGATTCGCCAGCAGAACGGCCTTCGCATCGCGCGCGGCCTCGGCGATCGCCAGTTCCATCGCCGGGTCTCCCGGCCGGTAATACGGCACCACCGGCATCCGCCGGCCGACGCGCATGACGAAATAGGGCGTCAGCGGCGGGATTGGGTTGCCTTGATCGACATCCGCAAGACACGCCACGGCGGTCGCCATGGTCGAGTGCAGATGCACGACCGCGCCGGCATCGGGGCGCGACGCGTAGAACGCGCGGTGCATGAACACCTCCTTGGACGGCTTGTCGCCGGACAGATGCGCGAAGGACGGGTCGAGCTTCGAGATGCGATCGGCGTCGAGCCAACCGAGGGAGGAGTTGGTGGGGGTGATGAGATAGCCGTCGTCAAGCCGGACGCTGATATTCCCCGCGCTGCCCACGGAGAAGCCACGCGCGAACAGGCTCGCGCCGAGCGCGACGAGTTCCCGCCGAAGTTCCGCTTCGCTCATGAAGCCGCCAGCACGTCGAATGCCTTGAGGAAAAAGTCGCGTGCGCCGAAATTCCCGGATTTCAGCGCGAGATGGAGCGAGGCCGCGCTCCCCTCGGCGAAGGTCCAGGGAACGCCGGGATCAATTTCGGTTCCGATGCGAAGCCGCCGCACGCCGAGCCGCGTGACGACGGCGCCGGATGTCTCGCCGCCGGCCACGACCAGCCGCCCCACGCCGCGCGCGACCAGCGCCTCCGCGATCCGCGCGAGCGTGTGTTCAACGAGCGCGCCCGCCGCCTCGCGTCCGAGTTTCGACTGCAAAGCGGCGACGCGGTCGGGTGGCGCCGAGGCTGCGATGACGATAGGCGTGTCACCCAGCCGCCTGGACGCCCATTCGATCGCCTGGGCCGCGAGCGCGGCGGCGTCCGGCGTCGCGAGCGCGTCCAGCTCCAGCGTCGGGATGTGCTCCCGCGCCGCCGCGATCTGAAACAGGGTCGCGCGGGAACAGGAGCCCGCGAGGACCGCCGCCGTGCCGGAAGGAGGCGGCAGCGCGCCGGGATCGCCACTTTCCGCCAGCAGCCCAGCGCGTCGAAAATTCGCGGGCAGCCCGATCGCGATGCCCGAACCTCCGGTGACCAGCGCATGTCCCGAAGCGGCCTCGCCGAGGACTCGAAGATCGGCATCGGTCACCGCGTCGGCGATCGCGTAACGAAAGCCGCGGTCGCGCAACCCGGTCACGGCGGACCGGATCGCGTTCGCACCTTCCTGCACTGTGGCGAATGGCAGCAAACCGACGGTGCCCTCGGTCTGGCGCCCCAGCACACGCACCAAATTGGCATCGCGCATGGGAGTCAGCGGATGGTTTTCCATCCCGCTCTCGTTCAGCAGCGCCGTGCCGACGAAGAGATGGCCCTGGAACACGAAGCGGGCATTCGCCGGAAAGGCCGGACAGGCGAGGGCGAAGCCGCAATCCAGCGCGTCGATGAACGCGTCGGCGACGGGGCCGATATTGCCTTCGTCGGTGCTGTCGAATGTCGAGCAGTATTTGAAGAAGAACTGTCGGCATGCGGCTTCACGCAGCCATTCCAGCGCCGCGAGGCTCTCGCGCACCGCTTCGCGCACCGGCGCGGTGCGCGATTTCAGCGCCACCACGATGGCGTCGGCGTCGGGAACCGGGTCGTCGGCGCCTGGCACGCCGATCAACTGAACGACGCGCATGCCCTGGCGCACCAGCGTCGAGGCGAGATCCGTGGCGCCGGTGAAGTCATCGGCCACGCAGCCGAGCAAAGCCATCGCTGTTTCCTCCCGCCGCGTTCGCGTGCGGCATGCAGCGACTTTCGCGACGCGGGCCGTATGTGGCAAGACGTCGATGGATCAGCCCGCGATCGCCTCGGCGAAGGCCAGTGCCTGAGTCTGCCAATCGGGCAGCGCGCGGCCGATCGTCCAGGCGGCGTCCGCCATGGCGGCGCGGAGCGGCCGGTCGAAGATCAGCCGCCGCAGCGCCTTCGACAGTTGCACGACATCTCCGGGCGGACACACCACGCCGCATTCGGGTGTGACGAGCGACGAAGCGGCGGCGCCCTCGGTCACCGCGACCGGAACGCCACGTCGCAGCGCTTCCGCGACGGCCATGGCGGTGACTTCGTGATGCGTGGCGAGGGCGAACACGTCCGTTCGCGCCCACAATGCCGCCAGCCCCGCTTCATCCACTTCGCCGGCAAATGTCACGCGATCCGCGACTCCAAGTTCGGCAACCAGCGATGCGAGCGCGGCGGCATGCGAGGCGTCGCGCGACGCGCCGCCGACGATCGTCAGCCGCCAGTCAAGATCGAAGAGAGCGGCCACCGCGCGGATCAGAACGTCGTGCGCCTTGCGCGGGACCAAGGAGCCGATCGACAGGATTTCGCATGGGCCGCCGCCGGAACCGTGGCTGCGCGGTGCAACCGGAGTGCCCGGCGCGATGACGCGGATTCGTGCGGCATCGACCCCGAACTCCGCCGTCAGTCGCGCGCCGGTGGATGCGCCCGTGACCACGATTTTCGTCAGCAGCGGCAGGAGATCGCATTCGGTCGCGCGCAGACGATCGCGATCTTCCGCGCTATGGCCCGTTTCGAGGGGCGTCGCATGATGGATCAGTCCGACGCAGGGCCGGGCCGTCAATCGCGAGCGGTCGAACGCGGACAGCACGAATCCGTCGATCACCGGGACGGCGTCCGGCGGCAGTTTTTGCCATGCCGCATCGAGTGCTGCCTTCGCGATATCGTCGGCCAGCGGGAAACGGCCGGGGAGTGGCACCGTCTCGATACTGTGCCCGGTTGCCTCCAGCGCCGCGGCCATCTCCCGATTGTACGTGGAGGCTCCGGAGCCGATCTCCGTGGTGGCAGGCACGATGAATGCGATACGCACGGTCAGTTCAACCCCTCGTTGGCCGTCATCGGGTCACACACGCGCGGCGAGGGCGATGGGCATCGAGGCGCCCTGGCCGGCCCAGGCCCCGGTTCGGCCGTAGGATCTCGCCATGGCATCGCGCCTTGGCGCCGCGCGGGCGATACAGGCGATGACCTGGCCCTGCACGAAAAGGGCGCGCTCCAGCAATCGCTTGTTCTCGGCGACCAACTCGCCGAGCCGGTGCCCCAGTGCGGCCGACAGGGCGCCCGCCCGCTCCGCCGCCGCCGCGCGGTTAAAACGGTCGATTGCACGCTCCTTTTCGCCGGCCAGCGCCGTCGCCCGGCCAAACGCAAGCGCGACGAGCGCCTCGTTCTCGCATTCAAGCAACTCCGCCAAAGCCGTGGCGGCGGCGAGAATGGTTACATCGTCATGGGTCATTGCGTCTTCTCCTGCATGTGTAACATCTGTCGAAACACCGGTGCCGCGAGCCCAAGGCCGCCATGACTTGCCATGGTCTTGGCCAATTCCTGGGTCAGCATGGGTTGCCACGCCGCCTCGCCATCGCCGCCGCCGAACGCGCCGTGGGCGGAATCGACGGTCTGGAACATCTGCGCGAGCAACTGCCCCAGCGTCATTGCCTCGAAATCCTGCGCCGTCTTCCAAACTTTCGCGATCGCGGGGTCGGCGAGTTCGGCCGCGTCGGGCGGGGTGGGCTGGATGGTCGACAGGGTCATCAGCGCACCTGCAGATCGGCCTGGAGCGCGCCGGCCGCCTTGATGGATTGCAGGATGCTGATCATGTCGCGCGGCCCGACACCGAGCGCGTTGAGGCTCGCCACCAGATCGCGCAGCGTGACGTTGGCGTGCAGGATACCGAGGCGTTTGTCGCTGCTGTCGTCCACCTGCACGTTGGTGCGCGGCACCGTCGTGGTCGTGCCGTTTGAGAGGGGGCCCGGCTGGCTGACCCGCGGCGTTTCGGTGACGCGGATGGTGAGGTTGCCTTGCGCGATCGCGACCGTGCTGACGCGCACATTCGCCCCCATGACGATGGTGCCGCTCGCCTCGTCGATAATGACGATCGCCGGGCTGTCGGGCTCGACGCGGACTTCCCCGATGCGGGCGAGCGTCTCGACCACGTCGCGCCCGCCGAGTTCGAGCGCGACCGTGCGCGGGTCCGTCGCGCGCGCGGGGGCGCCGCCCAGCGCGGCGTTGACCGCGGCGGCCATGCGGCGCGCGGTGGTGAGATCGGGGTTGCGCAGCGCGAGCCGCAGGGCGGGGTGCGCGCCGAGCTGGTAGCTGATCTCCCGCTCCACCGTGGCGCCGTTGCTGATGCGCGCCGATGTTGGGGTGTTGCGGGTGACGGAGCCGGCCGCGCCACGGGCGGCGATGGCGCCGGTGGCCAGCGCGCCCTGCGCCAGGCCGTAGACCTCGCCGTCTGCGCCCATCAGCGGCGTGACCAGCAGGGTGCCCCCTGACAGATCCTTGGCGTCGCCCAGCGCGGACACCGCGATGTCGATCCGGCTGCCGGCGCGAGCGAAGGCGGGCAGGGTGGCGGTGACCATGACGGCGGCGACGTTTTTGGTGGACAAATTCGCCGCCTGGTCGCGCGTGTTGACGCCCAGCCGCTCCAGCATGCCGATCAGGGATTGCTTGGTGAACACGTTGGAATCGAGCTTGTCGCCGGTGCCGTTGAGACCGACGACGAGGCCGTAGCCGACCAGCTGATTTTCCCGCACGCCCTCGACATCCGCGATGTCCTTGATCCGCACCTCGGACTCGGCGCGGGCGCCCTGGGCCGAGCCGGCCAGGGCGGGCAGCACGAGAAGGCAGAGAAGCCAGCTTCGCATCGGGAGACCTCGCGGGCAGCGGATCAGGTAGCGGAGTGTCAAGGATTTGCGGCCAGGGTTGGTGTGCGCCTGGCCACGGGCGGCAGCGACGGAAGCGCAATCGTCATGCCACGCGTCGCGTCAGGGTTTGCGCCGCGAGGAGGGCAGGGCGAGTTGGCGATGGAGCGGCAGAACATGCCGGGCGGCACTTCGGGCCGGCTTCTTTGGGTCGGCCGGGTTCTTGGGATTGAAAGGAGCATCGGATGATCGAACGGGTGGGCGGGCCCGCGCCGCCGCGTCAGGCGGTGATCCGGTCGAGGGGCCGCGAGAGGTTCGATCTCCTTGTGCAAGATGAGCCGGCCCCGCCGCCTGTCGGCGACGTGGCGGCGGTCGCTTTGGGCGGCATGCTCGCGATGCAGGAGGCCGAGGCCGACGCCGTGAGCGACCGCGAGGCGCGTCGCGACGGCGAAGAGATGCTGCGTGAATTGGCCGGGATGCAGCGCGATCTGCTGGGCGATGGAGTCTCCAGCGTTGGGCTCAGCCGCGTGGCGGATCTCGCGGCCCGGGCGCGCCCTGCCGCCGACAAGGGGTTGCGGGGCATTCTTGATGCGATCGCGCTGAGAGCCCGCATTGAGCTGGTCCGCTACGGCGCTGAAGGACAATGATCACGGCCCCGATGGCGCGGGTGAGGCACACTCCCCGTCGGCGGGCATGTCCCCTTGGCGCGGCTGAATTGCGTCGCTATAAGCCGCGCAACTCTCCGACCCGGGATTGGCCTGGGGGGGCTGCCGCAGGATCGCCACGCCATGATGGTCACTCTGCCCCAGGATTATCGTCCGTCGGATACCGACGAGTTCATGAGCCCACTCCATATCGAGTATTTTCGCCAGAAGCTGCTGCGCTGGCGGGCGGATTTGCTGCGCGACGCCGACGGAACCCTGGCCAGCCTCTCGGAAGGCGGCATTCACGAGGCCGATATAACTGACCGCGCCAGCGTGGAGACGGACCGGGCCCTTGAACTCCGTACGCGGGACCGGGCGCGAAAGCTGATCTCCAAGATCGATCAGGCCTTGGCCCGCATCGAGAACGGCAGCTACGGATTCTGCGAGGAAACCGGCGAGCCGATCGGCCTGAAACGGCTGGAGGCGCGTCCGATCGCCACCCTGTCGATCGAGGCGCAGGAACGGCACGAGCGCATGGAGCGCGTCCACCGCGACGACTGAGGAGCCGCGCGGCTTCAACAATCGGTTCGTTGAAGGTATGTTCGATCCCGATGGCCCGCAGAGGCCAGAAGGAAGGAACGTTCCCATGATCAAACGCCGCCACCTCCTGCAGGCCTCGGCCGGCCTGCTTGCCGCTCCCGCCATCGTCGAGCGGGCGCTTGCCGAGTCGAGCTTCGATTGGAAGCTCGCGAAGGGCTCCAAGATCGAGGTCAATTTCGCCAAATCGCCCCGCCCCGATGTCTTGGCGGCGCATCAGAAGGAGTTCGAGGAGCTGACCGGGATCAGGGTCGGCTTCGAGCAGATTCCCGAACAGCAGCAACGTCCGAAGGTCGCGGTCGAGTTCGCCTCCGGCCGGCCGAGCTTCGACGTCGTCAATGTCGCGCTCCATGTCCAGAAGCGGCTGATCGAGAAGGGGCATTGGATGACCGATCTGCGTCCGCTGCTCAAGGACGCGACGCTGACCTCGCCGGATTACGATTTCGCGGATTTCGGCGGCCCGGGCCTGCACGCGGCGACCGGACCGGACGGCATGCTGCACACGATCCCGATCAACCAGGACCTTTTCATCGTCTTCTACAACAAGAAGATGCTGAGCGAGGCGGGTCTCGCCTTTCCGAAATCGCTGGACGAGTTCTACACCGCCGCCAAGGCGCTGACCGCCAAGTCCAAGGGCGTGACCGGCTTCGTCGGGCGCGGCGTGCGCAACGCCAACGTGGTGGTGTGGAGCCATCTGTTGCTGGGCTGGGACCAGAAGACCATCTCGCCCGACGCCAAGACGCTGCTGACCGACACGCCGGATGCCATTGCCGCGGCGGAATACTATGCAAGGCTGATGCGGGAATGCGCGCCCTCGGGCGCCATCGGGTTCAACTGGAGCGAGTGCCAGACCACGTTCAGCCAGGCGCGGGCCGCAATGTGGATCGACGGCGTCGGGTTCTCGGCACCGCTGGTCGACAAGACGAAATCGCGGATTTCCGATGTCGTCGGCTTCGCGCCCGCGCCGCGCGGGCCGAAGGCGCAGAATTGCGCGACCTTCATCGATGGGATCGGCATCCCCGAGGCGAGCCGCAACAGGAAGGCGGCCTGGCTCTATGTGCAATGGGCGACCGGCAAGGCGATGAGCAAGGAGTTCCTGCGCACCGGATCCGGCACGCCGGCGCGGGCGAGCGTGTATCAGGATGCGTCGATCGTGAAGGCGAGCGACTTTCCGCAGGACTGGTTCGACACCGTGGCCGCCTCGCTCAAGATCGCCCGCTCGGGCCTTCCGGAGATCGTGGGCGTGACCGAGTTCCGCGACACGATCGGTGTGGGGCTGACCAACATCATCGGCGGGGCCGATGCGGCGACGGAACTGCGCAAGGCGACCGAGGCGTTCCGGCCGATGCTCGCCAAGGAATCCACCTGACGGTGGCGTGCCCCCCTTCCCGGTTCGGGAAGGGGGGCAGTGGCCTCACACAAGTTCGATCAGCGCCGCGATACCCTGGCCCACGCCGATGCACATCGTGACGACGGCGCGCTTGCCACCGGTTTTCTCCAGCGCGCTGACCGCCGTCATCGCGAGGCGCGCGCCCGAGGCGCCGAGCGGATGACCCAGCGCGATGGCGCCGCCATGCGGGTTCACGTGATCCGCGTCATCCGGCAGCCCCAACTGACGGAGCACCGCGAGCGCCTGGCTGGCGAACGCCTCGTTCAGTTCGATCACGTCGATTTCGCTGATCTTGAGGCCCAGCCGTTCGAGCAGCTTGGTCGTCGCGGGGGCGGGGCCGATGCCCATCACGCGTGGCTCCACCCCCGCCGTGGCCATCGCCACGAAGCGGGCGCGGGGCGTGAGCCCATGCCGCCGCGCGGCGTCCTCCGAGGCCAGAATCACCGCCGCCGCCCCGTCATTCACGCCGGATGCGTTGCCGGCGGTCACCGTGCCCGGGGTGCGAAACGGCGTTTTCAGCTTGGCGAGCATTTCCATCGTCGTGTCGCCGCGAGGATGCTCGTCGGTATCGACAACGACCTCGCCCTTGCGGGTCTTGATCGTGATCGGCGCGATCTCACGAGCGAAGAATCCCGCTTCCTGCGCGGCCTTGGTGCGCTGCTGGCTGCGCAGGGCGAAGGCGTCCTGATCGGCGCGGGAAATCTGATAGGCCTCGGCCACGTTCTCGCCGGTCTCGGGCATCGAATCGACGCCGTATTTCGTTTTCATCAGACCGTTGACGAAGCGCCAGCCGATGGTCGTGTCATGGATTTCGGCGCTGCGGCTGAACGCCTCCGCCGCCTTGCCCATGACGAAGGGCGCGCGCGTCATGCTCTCCACGCCGCCGGCCAGCATCAGGCCGGCCTCGCCGGCGCGAATGGCGCGCGCCGCGGTTCCGATCGCGTCGAGGCCCGAACCGCACAGCCGGTTGACCGTCGCGCCGGGCACATCAACCGGATACCCCGCGAGCAGCGTGGCCATGCGCGCGACGTTGCGGTTGTCCTCGCCGGCCTGGTTGGCGCATCCCATGTAGCAATCGTCGAGCGCCTCCCAATCGACCGAGGCGTTGCGTTCGCGCAGCACGCGCAGCGGATGGGCGGCCAGATCGTCCGTGCGAACGTCCTTCAGCGCGCCGGCATAGCGGCCGATCGGGGTGCGCGCGAAATCGCATATGAAGGCGTCGGGCATCGGCCGGGGCTCCCCTGGAGATTTTTATGATCCAGGCGGAAAGCTAGAGCGCGGGGTGTGCCGCGACAAGCGCGGGGCCCCCGGATGGCGCGTGGTCCTCGATGGCGCGGGCCCCTCAGAACGGCAGCAGGATATCGAGAACCTGCTGGCCCCAGCGCGGCTGCTGCTGATCGCTCAACTGGCCGCGCCCGCCATAGACGATCCGTGCCTCCGCCATACGATCGTGCTGAACGGTATTGTCGCTCGCCACATCCTGCGGGCGGATGACGCCGCTCACCTGCAGTTCGCGGAGTTCGCTGTTGTCCCGCATTTCCTGCTTGGCGGCGACGACGAGATTGCCGTTGGGCAGCACCTGCGTGATCATCCCCGCGAGCCGGAGCGTGACGGTCTCGTTGCGTTTCAGCGTGCCGGTGCCGCCGCTGGTGTTGCCGCTGCTCGCCGAAACCAGCGAGGCGGGGCTGATCGCGTTTCCCAGAATATGCGGCAGCGCGCCCTCCAGGCCGAAGAGATTGGGCAATCCCATCGTCTCGCTTCCGGTGTGGCCCGCCGTGGTGTTGTTCTCCACATCCGCCGCGTCGGTGACATTGACCACTACGGTGAGCAGATCGCCCACCTGGGCCGCGCGCTGGTCCTTGAAGAAGGCGCGGCTGCCGCTCGGCCAGAGCGTGTTGGCCTGCTGCGGCGCGTTCCGCTGGGCCGGCATGGGCATCGACAAGGGGCGATAGTTGTCGTCCTTGGTGGGATCGGAGATCGGCGACATCGCGGGGGGCCGCCCGACCTCGGACAGCCGCGACAAGGAATTGCAGCCGGCGAGCGGGGCGGACGCCAGCAGGCACATGGCGGCGAGGCGGGCGCGACTTCCTCTCATCGCGCCGCGACCAGTGCGCCGGCCTGCACACTCGCCGCCGGCGCGCTGCCCGGCGTCACCCGCACCCTCTGTGGGCCGAGTACCTCCGCGCCGAGGGTTGCGCGCGTGGCTGGATTGAGGACGGCGATGCGCTCGCCGATCGCGCCGTTGTCGAGCGCGATGCCCTGCGCAACCAGCGCGAGGCCTGGCGCGGAGAGTTCGATGACCACGCGCGCGCCCTTGAGAACCGCGCTTGGTCGCGCGAGGTCCGCGAGCGCGACGGGCTGGCCGGGCGCGACGGGACGGCGCAGCGCGAAGCCGACGATCTGGTCGGGCAGCCGGGCCACCTCGCCGCGCACGAGATCGGCCCGAACGCGCGCCATGCGGGTGTCGCCGGCCTCGATCACCGCCCCCACGGCGAGGCGATGCGGCAACACCGGCAGATCGAGCATTTCCGATACCCGACCCGAGAGCCGTTCGCGTTGCACCTCCATGCCCTCGGCTGTGACCGTGAGCAGCGCCGTGAAGCGGCCGGCCGCCGGATCGTAGTCCAACTGATCGATCGACAGACCCGGCTCGCTTTCCCGCGGGATTATCGGCGCGATGAAGCCGGGCAGTTCGATGTCGGTGTCCACCGGCGCGCCCAGCTGTCCGAGCGCCTCATGGAGCGCGGAGAAGACGGCGTCGCGCGGGAGTGGTCGCCCGGGCCGATCGAGCACCACTCGGTCGGACATCGACGCGGGACGCCAATCGACGCCGAATTGCCTGGCGATCGCCGCCAGTTGCGCCGCCTCGATGACGATGCGATTGCCGGGAGCGGGGGCCAGCCCGAGGATTCGCGAACCGCCCTCTCCGGCGCCGTCGAACAGATCGGCGACGCGGACCATCGGCGCCTCCAGCGTTGTCGCGCCGCGTAGCGTCGCCGCCCGCATGGCGGATGGATGCAGGATCGCGCAAAGGCACAGAATCGGCGGCAGGATGCGGCGCATGATGACCTCAGCGGAGATTTGTGAGAGTGGAGAGCATCTGATCGCTGGTCGTGATGACCTTGCTGTTCATTTCGTAAGCGCGCTGGGCGGTGATCAGATTGGTGATCTCGCTCACCACGTTGACATTCGAGGTTTCGACGAAGCCTTGCAGTACCGTCCCGAAACCTGGTGAGGCCGGCGTTCCGGTGACGGCGTTACCGCTCGCCGAACTTTGCAGGAAGAGGTTGTCGCCTTGCGCGTCGAGCCCGGTCTCGTTGGGAAACACGGCCAGCTGGATCGCGCCGACCGTGCTGGGGGCCGTCTGGCCCGACAGCGTGACCTGAACCTGGCCGGAGCTGTTGATCGTCACGTTCGTCGCGTTGCTGGGAATCGTGATGCCGGGCTGCACGACGTAGCCGTCGGCGCTCACGATGGTTCCCTCGGGCGACAGGGAGAACGTTCCGTCCCGCGTGTAGGCGGTCTCGCCCGATGGCAGCGTCACCTGGAAATAGCCGTTGCCCTGGACCGCCAGATCGAGCGTATTTGAGGTTTGCTGCAGGTTGCCTTGTTCGGTGATGCGGTAGATCGCCGCGGTTTTTACCCCGAGCCCCACCTGCGCCCCGGCCGGAACGACGCCGCCGGAATCCGACGAGTTGGTGCCGACTCGTCGGAGGTTCTGATAGATCAGGTCCTGGAACTCCGCGCGCCGCCGCTTGAAGCCCGTGGTCGTCATGTTGGCGATATTGTTGGAGATCACCTCCACGTTGGTTTGCTGGGCCTGCATGCCGGTGCCGGCGATATCGAGCGCGCGCATGGTGTTTCTTTCCGGACCGGTTTCTAGCCGCGTTTCTGGAGGATCTTGTCGATCGCGCCGTTCAGGCGGTCGCTCTCGGCTTGGACGAACTGGCTGACGAACTGAAACTCGCGCAGTTGCGTCATCATGCGTGTGACCTCCATCGTCGGCTGGATGTTGCTTTCCTCGACGGCGCCCTGCGTGATCTTCCCCGATGGGCTTGGGGCCGTGGAGGTCGCCGCCGCATCGAACAGGCGGCCGCCTTCCGCCTGAAGCTTCATCGGGTCAGCCGGAACAACGAGACCGATCTGGCCGATTTCGCCGTTCTCGCTTTGCAGGGTGCCGTTGGGGGCGACCGTCAGGACCGTATCCGCGGTCGCGACACGCAGCGGGCGGCCCGCGGTGTCGAGCAGCGCGTTGCCGTTCTCATCGGCGATCTGTCCGTCCGTTGTCAGCTCGAAATGCCCCGCGCGGGTGAGCCTGCGGCCGGCGGCGGTCTGAACCACGAAGAAACCGTCGCCCGATATCG
>Ga0116231_10011299_pt1 | contig 13820 bp, 11 predicted proteins | sample S1TSphgellanicum_2_FD_89695 | JGI IMG/M metagenome (GOLD analysis project Ga0116231, IMG submission 89695) | Host-associated microbial communities from peat moss isolated from Minnesota, USA - S1T2_Fd - Sphagnum magellanicum MG | ecosystem: Host-associated > Plants > Peat moss > Unclassified... | reverse complement strand
TCCGCCCGGGCTGGACAGCCCGCTCGCCATCCCGCGGTGCGTCTGAGACTCGGTCGTGCGCGCGCCGATCGCCGTCCAGCTGACCAGCTCCGAAAGGTACTGCGGCATGATCGGATCGAGGGCCTCGGTTCCCGCCGGCAGCCCGAGTTCGGCGATGTAGAGCAGTAGTTCGCGCGCGATGTGGATGCCCTTTTCAATGTGAAACGAATCGTCGAGATCCGGATCGTTGATCAACCCCTTCCAACCCACCGTGGTGCGCGGCTTCTCGAAATAGACCCGCATGATCGGGAAGATCGTCGCTTCGATCTTTGCGGCAAGGCCCTTGAGGCGCTGCGCGTACTCACGCGCCGCGACGACGTCGTGGATCGAACAGGGACCCACCACCACGAACAAGCGCGGATCGCTGCGCTCGAGTATCGCGCGCAGCACGTGCCGTGAACGGAACACGGTGTTCGCCGCCCTCTGCGTCAGCGGCAGGCTGCGCTTGACCTGATCGGGCGTCGCCAGCAATTCGCTGGAGAGGACATTGACGTTCTGCAATTGATCTTGAATGTTCACCATCGGCTCGATCTACATGGATGTCCTGATGTTCCAAAGCTCCGGAAAGAACTTCAACTCGAGCGCCTTGGTCAGGTAGCTGACCCCACCGGTGCCCCCGGTACCGCGCTTGAAGCCGATGATACGCTCGACCGTCTTCACGTGCGCGAAGCGCCAGAGCTGAAACTTGTAGTCCAGATCCACCAAATGCTCCGCGAGCTGGTATAGATCCCATTCCTTTTCGGAGTTGTGATAGACGCTGAGCCAGGCTGCGGCGACCTGCTTGCTCGCCTGGTAGGGCTCGGCGAAATCCCGATCGATCGCCTGCGGCGGCAGATCGAAGCCGCGGCGGCTGAGCAGCAGCAGCACCTCGTCGTAGAGACTCGGTGCCCGCAGCGCGCGCTCCAAGCTCTCATGGACGGCGGGGTCGCTCTGAAAGACCTTGATCATGCCCGCATTCTTGTTGCCGATCAGGAACTCGAGCAGCCGGTATTGCCAGGATTGAAATCCGGAGGACTTGCCGAGGGCGTTGCGAAACGCGGAATAATCGGATGGCGTGATCGTTGCGAGCACGTCCCAGGAGTGCAGCAGCTGCTGCTGGATGGTCGACACGCGGTCGAGCATCTTGAACGTCGGACCAAGATCGTCGCGGCGCACGCAATCGATGGTCGCGGTCAGTTCGTGCAGACAGAGTTTCATCCACAACTCGGAGACCTGATGGATCATGACGAACAGCATCTCGTCGTGATGAAAGGAGAGCGGGCGCTGCGCCCCGAGCAGCTTGTCGAGATGCAGGTACTGGCCGTAACTCAAGGCCTCGGTCAGATCCCAGTGCACCGGTTCGTCGCTGAGATCGACGAACGGCGAGAAGCGGGGCGTCGGCTCGTTCATGCCCTTCAGATCTTGAACACCCATTCCGGCACCGTCCGCCAACCGGACAACAGCTCGCGATCGAGGCGCTGGTAATCGGGTTCGAGCTTCTCGACCAGACCCCAAAAGCGGGGCGAATGATTCATGAATTTCAAATGCGCGAGCTCGTGCACGTAAAGGTAGCGTACGACCGCCGCCCGCTGAAACAGCAGCGAACAATTGAGGCTCAAAGTCCCTCGCGTCGAGCAGCTTCCCCAGCGCGTGCGCTGACAGCGGATCGAGACCCTTGCGACCGGGTAGCCCAGGCGTGCAGCGAGCTCGAGCAGCTGCGGGGTCAGCCGCTCGGCCGCGGCGGAGCGCAGCCAGCGACGCAGCAGCATGCGCGCGTCACGATCGTTGGGCGCCTCGAGAGCGAGGCGGCTGCCCTGCTCGCGCAGCGTGCGCCGCGGACCGACGCGCCAATGGACCTCGAAGCGTTCACCGGTTGCCTGGAATTCGACACACGCCGGGACGGGTTCCGCCGCTTGCACGACGCATTGCATGGCCGCGACTTTCCGATCGATCCACGGCGTGAAACGCTGCACGAAGTCGCGCACCGACTTCGCCGTCACGCCTTCGGGCACGACGATCTCGACGCGGCCGCCGATGTGGACACGAGCCGTGAGCCGGCGGGCCCGTGCGCTGACGCGCACCGCGAATGCATCGCTCGGGTCGCGCGCCTCGAACAAGGACAGTTGGTTGCCGGGATGCTTCATGCGCGCCGAATAATAACAGGTTCCCGGCGCACGCACGGACGCGCTGGATTATGTGAGAGATCAGCGCCGCACGAGCGCTGCACGTTCGCGTTGCGCCGCGCGGTAATCGGGAGCCGCGAGCAAGGATTTTTCGATCCAATTGCGGGCAGCGAGCACATCGCCCCGCTGCAGATACTCGCGACCGAGCGCGAGATACGCCTCCGCATGACCCCAGCCCGGCGTGTCGACGCTGGTTGCCGAACTCTGCTCGAACAGCTCGGCGGCCAGACGCAGCTCGGCGAATGCCTCGGCCGCTTCGGGCGACCCGGGTGCAGCGTGAGCGAGGCCGTTGCTGGCGTGCAACAGCAATACGCGCGGATTCCTTGGCGCGAGCTTGTAAGCGCGGGCGAGACGCTCGGCCGCAGCGGCACGCAGCAAGACGCCCTCGAGCTTGCGATAGACGGCGAGCTCGCCGAGGCAGGCCGACTCGAGCACGAGCCCCTCGACCTCGTGATCGTCGTGAGTATCGACGATTTTCAACTGCTCGGCGCAGTCGGCGAAGGCCTGGCTCGCCGTGCGCGCATCCTTCGGCTTGGCGAGCAGCGCGTAGCGATAGTCCGCGTTCCCCAGCTGATAGCGCAAGGCCATATCGGCGCCGTCGTCCTTGACCTCGGCCGTGAGCATCTGGCGCAGATCGGCGAGTTCGTTTACATCCTCGGTCTGGTAGGCGTAAAGAATCTGCGCCTCTAGGTCGCCGCCCATTTGCGAGGCGCAGGGCCAAGCCGCGACCAATCCGGCCAGCGCCGCGGCGCCTCGATGCTGGAATCTCATCGCCGCAGTCTACAATGGCCGCCATGACGAACAAACCCGCGGTCCTGCGGCCGTGACCTTAGCCGCGGCCGAGCTCGGTCCGCTCATCGATATCGGCGCGAACCTCACCCATGAAAGCTTCGCGGCCGACCTCGACGCGGTCCTCGCGCGCGCGCGCCAGGCCGGGGTGGTCCAGCAGATCGTCACCGGCGCGAGTCTCGCGAGTTCGGTTGCCGCGGCGGACCTCGCGGCCACGCACGTCGAACTGTTCGCCACCGCCGGGGTGCATCCACACCACGCGGCGCACTTCGACGCCGCGCAACTGACCGCGTTCCGGGAGTTGCTGGCACGCCCACAAGTCGTCGCGGTCGGCGAATGCGGTCTCGACTACTACCGCGATCTGTCGCCGCGCGCATCGCAGCGGCACGCATTCATCGCCCAATTGGAGCTTGCGGTCGCCACGGCCAAGCCCGTGTTCCTGCATCAACGCGATGCGCACGAGGACTTTGTGGCGATCCTCGGCGACTACGCGCGACGACTCGCCGGTGGAGTTGCGCACTGCTTCACCTGCGGCCGGCGCGAGCTCGATGCCTACCTAGACATGGGTCTTGCGATCGGCGTCACCGGCTGGGTCTGCGACGAACGGCGCGGCGGCGATTTGCGTGCGGCCGTCCCGCACGTGCCCGCCGACCGTCTCATGCTCGAGACGGATGCGCCCTACCTCCTGCCGCGGGACTTGGCGCAAAAGCCGGCATCGAGGCGCAACGAGCCGGCGTTTCTGCCGCACGTCGCCCGCGCGGTCGCGGCGTTGCGCAACGAGCCTGCCGCGGAGCTCGCCGCCAGGACCACGCAGAACGCCCGCCGCTTCTTCGCGCTGCGCCCGCGCGCCGGCGCACAGCCGGTACGCTAGAGATTCGTGAAGTTGTGCGGGCTGGGACGCAGCTGCCGGCGCAAATGGTTCCAGACTTCCAGCAGCCGCGGATAGCTCGGCGCGGTCTTCATCGATGCGTCCACGACCGGAAAATCCACCTCGATGCTGTCGAGCATCACGACCCATTTCGGCACGCCCTTGGTGAACTTGCCGACGTTCGAAAACAGCAGACGGCCCTCGACGGGCAGGTCGCCGACCAGAGCCTTGACCGCCGCGATCCGGTCGTAGAGCGCCGGTTGTGGATTCTCGAAGGTATAGCGTCGGCCGCGTGACATGACGGTCCACTCGCTCATCTGGTCGCCGCCGAAGATCAAACCCGGCACACGGCGGGTATCGAGGATCAACAGACCACGCGGCGTCAGCAACAAATGATCGAGATGAAAATAGCCGCCCATGCCGTCGGGCACCTGAGTTTGATGGACCGCCTCGAAGGCGATGCGCTCGAGCCGGGCGAGCAGGGCGCGCCGCCGCGCCCGGCGACGAAAGTAGCGGACGGCGCCCGTGAACGCGAGTGCGATGGCCGCCAATGCGGCCGCCAACCAGATCCAGCGCAGGTCGACCGGCAGATCCGTCATTCGAGCGCCGCGGCCAGAGCCCGCAGCGTCGGCGGTATGTCGAGGAATCGACTCGGCAGGCGCAGCAGGCGCGCGAGACTCTCCGGTACATCGATACGTTTGCCGATCAGCGGCTCGACGATCTCGTTGAATTTCGCCGGATGCGCCGTGGCGGCCAGCACCCAGGGTCGCCGTCGTTCCGCGGCGGGCAGGCGGGCATGGATCTCCGCCGCGGTCGCCGTGTGCGGACACCATTCGCGACCGAAGCGCCGAAAATCTTCGCGGATGCGCGCGCTGATCGCCGCGTCGTCGACGCTTGCCGCCGACAACTGGCCGCGCAAGGCTTCCCAATCCGGATACAGAGCGCGCAAGCGTTCCATGTTGCTTGGATTGCCGACGTCCATCGCCGAAGCCAGCGTGGCGATACTCTTGCGCGGCTCCCAAACGCCCGTCGCGAAGAAATCCGGCACGGTTCGATTGCGATTGTGCGCAAGGATGATCCGCCCGATCGGCAGGCCCAAGGCGCGCGCCCAGACGGCGGCGAACGCATTGCCGAGATTGCCGGCGGGGATGATGTACGAGGCGTCCTCGCCCGTGCGGCGGTGTACCTCGATGCTCGAGACAAGGTAATAGCTCATCTGCGGCAGCAGCCGGCCGATGTTGATGCTGTTGGCGGAACTGAAACGGTGCCTGGACCCAAGTTCGGCATCGACGAAGGCTTCTTTGACGAGCCGCTGGCAGTCGTCGAAGCTGCCGTCGACGCGCAAGGACATGACGTTGTCATCCCAGCAAGTCAGCTGTTGCTCCTGGCGCGGGCTGACGAGACCCTTGGGGTAGAGAATGACGATGCGCACCCAGGGACGCCGGTGAAAGGCGGCGGCCACGGCTCCGCCGGTATCGCCCGAGGTCGCCACGAGGATCGTCATGGGCCGCTGGCCGCCGGCTTCGAGCCGCTGCAGCGTCTCGGCGAGGAAGCGTGCGCCGAAGTCCTTGAACGCGGCCGTCGGCCCGTGGAACAGTTCCAAGGCGAACAGCGGATCGGCGCTCGCCTCCACCGGCGTCGTCGGGACCGGAAAATCGAGCGCTGCCGCGGTGATCGCACCGAGTTGCGGCAGCAGACGATCGCCGGCAAAAAAACCTTGCAAAGCCACGCTCGCGAGCTCGGCAAGACTCGATAGATCCGCGAGACTCGACGGCGCGAGTGTGGGCAAGCGCTCCGGTACGTACAAACCGCCGTCAGGCGACAGGCCGCGGGCGATCGCCTCGCTGAGCGGCACGTCCGGCGCCGCGCCTCGCGTGCTCACGAAGCGGAGCGCGGACATCAAGCGCGCACCACACGCGCGCCGACGTTCTCGATCGTCGAGATCCAGTGATCGGCGGCGAGATCATGCGCCGCGAATGCGGCGACCATGGCACCGCGCACGGCCTCGGCATATTGAATTTCCGACCAGGCAAACACCGTCGGGCCGGCTCCCGAGATCGAGCAGCCGAGCGCGCCCGCCGACATGGCGCCGCGCTTGACGTCCATGAAACCGGGAATCAGCTGATGTCGCTGCGGCTCGATGATCACATCGTCGAAGGACTCGCGAATCATGTCCAGATCGTTCGAGTAGCAGCCGCTGATGAAGCCGGCGAGATTCGCCGTCTGCCACACGAAGTCGGAACGCGTCACATCGGTCTTCAAGATGGCGCGCGCCTCGCGCGTACCGAGGTGCATATGTGGATGGATCAGAACGCAGCGCAAGGATTGCGGCACCGGAATCTGCTTGACGCGCGGGTGATCGATGCCGACGGTCAGCACCAGGCCGCCGAACAGACTAGGCGCGATGTTGTCGAGATGCGCCGAACCGCTCGCAACGATCTCACCCTCCATCGCGAATTTGAGCAAGCGCAGGCGATTCAGAGGCTGCTCGAGCAGGGCGTTCGCCGCAACCACGGCGGCAACCGCGGACGCGGCAGACCCGCCCATGCCGGAGGACAGCGGAATGCCCTTTTCGATTTCCAACTCGAAGCCGTAGCGTAGTCCGAGCTCCGCGTGCAGTGCCTGCACCGCCCGTCCGGCCGTATTCTTCGGCGGGTCCACGGGCAGCTCGCCGGCCACACCGGTGACCTTCAGGATCCGCACCTCGGCCGCTTCGATGCGCCGAACGCGCACCCGGTCGCCCACCGCCTCGACCGTGTGGCCGAGAATGTCGAAGCCGATCGCCACATTGGCGACGGTGGCGGGCGCGAAAGCTGTCACATCATTCAGCACGATGAGTCCTTCATGGGCGCGCCGGCTTACAGATGCGCGCCGAGATACGCCGCGAGGCGCAACAGATCCGAGAACACCCCGCCGGCCGTCACCTCGGGTCCCGCACCCGGACCTTGCACGATCAGCGGATTGTCACAGTAGCGCCGCGTGGCGAAGCGCACGACATTGTCGGTCAGCGCGATGTTGCCGAAAGCATGCTTGGCATCGAGACGCGTCAAACCGACGCTCGCCTTGCCACGCGCATCGATGCGTCCAACGTAGCGCAGCACCTCGCCCTCGGCCCGGGCCGCGGCCAGGGTGCGGGCCATCGCGGCATCGAACTCCGGCAGCCGCTGCATGAATTCCAGGATCCCGCAGGCCTGCACCGCCTCGGGCACGAGACCCTCCACCTGCACATCTGAGAGCTCCAGGGTCAGCCCCATCTCGCGCGCCAGGATGATCAGCTTGCGCGCCACATCCACGCCGGACAGATCGTCGCGCGGATCCGGCTCGGTGTAGCCCTTGTGTTTGGCCGTGCGCACGATCGAGGAAAATGGCTCACGCCCGTCGAACACGTTGAACAGGTACGCGAGCGTGCCGGAAAAAATGCCTTCGATGCTGGTGATCTCGTCACCCGTCTCGCGCAGATCCCGCAGCGTCTGGATGATCGGCAAACCCGCTCCCACGGTCGCTTCGTAGAGGTAATGGCTGCCGGCGGCACGTCGCGCCTCTTGGATCGCGCGGTAATACGGCAAGGGACCGCTGTTGGCCTTCTTGTTCGGCGTGACGAGGTGCAAGCCGCGGGCGAGCCAGTCGCGATAGTGCGCGGCGACCTCGGCGCTCGCCGTGCAATCGATGAGCACCGAGTGCGGGATGTAATCGGCCTGCACGTGCTGGCAGAACTTGTCCAGATCGAGCGGCACGCCGCGGGCGGCGAGCGCGGCCGGCCAGTCGCGCAGATCGATTTCGGTCTGCTCGAGCAGCATCAGCTTCGAGGTGGCGATGGCGCGCACGCGCAGATCCACGTTGAGCGAGCGCAGGCGCTCCAGCTGGCCTGCGATCTGCTCGAGCAGCACGCGGCCGACCGTCCCCGGGCCGATCAGACCGATCGACAGGGTGTGCGGCGAGAGATAGAAACCCGCATGCACGGCGCGCAGCGCCTTGGCCGCGCTCTTGCCCTCGACGACCACCGAGATGTTGCGTTCCGAGGCGCCCTGCGCGATCGCGCGAACGTTGACGGTCGCGCGACCGAGCGAGGCGAAGACCTGCGCGGCGATACCGTGCGCTCCGGCCATGCCGTCGCCGACGACCGCGAGAATGCTCAAGCCTAAGCCGACGTCGACGCTCTGGATCTGGCCGTCGCGCAATTCCGTATCGAATGCGCGGCGTACGACCTCCTCGGCGTGTACGGCCTGAGTCTCGGGAATCGCGAAACAGATCGAATGCTCGGAGCTGCCCTGCGAGATCAGGATCACCGAGATTCCGGCATCGCGCAGCGCGCCGAACAGGCGATGCGCCGTGCCCGGAACGCCGATCATGCCCGCACCCTCGAGATTGACGAGGGCCACGGGATCAATGGTCGTGATGCCCTTGACCTTGAGCGCCGAGGTCGGATTCGCGCAAATCAAGGTGCCGCGCTTCGCCGGCGCAAACGTGTTGCGAATATAGATCGGAATGTCGCGCGCGACCGCCGGTTCCATGGTCTGCGGATGAATGACCTTGGCGCCGAAATAGGCAAGCTCCATCGCCTCGTTGTAGGACAGCTGGTCGATCACCTGGGCATCCGGGACGAGCCGCGGATCGGCGGAGAGGACACCGTCGACGTCGGTCCAGATGTGAATCTCGCGCGCATACAACAGCGCACCGAAGATCGAGCCCGAGAAGTCGCTGCCGTTGCGGCCGAGTGTGGTCTGCAGGCCCGCACGCGTGCTTGCGATGAAGCCCGTGACGACCAGGCGGCCGACGAAGTCGGCGGGCACCAAGGCGCGCAGCTGTTGCTCGCTCGATGACCACTGCACCGCGGGTCCGAGCGGACCCCAATCGACCACCACGACCCGGCGTGCGTCGATCCAGAGGACTTCGCCGGGCGTCCGCGCGCGTTCACGCAAGAAGGGAGCGAACAGGCGTGTCGACCAAATCTCGCCGTAACCGGCGATCACGTCGCGAACCGAATCCGGTGCGCAACGGATCAAGCGCACTGTCTGCAGCATGCCGGCGATGTCCAACAGGTCGCGGTCGAGATCGGCGCGGTAAATCGCCTGTGCGGCGGGCGAAACCAGCTCGGCAGCCAAGTCGACGTGGCGCTGATGCAGCGCGTGCAATTGCGCGGTGAAATCGGCGTCGCGGCGTTCCGCGAGCTTGACGAGGCCGAGCAGAGCGTCGGTCACCCCGCGGCAGGCGGACAGAACCACCGCTTCCCGGGGGTTACGGGACGCCTCGATGATGTCCGCCACGCGCCGAAAGCAGCTCGCGTCCGCGACGCTCGAGCCGCCGAATTTATGTACCGTCCAGTTATCCATGATCACGCGGGCAGATTTTCAGGTTTGCCAAGCGATTCCGCTAGACTCTCGAGCGTGAATCACTCCATTGCCGAATTATGCCGTTTTTTTCGCCAGTCCGCCCGGAAGGAAGCAGGTCTCGTACTCGCGACGGTGCTGCGCACCGAAGGCTCGACCTATCGCAAAGCCGGCGCGCGGGCGCTCATCGATGCGAACGGTCAGGCGAGCGGCATCTTGAGCGGCGGCTGCCTGGAGGCGGATCTGCGTGAGCGCGCGGCACGCGTTCTGGCGCGCGGCCGACCTGAACGCGTCTGGTACGATACGCGCGCCTCGGAGGATCCCATCTGGGGCATCGGCTCGGGCTGCGAGGGAGCGATGGACATCTGGCTGCAACCGGAGTTGCCGCAGCCGGTATTCCCTGTCATGCAGTATCTGCAACATTGTCTCGCCCTCGATGTTCCCGCGCAGTTGGCGACCGTCGTGGGCGGCGAAGCGACTCAAGCCGAACTCGGGAGCCACGCGTTTCGCGGCCAGGGAGCCGCCAACCCCTTGGCAGCAATTCTTGCCGCGACGCTGGTCGAGTCCGCCACCGATGAGCTGCGCTCGGTTAGGTTCGAGGAGCGCTCGCTGGAAGTGTTCGTCGGCCGCTTGAGCTTACCGCCGCGCCTGCTGATCTGCGGCGCCGGTTTCGACGCAATTCCGGTGCACAATTTCGCCGCCGCACTGGGCTGGCAAGTGACGGTATTCGACCATCGTCCGGCGTATGCGAATGGGGCACAGTTTCCGCTCGCGGCACGCGTGCTGTGTGCAAAGCCTGCGGAACTCGCGCAGCAGCTCGATCCCTCGGCCTTCGATGCGGCGATCATCATGAGTCATCACCTGCAAGCCGACATCGCTTATCTAGGTGCGCTCGCTGCGCAGCCGCCGCACTACATCGGCCTGCTGGGACCGGCGAGTCGCCGTCAGCGCCTGCTCGCGGAGGCCGGCAGTGCGGCACAAGGCCTCGCGCCGCGCATTCATGGACCGGCCGGACTCGATATCGGTGCCGGCACACCGGAAGCGATCGCGCTGGCGATCGTCGCGCAGATCCAGGCGGCGCTCTCGGGTAAAGCCGGCGGTCCGTTTGCGCTCAGCCACCCCGTCGACGCTCGGTCTTTCGGCGCTCAGTGTTTGGGAGCTCAGTCTTTGTAGTAGCCGCGTGCGCCGCTGACTTCGATATCCGTTCCACCCTGCGGCGAGGGTTTCAAGGCGACGACGTAGGCGATGCCATTGTGGCCGGCTGCCACCAGCAGCCATACCTCGCGGCGATCGGGCAGAATCTTGATGTCGGCGATCTGCGGCGGCGGTCGCCCGGCGCTCGCTTCCGTATCGCCGATCAACAATAGAATGTTGCGCCTCGTCGGCGCGTCGGCGCGTGTCGGGCCGCTCGGCAGATCGGCCAGCACGACGGTCAAACGCTCGGCGCCGTTGATCTTGATGGCGCGCCAGCGAAACGGCGAGCCCTCGGCGGCGGCCAGGCGGTTCGAGGCATCCAGGTTCGCGCCGAGCGATCCCGAGCCGCCGGCACAGACCGCGAACAATCCGGCGCTGAACAACATCACCGCCGCCATTCGCACCGATGCCATCTCGCAGCCCCGACGGCTCAGTGCGACTTGGCGCGCGGCCTGAAAGCTGCGGGCTTGCCTGAGTCCGGCTTGCCGCGGCGCCGGGCGAGGCTCGGCCCGGGCTTCGGCAGCCCCGTGTGCTGCGTCCGCATGGGTGTGGTGCCGGCACGGCCGCGCATCGCTGCGACGGGCTGATAGGCAGGGATCAGGTGGTGTTTGCCGTTACCGATCAAGTCGGCGCGTCCCATGCGCTTCAGCGCTTCGCGCAGTAGCGGCCAGTTCTCCGGGTCGTGATAGCGCAGGAACGCCTTGTGCAGGCGCCGCACCCTGATGCCCTTCGGAACGACGACGTCCTCGCTCGCCCGCGACACGCGTTTCAGCGGGTTCTTGCCGGAGTGATACATCGCCGTTGCGGTCGCCATCGGCGACGGCAGAAACGCTTGCACTTGATCGGCGCGGAAGCCGTTCTTCTTCAGCCACAAGGCAAGCTCGAGCATGTCTTGATCGCGCGTGCCCGGGTGAGCGGCGATGAAATAGGGGATCAGATATTGTTCCTTGCCCGCCTCGCGCGAATACTTGTCGAACAGCTCCTTGAACCGGTAATAAGTGCCGACGCCCGGCTTCATCATCTTCGACAGCGGCCCCTCGCCGATCGCCTCGGGAGCGATCTTGAGATAGCCGCCGGTGTGATGAGTCGCGAGTTCCCGGACGTACTCCGGCGACTCGATCGCCAGATCGTAGCGCACCCCCGAAGCGATCAAGACCTTCTTGACGCCCGGCAGCGTGCGCGCCCGCCGGTACAGATTGATCAGGGGCGCATGATCGGTGTTCAAATTCGGACAGACCCCCGGATAGACGCAAGACGGCCGGCGACATGCGGACTCGATCGCGGCGCTCTTGCAGTGCAGCCGATACATGTTGGCGGTCGGGCCGCCGAGATCCGAGATGACGCCCGTGAAGCCCGGCACCTCATCGCGGATCGTCTCGATCTCGCGGATCACGGAGTCCTCGGAGCGGCTCTGGATGATGCGCCCCTCGTGCTCGGTGATCGAACAGAAGGTGCAGCCGCCGAAGCAACCGCGCTGAATCGCAACCGAGAAGCGAATCATGTGGTAGGCCGGAATCTTCGCGGCGCCGTACCTCGGATGCGGACGGCGCGCATAGGGCAATTCATACACTGCGTCCATGTCGGCCGTGGCGAGCGGAATCGGTGGCGGATTCAGCCAGACGTCGAACGCGCCATGCCCTTGCACGAGCGCACGCGCATTGCCCGGGTTCGATTCCAGGTGCAGGATGCGCGACGCGTGCGCATACAGCACGGCATCGGCGCTCACCTGGGCATACGAAGGCAGCCGGATCACGCTGCGCTCGCGCCGCGCGTTCGGCACCTTGCGGAAGAACTTCACGACGTTCTCGACGGGCGCAACCGGAGCCGCACCCGCACCCACGCCGGGCGCAAGCGCGCGCATGCGTTCCTCTTCGCTCTCGTAGGGATTCACGCGCGGCGCAAGCGGTCCCGGGGTATCGAGCTCGGTCGAGTCGATCTCGATCCAGTCGGCCGGCAAGCCGCGGCGCACGAAAGCCGTACCGCGCAAATCGGTGATCGCACTGATGGGTTCGCCGGCAGCGAGCCGGCGGGCGATCGCGCCGATCTGGCGCTCGGCGTTGCCGAACACCAGCAGATCCGCCTTCGCATCGACCAGCACCGAGCGACGCACCTGCTCCGACCAATAATCGAAATGCGCAATGCGCCGCAGGCTCGCCTCGATGCCGCCGACCACGATCGGTACGTCGCCATAGGCTTCGCGCACGCGTTGCGAATAGACGATCACGCAGCGATCGGGCCGCTTGCCGCCCTGCCCTCCCGGCGTGTACGCATCGTCGCTGCGCACCCGGCGGTCCGAGGTGTAGCGATTGACCATCGAATCCATGTTGCCACCGGTCACGCCGAAGAACAGGCGCGGCTTGCCGAGCGCCGCGAAATCCCGAGTGCTATGCCAGTCGGGCTGGGCAATGATGCCGACGCGAAAACCCTGGGCTTCGAGAACGCGGCCGATGATCGCCATGCCGAAGCTGGGATGGTCCACGTAGGCATCCCCGGTGACGACGATCACGTCGCAGCAATCCCAGCCGAGCGCATCCATTTCCGCGCGCGAAGTCGGCAAGAATGGCGCAGGCCGCGGGCCTGCGCGTGCGGCTTGCGGAGCAGGGAACAGCGGCGAGACGGTTTGCATCGCCGCGATTAGAACGGAAACGGCTCGACAAGTACAACGAAAAGCGTCGTATCAGCCGAGGTCGAGCGGAAAGTAGAGTTGTGCATCCTCGCGCTGAATCAACAAAGCCACGCTGTGACCGGCACGCGCAACCTCACGCTTGAGTTCGGCGATCGAACTGACCGCGGCGCCGTTGACGCCCAGTACCACGTCTCCGGCCTCGACGCCGGCCGCGAGCGCGGGACCCGACACCTCTTCGACGACCAGGCGACCCTTGGTGTGCAATTGCCGCTGCTCGTCCGGATCGAGCGGCCGCAGCGCGAGGCCCAGCTTGCCGCCGTCATCTTCCGCATCGGACTTGGCGACCTGTGCCGGCTCGTCCTCGAGCAGGACGGTGCGCACCGTTACCTCCTCCTGCTTACGGTCGTGCCACACGCCGAGACGCGCGTCGCTGCCGGGCGGCAGGCCCGAGATCGCCGCCGGCAAGTCGACACTCTGATCGATCGGATGACCATTGACGCTGAGGATCACGTCGCCGGGCTTGAGGCCGGCTTTTTCACCGGGGCTCTTGGCTTCGACGGCGCTGACGAGTGCGCCGTGCGGATTGCCCAGACCGAAGGTCTGCGCAAGCTGCTGGTTGACTTCCTGTACCGCAACACCGATGCGGCTGCGTGCCACCTTGCCGTTCTTGAGCAGTTGATCCTTGACGTTCAGAGCGAGGTCGATCGGGATCGCGAAGGACATGCCCATGTAGCCGCCCGTGCGGCTGTATATCTGTGAATTGATCCCGATCACCTGGCCGTCCATGTTAAATAGAGGACCGCCGGAATTGCCCG
>Ga0116231_10011297_pt1 | contig 13823 bp, 7 predicted proteins | sample S1TSphgellanicum_2_FD_89695 | JGI IMG/M metagenome (GOLD analysis project Ga0116231, IMG submission 89695) | Host-associated microbial communities from peat moss isolated from Minnesota, USA - S1T2_Fd - Sphagnum magellanicum MG | ecosystem: Host-associated > Plants > Peat moss > Unclassified... | reverse complement strand
TAATTAATCATTTGACAAACATGTATCAAAGTTGCCAAGGTACTACACTATAGTAATTAGTTTTGAAAATTTGGATTTCAACAAATAAAATATTGTTGAAGATTCAATATTGTCCTTTACAACCTTTTTTGTTATTAATTTGTGTCTGTGAAAAACTCAACGTTTCTGAAAGTGGTAGAATTAGTGTTGAAGCTGGCAAGGTAGTAGGTACTTGATCTCAACACGAAGATTTGACTTGGGATTGGGGTGAGACCATTAGATTGAAAACATTATCACAATGGGTCATGACTCATACTGGGTAAAAATATGCAGAGGAAGAGCATCAATGGCGTCATTGCTGTAATCAGCTATTTTAAATTTGGAATCAGGCTTGGAAACTTGCCAACCTCAATACCTCACTAGAAAGCCTCACTTGTAACCTCCTTGTAGAAAAGGGTGTAAAGGGATGCACTTGCAATCTTCAATTGTTGTTGTCAAACAATTTGCAAGGTAATTTTAAGAGTCATGTTCAGCTTTGACATGGAGTTTGTGTCTGGATTTTGGTTCCTTGTTGTCGGGGTGGTCACTTTGCTATTGTACTTTGCATGGCTTGCTTCGAAGGTATCGTCTCAACCCCCCGGACCGCCAAACTGGCCAATTGTTGGATCTTTGTTTTATTTGAGTCGTCCCATTTATCATTCCTTGGGAGAGCTTGCAAAGAAGTATGGACCAATTATGTGCTTACGCTTGGGATATTTGAATCAAATTGTAATTTCGAATGCTGAAATGGCCATGGAGGTGTTGAAAATTCATGATGTTGACTTTGCATCTAGGCCTTTACTAGTTGGAGCTAAACATCTAAGTTTTGATTGGAATGACATTATCCTCACCCCATATGGAGATACTTGGCATCTACTCCGCAAGATTTGGGTTACGAAACTCTTCACAAAAACAAGGCTCAACCATTTTGAACTTGGGCGTCAAGAGGAGGTGGCCTATATGGTGGAGAACATCACTACACATTGTCAAGAAGGGAAACTTATTGCAATGAAACCTATTTTCCTTCAACTAATTACCAATAACATTTGTCGAATGTTATTTGGAAAACGTCATGAGCAATTTGATGGTTTTCTTAGAAAAAATATTGTTGATTTCTTCAACTCCATGTCAAAGATAGGAGTGGTAGGAGGTAAACCTAACATCAGTGATCTCATACCAATTTTAAAACCATTTGACTTGCAAGGGTTTGAAAGACAATTGAAGCTCATAAGAAATGAGATAGAAAGTTGTCTTTCGAACATCTTCATGGAATATCGAAAGGGAAACAAAATTGTTGATGATTTCACAACGACAAATTTCGTTGAAATTTTGTTGAATCTTGATGAAAAACTTGAAGATCAAGCAATAATGGGAATTATAGCGGTATGTGCATCCCATCTAACTATATTTAATTTAATGATATGCATGTAATTTACATTCCTTATGTTCATTGACATTAAATGTTTTTTATTTTTTTCTAAGCTCATGAAATTTTTATTGTTTTTGGATTACAGGATGTGATCGGGGCAGGAGTGGACACAACTACAAGCACTTTGGAATGGGCATTACTTGAACTCATTCACCGACCTAATATTATGAAGAAGGCACAAGAAGAAATTGATAAAGTTGTTGGTAGGAATAGGCCAATGCTCGAATCAGATCTTCCTAATTTACCTTACTTGCAAGCCATAATTAAAGAAAACTTTCGTTTACACCCTGCAGCTCCAACAGCAATCCCTCACCTTAATAATAAAAATATTATAATTTCAAACTATAATATTCCTGCAAATAGTATTGTGATTGTGAACCTATGGGCTATTGGTCGTGATCCAAAGGTATGGAATAAGCCACAAGAATTTGATCCATATCGGTTTGTTGATTCTGATATCAACATTCGAGGGAGACATTATGGCCTATTACCATTTGGATCAGGTCGTCGACAATGCCCTGGTTTTGATATTGCCCAACTCATGGTGCAATATGGTCTTGCAGTAATTCTTCATGCATTTGATTGGTCTCCACAACCTGGTGTTGAGCCAAAAGACATGAATGTCATGGAAGGCATTAATGGATTCACTTTGGCACCAGTTGAACCTCTAGTTGCAATTGCAAAGCCTCGTTTACCAACCCAAGTATACAAGGGATTCATTTAAATGGGTAATCAAAGCAAAAAATATATGTAGCTAGTAATATATATATACTCAAAGTTCCATGATATGTTCATTTAATTGTGCAAGTTATGGGATTAAATGTGTTTTCAAAAAGTAGGATTGAATTTTTCTCTTCAAATAATGTACAAAACATTACCCAAACAATCTTTTGGTGCCATTATGTACCAATCTTTTGATGTCATTATGTAATCTTATGGCATCACATCTTGTGGTTGAATTCGCAACTTGGATGAAGATGATGAAGCAATTTAGAATAATGGAACTTTGTTACTACCTTGAAAATCAAGGCTTAGGGCAATGCTTTGAAATGATGAGTAGTTCACATCATTGTTGAAGCAAATTAATGAAAATAGAAAGAAAATTTTTAATTAATTTTGACAATTAAAAGGTTTATGTAAAATTGACAGCTAAAATATCCTTACAAATATTCCTAAAATATAAATTTTATTTGCATAGAACATTCAAATTGAAGATTGAAGATCTTTTGACCATGGTCTTCACTTTCTTGGTTTAGACTATTTTCCATATTATTGATTATTTTGTAGAATGGTCTTGATTGTCACATTTAAATGCTTTGTAAGGTGTTATGAGCAATATTCATGCTAAATTTAGTAGAAGAAAATTGTGGATCAACAATAAAGTGGACAACATGAATTTCATTTGGTATATGTACTCTTCCAAAATTTTCAAAATGTGGCAAAGAAGGAGCAAACATGATCTACTCAAAATGACTTTTGGCACATTGGTCATCCAAATCCACAACTTTGCATTTCAACATAAAAACTACAATCATTTCCAAAAACACCACATTTTTCTTTGTGCACATGAAACAAAATTAGTTTCACACACCCATACGCACTTTCTTTTTTTCATGAAGAAACTACAATTCATTCCACACATGTTTGGAATATATTTTGTTCTAAATTACATGTTAGAAATGTTTAATTTAACTATATAACAATTTGTGACCAAAAAGTCTCTTATTGTTAAGTTTTACTCTAGAAATGTACCATTGCGTTCAATAATATTGTACATATGGGAAGCTTATTGCAATTTCTTTTGGGTGCAATCTATTTTTGAAAAAAAAATAGTATGTCAAAATTTGGGCATTACATACCCAAAAGAGGATCTGAGGGAGGTGGGTATTATGTGAGGGAACATTGATTTTTCCACCCTAGGATTATAATCTATTTTTTTAATATTCACAATATAAAAAATTGTACATTTTAATCATTTATGGAATTTTGGTACCATATATTTGTTTAAATTTCTAGTTGAAGTTGTGAGTGATATAGATGTTGTTGGCCATAAGGACAAAACATTTAAAAATAACATGTTTTTCAATTCTTTTAAACTCCAATACAACAAGGCATATTTTCCCTTATTATCTAGAAGAAGGATTCATGGGTTTTGCCACTACCCAAATGCAGTAGGTGTTTAATGAAATAAAACAAAAATTCACTAATATGCAACTTGTATTTTTAGTCACAAATGATTTACAACTAAAAAGTTTACCGCATATGTTTTGGGTTTCAATCTCATTTTCAAAAATATATAATTGAGTAGGTCAATGACAACTAATTAGTTAACTAATTAGCTAATAAAATTACTAATTATTTAATGAATAAAATATAGAAAAAATAATTAATAAAACTGGAATTAATTAATTAACAACCAAACAAGAAACTAATTAACTAATTATAGTACTATTCATCAATATATTATGATTATTCAATTAATTATATTATTTATGATTATTAAATATTACTTAATTTATTAGCTAGATAAACAGTAATAATATTTATTTTAAATAATATTGTTATGATTTATTAAGCAATTTAATTAACTAATTATTAATAATTAATTAAATACTATTCCAACTAAATAATTAATATAATGACTGAAATATTGAGTAATTAATAATTTAAAAATTAATTATAAATATTAAGTATTTTTAATTTAATAATATAATTAAAACCTAGCCTAGGTTAACTATTTTATTATATTTATTTCCATTTTTATTTTCATTTTTATAGTTAATAATAAATTTAAACATAAATATTTAATAGTAAAAATAAAATTAATTCAATTATTATTGTAGCTAATTGGTAGCCAAGGTTAATTATTTTATTTTTATGATTCATATAATTACTTCACTAATTATAGATATTTATGAACTATTACAATAAATCTTTTATATTTTTAATAAGTGTATTTTTCCTTCGAAAATAATTTCTGCATTTGTATAATAATTTATTAGATTTCCATTTTAACTACGCAATAATTATTATAAAATAATAAAACTGAAAATAAAAATTATATATCAGTAATTGATTATAATCATTGAGTAATTCATAAATAATAATAATAATAATAATGTAATTTGTAGCTAGCCTATGTTAACTGTTTTATTATTATAATTATTATTATATATGATTATGTCACTTATTAGAGCTATTATGATATATTATAATTATTTTTTAATAAATAAAAATTAATTCTTAATAAGTAGATTAGTCATTTGAAAATAATATACTAGTGATTAAATATCAGTAATTACATAATTAGTTTTTAAATTTTAGTCAAAGATAATTCTGAATTTTAATTTCTTATTACATATAATTCATATAAATACATAATATAATATTAATATTGATAAATATCATTTGTAATAATTTTAAGAAGTATAATAAGTTGGTGTGGATAAACTTATAATATGGGCACAATATATTTGGTAAATATCTTATAGAAAATTTTAATATACTCAAAATATCCACTAATTAATGTAACCATAATATCAAGGCCATTTATGTTAATAATAATATTTGAATACATATGTAATATGGTTGTTCATATACATTTTATACATTTATAAATTTTAATACATTCAACTATATTCCTTAAAATTCACAAAATACACCTTTGTATATTCATAAGTTTGTGACTAAATTGGTCACATTTGCGACTAATGGGACATAAATTGTTCTTTTTGGATGAAACCCAAACTAAATGTTGTTCACATGTAAGGATGAACATCAAAATAAACACAAATTAATTGCGAGTTAGTCGCAAACGTGACCAACACAAAAAATACTTGCAAAAATTTCCAAATGTAATTGCAAATAATTAATAGTCACATGTAGTTGCAAATAGAATGGTTACATTTTGGCCAATTTCTACTAGTGAATAATTATTATAATTTTGAAATAATCTAGGACGTTCAATTCAAATGTTTAAATGATTTCATATTATGGCATGTGGCCCAATGTAAATATGCCACATGGCATTAAAAAATGAATTTCATATAAAACATTAATGTTAGGTTGGTGGGTATTTAGGTAAGTATGTAAATAGATGCCCTTAAACCTAGGTTACCTACCTACCTACCTATGCAAAAAAGTAGGTAAGTACATAGGTCAACCTGGGTAGGTAGGTTAAATTAGATACCTACTTGGCTAGGTAGATAAACAAGTTGAAGAAGTAGGTAGTTTAAAATTTTACATAAATTTTATTATTATTTTGAGTTGAACCTTTTGATTGGTTCATCCAATGTGCACAATTTTCTTAATGTGAAATTGGATGATCACACCTTTTGTTTATATAATGTTCAAAATAGGAATGGAAAACAAATAATATGGGATAAGTTTTGAAAGTTGCAACTCCAAAACTTTTTTCATGGCTTTTGTTCTTAGTTATTCAATCCGTGTAGTTATGGCCATTACATTAATTATCTTAATTATTTTAGAACTTAAATGAAAACTAAAATTATAAATCATAAATTATAGATTATGAATAATTGAGTTCAATTATAAATTAATTATGTAAGTGTTGTAATTCTAACTTACAATTAGATTAAATAATTAAATGATTTTACAATAATTACTATAAATAATTAAATGATGAAATATACATACAATTATTTGACGTATTTATTTTTTAAAATACATTAATTACATCTTTTTTCTCATTACTTTAATAATATTATAAATTTTGAAATAAAAATATTAACTATAGGGCATAATTTCTCAATTATGGATATGAAATTTAAAACTATAATTTAAATATAAGTATTGTAAATACAATAATTACTTTTTATGATTGCAAAATATCATTTGAATTAATGTGAAATTTTCTGTTGTAATAATATTTATTATTAAAAATTTTAATAATAAACAGAAAAGAAATTAGTTGATTAGAATTAGATTTTAATGTTTATTTAAATTATTTAAAATTTTAATTATTTAATTAAAAATATATATCGTGAAAAATACATAAATAAATATTCTAGTATATTGGAATATAATCCTAAAAATTGTAGAAATTAAATTAATGAATAATTACGTTGAATTATAAATTATGTGGCTATTACAATTAATGTATAAGTAAAGTAAATATAATGATTTTATAATGATCATAAATTAATTATAGTAATATTATTGTTAGTAAAATAATGTAAATAATTATTTTAATAGTCTTTGTTGGAATGTATTTGATTTATTTGAAATTATGAGTAAGATATGAAATAACTTAATGTAAGGAAATTAATATACTTATAATAATTATATCAATGACTTTAATTACAATAAAAATACTATAAATATTTTGATAATTGATTTGAAATATAAATTAAAATATATGGAAAATGAATTTAACCATAAATCAAATAATTATTGTAATTAGTGTATTGAATTATAATTACAATTTTGCAATAATTTTACATTATTTACAATATGTTTTTGGAATTGTTGGATTTTTTTTATGATTGAAAAAATAACAATAGTTTGTGTACACAAGATAACCTACATATAACTTGAACACAATCAATATATATATATAACCCATATTATACACATGTACATCTTAATATATTCTCATATATAAATGGGTAGATTACATATAACACACCATTGTAAACCCATACACCTTAGAATACACATAATACATTTTGAATACCAAGAGGCTACGACTCATTTGGACACATTTGCAACTAATGGTACATAAATGAATCTTCTTGGATGAAAAACATATTAAGGACTATTCACATGAAAGGATGAAAAAAACATTAGTTGCAAGTTAGTTGGAATATAATTGCAAGCATGACCAAATCCAAAAAATAGTTGTAAATCTAATTGACATTTGTTGCAAACAACAAATAATTGCAAGTAATTGCAAATTGATTGATTACAAAAACCTATTTTTCTTCTAGTGACAAAATTAGCTTGTTAGCTTTAAAACTGGTAAAAAATGGGGGAGCTTGTGTGTTTTCAACAATGTCCATAACATTTCCTCCATTATCACAAAATTTGAACAAGGGTAAAAAAAACAATGGAAAAAGAAAATTTTGAAAAAATAAACAACCTTAAACCCTAACTTGCACTTTGGTTCTCCAAACCATGAGCTCTACTTTAAATTATTATTTTTGGTCCAAACCAATTGGTTTTCCTTTCAAAATGATGCCATGTAAGTTAAATCACAATTTGATTTGTCTTGGTCCTGAATCCTTGTCTAAAGGCCTTAAGACCAATTTAAAACTATTGACCAATAGGAATGATCAATTTCATTTGACCCTGCTCCTTGGAGCCTTGTTTAAAATGTCCATAAGCATCATGTTTTGATTCAATGTGCTTGGAATATTCCATTTGTCAACCACGACCATCCAACCAAACCTATCAATTGTTGCTAAAATGTTTTTCATTGTACAACTTGAACAAAAAATATTCAATTTAGTTCTTGGAGTTGTTAACTTGCATGAAAAAAAAATTACAATTTTTTTTCAAGATTGACAAAATGCCTATAATGCAAACCCATTTCTCATATTTCTTTCATTTATTACACCACAATTGACAAATGCAATGTAATTGATTCTTCTTCACATAGAGATTTGTATATCCCCAAGTAAAAACATCAAAAGGTGTGTGTTTGATAGAAGATGAACACCCACCTTCATAGGTATGTGCTCCTTGCATGAATATCATACAAGTCTATTACAAGACAATAATTATTTTTCTTTTCTAGAGTTCTTTCCTTAGATCATGTGGTGCAACAAAAAACAATGAATCTCTTCTTCCCAATAGAGATGTTCCATTTTTCTTAGAGCCAATACAAAATTTCATCTTAATATCCACAAAAGCTAGATATGTGAAACAAATTTCACAATAATGTGCAAATAAATCAATCTTTGTCAATGCCAAGATGTGCATATCTTCAATCTAGGAACGAAAGGAGAGAAATACGTTGCAAATTTGTTTAAAAGTTTTCTTTGTTGCAACTGTGCTTGTCACAACCAAATTGCATTTGCATGCTACCAAAACCTTTGGTTAGCATGAAGTTCTATTTACTTGGGTAGTTGCAAGTTGGACTAATTCCATGTTTCATTGGTAAACAAAGAAGAATCATGTGTGCTAAGAGTTGGGAAGGATTATCATCTAGAATAGTTTGCAAATGTCATGATCCAAATGAATGTCATTTGGGCATGTTTGAAACTTGAAACAATGCAAGCAACCATTGACTATGGACTTTGCTTTCAAAAGCCTTTAGCTAGATTAATCACTAATGGCACGGTCAAGGTACTTCCCTACCCTAGTAATCCCAATTTGCACTTAATCTTAGGGATGAAAGAGAGAGCCAATCTGCTTTGTGTGAGAGAGCTAGTGAAAGCACATAGAGAAAGAGCCTAACATCTAAGCCAAATTCTCCCTCCTTTATGAGACTCAAAGGCTCCTAGCAAGGAATGTTTCATGTGAAACCTTATTAGCCATCATTATGTGAAAGTGTGTGCCAATATGCTTTGTTTGGTTGATGTTATCTATCAACTGGCATTCATGAAATCACAATTTAATTGTACTCAGCACTGGAAAAATCAATTAGTTGTTGTTTGCCTGTTACTAAAACCACTCAGAACACTCAACAATCTCTCAATCCAACATAAAACTACTCAAAGAAAACTCAACAATATTTCAATCTCACAAAAAACCCATAGTGTGTAGTAGCTATTGTCACCTAACACATGATCTTGACCAGATAATATATGTCAAATCTATCTTACAAGAAATTGATTCTCACCAAAATTGGCATGATACTTACTAGTCAAATGTTTTGGTGAGACACTTAACCTGGTGACACATCAAGCAAATCCAAAACACCTTGTCACATTGTTGATGACAGATCCATCTACAGTAAGCATGATGTTAGCTAAGACATATATCGTCATAGGTATTGACAGTCTCTACATATGAGTTAGTCAACTTGAAAAGAATTGAGAGAGATGTCCCATCTATGTGGTTTTACAGACTTCAAATGAACATCATCTGAAATGGAGACAAGAGTGCATCTCTCTTTGACAAAGATGCTCAGAAGCCCAATACTGGAGGGGCATGTGGCATCAATCTGAAACTTCCACACAAAGTCAACTCTTATATTCTATTGTTCAACAAACCCATGGACATTGTTTCTTGAAATTATTATCAAATTGATATTGTCTAGAGCTCAAGACCAACTTGCCAGCCTTATCATAGCAAGAATTGGGGTTCTTGAAAAAGATAACAGAAGAAGAAAATAAGGTTAGGTCTAATGTTTACAAAACATATTACACCGATTATGTAATTAGAGCCAATGGTTGTGAAAGAGCCTGCTTCACAAACGCAACTCTGGTACCTTAAGCAAATTAGGAAGGCTGATGGTCACCTAGAGAAGTATGTGAACCAGCTGTGACCACCACCAGCTTGAAAGTAAATGGAGTGTTCATCCAGTTCCTACTTGAGTGTGTTTATGATATCACTGACCAGAAGTCACCCTACAAAACTTTTCAAGGGATGTACTTGGTTGTGTTGATGATATCACTCAACAGATGTCCACCCTACAAGACTTTTCAAGGGATGGAAAGATATTGAAATTTATGAATCACATCCTTCAATGTCTCCAGCCCACATAAGTGACTCATACTCTTAACCTTCTCTGTTTTCACCACTGTACAATGTTAACTTCAAGCAAACAGACATCCTCCACCAGCTTAGCACCATCTTTAGTCCACACTGCTGCAGTTCTTGATGTTCAACTATGGCAGTGCAGTAATACACCAAGACGTATCACACACAAAATGAACTGAATCTAGTGATCAGCACAACAGAGTACAGGCATCACCAATAGTTCCATGCAAGAACAAAAACCATCCTCAAAGTGATGAAAACAATTGGCATCCCTCACCATGATTGCTCTCCCAACTATTTTCGAAATGAACTTTGTTGAAGTGTGGCAATCTTTGCAAACCTGCAGATTCTTCATTACTCAGAGTGGAGTACGGTTTATCACTCTGTGAGCATCCTCCATGCTCCTACATTTCGCATACATGTCAACTAGGCTACACCCCACAAAGGCATCTAAGACTCATCCACATTGAATGATCTGCTCATGAGCACATTGGCCCTCTTCAAGTCAAACTACACTAGCACATGCATTCAGCACCCCACAAAAGTGCCAGACTTTGCTCATACACCTTCCTGATGCATTTGTCAAAATAGTTCCAGTGACTTCAGGACTTGTCCACATTTCAAATGTCCCAATATGATTACATTTAACATCTTGATGGCATCTTATTGAACACTCTCTGAGCATCCTACATGTTCCCGCATTTGGCATACATGTTGACCAGGCTACACCTTACAACATCACCTTCACAACCACTATGAATTATCTATTCATGAGCCTCATTATGTTCTTCAAGTGCTTGTAAATTGGCAAATGCTTTGAGCACTGGAACAAAAGTGAAGTTGTCAGGACTTTATGCTCTTAAGTTGCATTTCTTAGAAAAGCTCAATTGCCTTCTCATGTTGGCCAGCCTTGACATCCAGTGTTATAAATTTGTCAAATGCTCCTCATTGGAATTCAAGGATTCCAAAAGTCAAAATTTGCATGTTCCATTGTCAAAGCATGTATTGTTGCAAATTGAACATTAGCTCTTGGTCATCCTCAATTTTGACAAGTTACACCTGATAACACTTATCAAACACCATCTAATTCAAATTTGCAATTTTTGCCTGTCATCATACAAAAATAAAAGTTGGGTTTCGGTCGGTACATCTTTTCTTGGTGAAATGTCCCCCATATCTTGGGTCTGCTGACCATGACAGACAAAAATTGAGGACTTTTTTACTCACAAAAACCCAATGCCTAGAGATCAAGAGGCTAATTTCATTGCCAAGCTGGCTTGTGGAAAGGCCAAACATTGACATAACATTGTTTTATGTGTATAGATAGTTCCTGGCATGTGTTTTTATAGCCCATGGTGAACCAGCACCTGCATTGGTGCCTTCACCTTGCAGCATGAAGGCTCTTCATGGCTTTATTTAACCCAGAAAATGTTAAATTTGAATTCTCAAACCCTGATTTAGGATTTGGTTGGTATTTTTATAATGTTTAGAAGCAGCCAGAAATTTTTTGGGGTTTTAGTTTTTACCATTGGACCGGATTGCCAGTTTAGGTGCCGGTTCACCCAAGGCTGTTTTTACCCACTTGATCTGCCAGCTGAGGCACACACAGTAGCCATCAAGGTCACTTCCCAGAATCCTTAATGAAGCAGTGGTTCTCGTTGCAAAAGAAAGTGTGTTAAAACTCACAGAGTAGTCAGTTTCTCACTATGGTGACATAATTGGAACACCTTTTCTTCTTCTTCTTCCACATCATGCAGAACAAATTTCATACAAGGCAGATACCCTGCATCATGCATGAGCCATGACAATCTCTGCAGCTCCACATGAATTTCAATCATCTGAGGGTGGTCTTGACCGTCTACTACAAATGTATGCACCTCATTATTCACTTCAATCCAGGTGCAATCCAGCTGTTTCTTCACACATTTTTCCTTCCTCTGCTGTTCAACATTCTCACAGAGATGCCTGTTGCTAACAACAACATAGATGATCAATAGCAGCACATAACCTGCAGGATTTTCAGGTTCCAATTCAAGAACTCATTTAGCAACACTGTCTCCCATCTCCACATTACCATGAATTCTGCAAGCACCAAGCAAGTCATTGATGCAGCCACATCTGTTTACAGGGCATTACCTCTATCATATTCTCTGCCTCCTGTAGATGGCCAGCACAACCAAGAAGGTTGACCATGCAGGTCTAATGTTCCAATTTTGTAGGAATCATATAGTCGGTGATCATGGAAGCATAAACAGCCCATGCCTTCATCCACCAATCCTGCATTGATACAAGCTGACAGAAGACAAACAAAAGTGGTATCATCTGGCTGTACACCTTCACACATCTGTTCAAAATGTTTAAGAGCTTCCTTACCATGCCCATGCATGGCACATCCTCCAAGTATGGCATTCCAAGTGACCATATTTTGAGATGGCATCTTGTTGCACACTCTCCAAGCATCCTCCAGGCTCCCACATTTTGCATACATGTCAATGAAGCTACTGCCCACAAAGACATCTGAATCCTATCCACTTTGAATGATCTGTTCATGAGCACACCTGCCCTCTTCAAGCACAAACATTCAGCACACCCACAGAAAAACAGAGTTTGGGTGCACACCTTCCTGTTGCAATTGTCAAAATAGTCCCAGTGCGTTCTGCCCTTGCCCCCATTCCACATGTCCCAATATCATGGCAGCCCAAGTGACCAAAGTTTGCTTGTTGAACACTCTGCATGCATCCTCAACACTCCCACATTTTGAGACGGCATCTTCTGGAACACTTTCCAAGCATCCTCAATGCTCCCACATTTTTCATAAATGTCAACCAAGCTACTCCACACAAAGGCATCAGACTCACAATGACTTTGAATGAGCTGTTCATAACAATTGCCTGCCATCAAGTGATCCTAAACCAGCACTTGGATTAATCACCTGAAGAAAAGTGAAAATTTGAGAACTCGTTCCTTCTCATTGCAGCTGATGGAAAACTGCATCAATTTCTCAGGTTGCCCATCCTACACATATATTGTAAGCTTCTGATTCCATCCAAAAATGTTCAATTGAACTGTTCCTGGTGCCATTGCTTTGCTGCCACCCATAGCAGGCTTCATCAGTCCCCAAGCCAGAGTTCTTCCTGCGTCTTCTTATGTGTGAAATCCTGGTACCTTTCATTTCTCTAAAACCAAAAATCCAGATCAAGCTGATTAGCCATGTATTCTTCGCATCCCAGGCATAAATGATATCATAAGAACAGAGAAAGCCACACTGACCTTCTCCATCAGCATATTGCATTTACCTACTTTCTTCAGCCTACTAACACTATCCCACTAGTTCCACAGGACCTGAAAAGAATTTTCTGCCAAAGTTTAGACCAAGGCGGGATAGCAACAAGATTAACAGCAACAAGAGCACCTATAGCTCCATTGACATGTGAACTCTGATAGGATTGATGTTCAGTTACCTTCTCCATCTGTGATCCCTCCAAAACCCTGGCACGATAAAATACTTTAACAGTGATCACCCAAACTAATGTTTGCCCAAAAGTGATGGAGCACCAGAAAGCCTAAATAGCTGGAGCACCGATAATATGTTCCTACTATTTTGTAGGAGGGCTGGGTTGTGCAGATTTTCAGTGGGGGGAAACATGTACTTGGAAGTAAGTTAGTACCTATTAACTGCTCTGCATTTTGCTCCTGTTTTGCAGTATAC
>Ga0116231_10011295_pt1 | contig 13824 bp, 12 predicted proteins | sample S1TSphgellanicum_2_FD_89695 | JGI IMG/M metagenome (GOLD analysis project Ga0116231, IMG submission 89695) | Host-associated microbial communities from peat moss isolated from Minnesota, USA - S1T2_Fd - Sphagnum magellanicum MG | ecosystem: Host-associated > Plants > Peat moss > Unclassified... | reverse complement strand
CAGTGCGGCACAGCCGGTGGGTAAACAGTAGGAGCCCTTGGGAAATTCGGGGAGTTTCAAAAGGGCGCCTGGGGAAGCAATGAAAAAAGCCCCCCCCCCCCCCTTTTTTTTTTGGGTCAAACCCATGGATAGGAACATTACGAAAATTCAAGACTCAACATCAAAAGCTTTTTTACAATTAATTATTTTTGGTTATGCACAATCAATTGCAACTAGTTTTGGAAAAACACAAAAACAAATGGGGAAAAAAAGAGAGAAAAATAATTAATGTGTATTTAAAATTGTTAAAGTAAATCCATATCCTCCATTGTTGACGATCTTGAGAGTGGAGTTGGTAGAAAAAGATGTTGTAGGAGGAACAAAAGTGGGTTGTAAGAGAAGCAAATGTTGGGGAAAAGTGGTAAGCAAATATCCCCATATGTGCACATTATAGTTGCTATTGCTGTTGCTAAGATGAAGATTATAAAAAGAATAGGAATGAAAGAGAGAGAGAGAGAAGACGAAAAAGAAGAAGAAACAATATATGAAAAAAAAACCATTGGGTTAGCCTAGGAAGAGAGTACAATGCCATTGCAACAAACAAAGGACGAAATATAGTTGCTTTCTAAGATTTTGCAATTATTTCACTTTATGTTTTTTTCTTTGTTTTGGAATAATAGTGGCAAGCTTCCCCAAACAAATTTTGACTTAGTTGGTGACAATTTTGTATAGGAAAAATTTGTCCAGTTCTTTTGTTTTCATGGAAGTAAATAGGTAGGTATTTTGGGAGAAAAAAAAGTAGTGAGGTCCTAACAAATTTCCTTAGTAATCAAACATAACAAGGACTATTTTTTAGAAGCTTGTGTGGTACTTTGGTTTTTCAAAAACTTTGACATCATATGGCCTTGCAATGATGTAGTCGTTGCCTCCAACGAGCATGTGTGGGTGACACAAGAAAACCCTGATAGGAGTAGAAGGCATGGCAAGCCTTGTAGTTTCATTGTCATCAAAATGTTGATGGGCATCATAGCCAGATATTGATATCATCATGACTTATATGGATTGTTATGAAACATCTCCACCCCCTCACCTAATGATTCCCACCACATCTACTTTACCTCATCCAATTTCTTTAGTTGCATCTAATTTGTCCTCACATTTCACACCTTGTCTACCTCATTAACCATGGGCTATTTCTCAATATTTTGCACCTACACCAAGTGCCCATCCATCCCATAAGTAGTGTCCACATGTTCCTTGTCTTGGTTGTGATCGTTTATATGTAACAAAAGTAGGTTTAACACATCACCAGACATCATGCACCGCACACAAGTAGTCATCAACTTTTAAAGTGCCAATGCCTTTGACATTACTGTTTTCTTTTCCTTCTTTGGTTTGGACAAAGATTACATCATTAGATATTGATGTTTTCCATCTTGGTTTAACACGCCGCTTTTCATACCATCATATCCCATATGTTTTTCATGTCAAAGTTTAATGTATTTTACGCATCCCTTTAGTTCAGTTGGCCATCCAACATAATAGCTTGTCATGCATTTTTACTCTTCCATTCTTGTTGTTTATCATTTCCGCTACAAGGTGATGAAAAAGGCCACCAAGAGACTTGTGCTTGTTTGTGTTGGTACATGGCAAGGGATTGGAAGACATTACAAGAAGAACATATAATTAAAACACAAGTGTTGGCTTCCCAAAAATCTTTAGAGATAATATTAGATCTTATTCCATTTCCATTAGCATGATTGTGTTATGCATGGGCACTTGTTCGTGTAGGGGAGTATGTTTGAGTAGTGTGTGCATTAACCCCAAACACTTTTACGGCCCCATTAGTTGACACCATTGTGGCCCTTCACCATTTTCATCCATTGGCTAAGGTTGACCTCCCCCCTTTTGTCAACAATTTTCATCTAAAGATGGATGTTGTTTTAAATAGAGAGGCATTTATTTTTGTTTTGACACATTTTTTGTGTCTTTCATCCATTAGTTTTTTGGGTATGGTGTATGAACTTTAGTGGGATTTTTTTGTCCCTGATGATTCTGCTAGTGGCTTTGATCCCTATTTTTGAGATATGCAAGCACATTGCTTGTGATCATATTCCTCCATTAATATCATGCTTGCTTGTTGCATTGCGATTATTGGTTTTGGAAAAACAAGTGGGAGGTGTTTAACCCATTGTGATTGGAGAGGTGATTTACAATTAATCGCCCACACATTAATTATTCAATTCAAAGATACATTTGCAGAACATTTTAGTCCACACTGGTTTGGGGTGGCAACATTGGGCATGTGTGAAACAATGGTTCATGGGGTTAGACCTATATTGAATCTACATCTGGAGTGGGTGGTATTACAAGTAGATGTTCAAAACATTTTTAATTCAATATTTCAATTTTTAGGAGTTGCGGTCTTGTACTAACACCTTGGATCAACTTTTCCTATTTGTTCATTGGTTTTATGCATGCCCATTTCCATCATATTTCTTGGAGGCTTCTAGGCATGGGGATCTCACTGTCATTTCATCCAAATTTGGTACATGATAGTGGGAGCCTTGGGAGGAGTGTTTTTTACATTAGTTCATCTTCGCACTTTCCATCCTATTGTAACGACCCACCCTACTTATGTTTTTCATTTGTAAGTAAATGATATGCACATAATTGGTTTTGCCTCAAATGTGTTACATGTTTTTTTGTGATTACAGGAAAATTTTGGAGCATTAAAACTTTTAATATAACCGATGAAGTGTGTAGCTTGGTCTCCATAGGCGTTAGACTAGTTTATATCACTTCTTCTAGGTTTTCTTGCACTTGAGTCCAATCTTCGTATTCTAGGTGTTCTAGTGTGTTCTTTGCCATTTGTGGAGTCTTTTGTATTAAAGGCATTCCAATACGACCTCAACATGATCATTGGCCTTCCTATGTTCTTAAGTAGCTTTTGCAATGTTTACGTTTTGTTATGCCCAACAACCAAACTATTTATAATGTACTATATTTCCATCACTAGGTATCTTACAACATTATACCGAATTTAATGTTCCTACCATAGCTATGTTGGAAAAATTATTAGTGTTAGGATCCTTTGGCACCATAATGGGCCATTTAGTTCGTCATCAAACCATTCTTTTTGTTTCTTTAGGGGGGTTAGGCCTTCCTTTAGTGGTCCAATGTGTTACCCCCACCTTTTTAAAATGTTGGGTTTCAATTGTTCTTACATTAGTTTCTCATTTCTAGTAGGATGATCATCCTATTTTTCTTGATGCGATGGCACATGTAGAGGCTAGTACTTATCCCTTTTAGGTCGCATTACGGGATATTCATGCAATGTTACCTGAGGTCATCCGATCATATGTCTTGCCTTTCAAAAGTCTAGTAATGTAATCCTATCCCCAAATGCAATTTTCTTTAATGGACGAATTACAAGAGCATGAATTTACTTTGCTTCCAGTAGATGCTCCTTTGAATGTTGTGCAAACATGTATTTGCTCCTATGTAGGTTCAACAACAGGGGTTTGGTTAATAATTCATCTTAACACCTTTTCATTTCGTTTGTTCTCCACCCATTTTCTTATAACACTCCATATTTGTCTCAATATACCACATCCTATGGTTACATATCTTTCATGATGTCAATGTGGTTAGACCATCGATGATTTAAGTATTCGTTTGTTATGTTACTTGTGCGGGAGTGAGTGCACTATAGCTCATGATATGCTTCAAGATACCGTTGTAGCTATCGCATTGGAAAGTGGAGTTCACATACAAAAAAAGGTTTCTCACCTTTTCCCTTGCCACACACAGAGATGAATGGATATTGTCATCACTAGAGATGATTTTTGAACCCTAACAGACATTGTCATTGCTAATTTGACTCATACAAATTTGGTGCAACATGCTTTGACGATGACAACACAAGCATCAATAGTTGCTACGCAAAATAAGGCACAATCCCACATAGAGCAAATGTCAAGAGATGATTTCATTCCCCTTGCCTTAAAGACCTACAGTTGTCTCCATCCTTGTTTTGATTCCTTGTTGACTTCTTGTGTACATACCAATATAGTTCGCCATCAACAAACCTCTTTGGTACCTTCGATGCTTATATTTTATTATGGGCAACAAATGTCAATAGCTCTACAACGTGCGCAAGCCATCGCGATTCTACAATGGGCTGCCCATTTACTCATAATTCATTTCTTCCACACATACTAGCTAGTGCACCTCCATCACTAACTGATTTGTGGCTGCGAATGCCCTTTTAGCATTACGTCTTCCACTTCATTGCTACTGTTTTGATTGTCTTGGTTTTTCTTTCATGTGTTTACATTTGCTTCGACATGCCTTGTACTTTTTGTGAATGAATTTCCATCCTTATTTATATATATATATACAGGGTTTTACCCTTTTCTACAAAATTTTCTCATCTTTGCCATAGACGAGGAGGATTGGGCTTCAAAGTTGTCTTTTTCTTGCTGGCTGTAAAATAAGAGCAGAAATTGAGCATCAAAAGTTTTCTTCTACACATTTGTTCTCATCTTTGACATAGAGAAGAAGAACAGGAGGATTGAGCTTCCAAGTTGTCTTCTTGCTGTTGAGGAAGAGCACACTTGCGCATCCAAGGTTAGTTATTCTTTCCTCCTGTTATAACAGAAAGGGCAGAAGAGTTGAGCACCCGAGTTCTCTCGCAACGCCATAGAAGAAGAGATGTTAGAGCATGTAAAGTGTTGAGAGCAACAAACATCTCCCAAGCCATAGAGAAGAATACAATTGAAGCTCAGGTTTAGAAGCCCGAACCACAGGGATTGAGCAACAACAATGGAGCTAAATGAAGGAGAAATATTAGGAGAGGAGGAGGAGGAGGAGGAGGAGGAGGAGGTCATCGGCAGCAGCGGCCAGGAGGGAGTCCCAGCAGAAGGAAGGAGAAAATGCACATTAGGGTGAGAGCTCAGTTATTTGCCCATGCTAGGGAGCTGGCAGGAGGAGTCCCGGAAGTGTCTTGATATCGACGATGGTTGGACAACAGCACAATGCTTGGAGGACATCCTAACTCGCTTCCCTGCACTCAAATCTCTTGCTTCTTGCTTGACACTTGCATTGAATGATAGTTATGTTGATAAAAATGCACCACCCATGCTTGTCAGGGATGGTGATGAGCTTGCCCTAATTCCACCCATCAGTGGCGACTGATGGGAAGGATTTTCCAATGTCCTCGCAGCAGGCCTTACAGATCCAAACCATAGCTCTGTTGCTAGGGTGCAGCAGTAAGTTCCAGCGCTCATTCTTGTGCATTTGTATCAACAACAGTAAAGCTTGGAAGACAGTGATTCTATGCTTCTCCACATCTCTGTTGCAGACTATGAGTTTTGTCTTATGTATGCTGTTTTCTTGTCACTTAATTTTGTTTCTCAAACAACAGCAGCAGAGTAGCGATGAACTTCTTCTTCTTCTTCGTTTCAGGCATTCATTCAATGAGAAAGAACAGTCTGGTAGAGTGAGTGAGTGAGAGATTGAGGCCAGTCAGTCAGTCATGAATGCAGCAGGCGGAGGCAGCATGAGATTGTTCAAGAAGTTCTGGGATTATGTGCTCCAGTCAGACAACAAGAGCAAGGAGAAAGGGGGTGTTGACCCCAATCTCCAGCATCTTCTGCAACCCACACCGGAGCTCAATGAAGTCACCAGATGCTTGCAGGTGCCCCGAGCTCACATCCCTTCTCTTCCCTTCCCTTTCCTTTCATTTCCTTCATTTCTCAGCCGGGTTGTTCTTATGGGATTCCTGATCCTTGGCTGCTGCTCTCTTTCTTTCTCCCCCCCCCCCAACCTTCTTTTTTTTGGGTGTGTTTCTTGAGCTGGGTTTTGCTTGTATGAGGTTATTAGGGTATTTTACAGCTTCACTTGGGTTCTTGTTGGATGATGGGTGGGCAGGCTCTTCTTTTGTATTGAAGAGTCAAGATCTGATGAGCCCATCATCTTCTGAATGACCTAAACATCATCTGCTGCTGAAGGAGGATCTTCAGATGTTTATTGTTGATGAAGGAGGGAATGATCATGATGCATGATGCAATTGGATTTAGTTTTTTCTGGAGATGGACATTTTGTACAATTGTGTGGCTATGTTGTCATCATCATCATGTGCTGGGAGTGTGCCGGTTGGTTGTGTATGATATAAGATTGTGAAATTTGTGTCTGTGTAGGTTGTGCAAGGATTGCAGCGTTGATACAAAGGACTCATCAGTGTATTTTCCCAAGTCTCAAGTTGTGCTTATGGTGTGTATATGCATTGTAGGTCCAACCAAGCTCTGAGAGCTATTATAAAGTTTCTATACAACATTGTACTACCTTGTGGTTCAAGGCTCTTTTTTTCCCAATGTCTAATCTGTATTATCACAATTACTTGTGGCTGCTGCAGACCTATCTGCCATAGTAGAAGAAATCGCAACCTACCTCATCAACTCATTTGGGCAACTTGATGAAGAAGAGATTGGTTAGTCATTCATCTTCCTCTTCTCAATATTGAAGGCTCAAGGTATTTTGTTGTCTTGGAATTGGAACCTATTTTGACACATAACATGTGGTGCACCACATAACCAAGGAACAAATCCATACATCTGTGTGAGCCCAAAACATGTGGTGAAGTTTCTTCTAGTGGAATTTGGCAGCAGACACTGGTCATCATGATTACATGCTTTGATGGTGCCTTCTTATCCGATGTTTTATTTTTCTTTAATGCCTTTTTCCAACAAATCTTCTATCTCAGAACTGTTTGGTTTCTCTTGTTGAAGCTCAAGTGCAGCGGCATAAAAGGGTGTTGAGGTTTGTTCCTGGGTGATATTGTTCATTTTTTGCTGGAAGCCCTTGTGAGAGAATTAGAGGTTGCAGTTATGACCTTTTCACAGCACACTTACTTGCAGCTGTGTAATGGCAGCTTACCCTAATAGGGTTTGTGTACATAGCTCAGTTTATATTTTTGAGGGTATGATGGTTTGAACTCTCAGCTGTGATTGATAATGTTCAAGTATTTCATGCTTTCTGTCGATTGGTGCACCTTGACTTCTGAGATTTGGTTTCTGTCAAGACAAAGATAATCCCTTCAGTAGGATAGTACTACAATGTCTACAAATGGCTTATTGATGTTACAGGCAGAGTTAGAACATCTGAAACTCTGGACAAGTCTACATTTTATACTGGAATAAGAAAGGATTCATTTAGGTCTGTGACTTATTTGGATGTGTTCAGCTGCAGCTCTCTCTAATGTGAAGGAGAAGGCTCAAGCAGGGAGAGCTTTTGAACATGGTAGGTGGTCACTGGATGGTAAGATGCTAGCAAATGCCATTAGCTCAAAATGCTCAAACTGGAGCTAGTTTTCATCAAGGAGAGAAATCTCTCTGCTCCCTGGAAGTGGGCAAGCAACATAGAAAACAAAAGTCAAGAAGATGATGCCCGTCTGAAATTACTGTGAGACTTGAAGTCCGTCCCAATGTAGGTCCACATCCTGAATGTAGAGCTAGGGGGTGTTACATCTTGCTCCATATGCTGGGTAAATCTTGTTACTATATCCCGCCCTTTTCCACATATATATTGCTCACTCTCATAGCCACCCAGAGCACTTGTGCAATCTTTAGTCAAATGTCCAGTTTCTCATTGATGAAGGCCAGCCTTGGTTTTTCCACCTCATGTAATATTGCCAACTAACAAAAATTGAAAAGTACTGGCATCTCCTTGCAAGTTCTCCCAATGAGGTTTGATTTCTGGGTCTGAATTTCAATAGGATCCATCATTGTCAACTTGGTGCCCCTCTCTCTAATGGGTGTCTTGCTTACAACAGAATCACTGGGTTCCCAATCTTATCTAGTTTGTATACCATGTGAGACAGAAGGCAACAAAAGGAGAAACTTCATGGATTTACATACCTAGCACTGGAAGGATGTGTAGCAATAAAATGCTTGCAAACAAAACATTGGTCATGGGAAGTAGCTGGATGTCAAGGTAATCAATCATTCACTGTGTGAAAGAATCTCCTTTCACACTTGCCATTTGTTCACAGGCTTCAAACTGATGAAGAGTGTTGTACACAGTGGTGATCCTCTCATATGGAAGTACTTCCAGTCAAGCTCCTCTCATGTAGATCATCCAGTCCTTAGACTTTACACATCAACAAGTTGCAAATGTAACAACAGACTGGCTACCATAGCAGCTCTCTTTGCTTGCTCACTTGATCTCGTGAACACAAACTGAGTACTTACATAATTACTTGGAAATTTATCTAGTATAACAAAGTGTTGAAAACATATTTTATAAGCTTTGCAAGTGTACCACAAGGTTTTAAAGCAAAGAGATTCAAAATAAGTACACACGACATAAATAATCAAAATATATGTAACACAATTGAACATGAGAAGCTGTATACAATGGATATACATTGTACCTATTTTTTGACACATAGATCTTGTTACAATGATACAATAAAAACTTGAAATGAAAAATCACTAATATAAAATTGTAACGAACTCTCACACTTGTTGATGCATGTGGGAACATGTAACAAATAACCAAGTTCACAAGCTATAAATAAGGTGGGGAAAAATGAAAATCTTATAATATGTTTTGTTATCACAATTATTATTTTTGATTTGATTGTTGTAAGAAATCACAGAACTTGATGCTACTTTAACTTTTTTTCTTTGTTGGTAGTTTCAATAATTTGCATGAATTGGTTTAAGTTGTGAAAAATACATAATTGATCATTGATGCATTGAGAAATCTACATTTTGTGGCACCAACCCAGGTTCAAATTCACAATCTTAATAAAAAAGATATTTTTATTTATTTTTGTTATAGTGTATCAAAAATAAAGGTTGATTTTGACATGGGGCACTTATGCTCCATGATTTTGCCATAAGCTATCTGCATGATAATAAAATTTTGATATGAGCATGCAATGATACACAAAAGTTTGATATATCGTTGATAAGATGCAAAGTTATTCCATGAATTCCCCTAACGAAAACACGGGTTTTCACCTTTTCCCCATCCATTTTCACCTTCTTAAAATTTTTGAGCTGGGCAGACCCCATGTTGTAGGCACCTGCCATCAAAACACGAAAATCATTTTATGCTTTGGGTTTAAGCTTTGATGAGTCTTTTTGCCCGCCTCAGCATCATGTGTAAAAATGCTGAGGCAAAACCATTTTGCAAAGTCAAACTGGCATGTTTTGAATTTTCTTCATCCAAAATTTGATGTAGAGTGCAAAGGTGGAGTTGCTCTGGGTATGAAGCTGAAGTCATATTGTTTGACATGAGAGAGTGTAAACAGAATAATTTCTTTCGGCTGTGCACTTTCTTTGAACAACACTGGTGGGTAAGAGTACTTGACTTGGGTGAAAAAGAGATTGGAGAAGGGTTGATAATTGTTTTAATCAGTACCAACTGGTCTGGTCTGAGGTGCGCTTTGCGTGAGGAATTGTGTGGTTCAGGAGTCATGAGTCATTGCTGTAGTCTGAGTTGCTGGAAACCATGGAGCTTGAAAACAAGACAGACTCTTTGAGGGAAATTGAGGCCAGGATAGAAAACACATGTGATTTCAACTGGTTGGATATGTGAGACCCATTGGGTCTAAAGCTGACGGGATGCAGACTCCAGAACAAATAATTGTTCACCAGAAGGGACAAGGTCAAGTGGTTGTTCAGTGGTGTCAGGTGAATTCTCTCTGGGATTCTGCTGGGAATGTGAAAGGTTCCAGTAACTGATTCCTCCCCTCCATTTTGGGTTACAGTCATCTGATTAAATGGGGAATTTTTTTCTTGCACTTATTAGCTAGAGGGTTTTCGATCTTTAAAAATCCTCCAACTTCAAAGATTTTGCAACAATTGTGATTCACATACCTATGTGCATGCAATCAATTAGTTTTTGCTATAATTTGGACCAAGATTTGGTATTGAGCCACACACCTTTTTCCCCTTGTTGGTGAATAATCCTTGGGAAAACTTCTCCTAGACTACTTTCATGGATTGCACCTCATGATTATTCTTTCCTCTTCTGGCCCAAGCTATGTGCATCAGCCTTTTATTTTGTGCGTGAAAATTTTCAAAGTTTTTATCACAAATTAAATGGTTGCCAGAAAAAAGTTGCCAGATTTCTTTACATGGTTCAAGGAGGTGGCCAAATTTTGAAAATAAATAAATAAATAAATATATTCTGTTCATACTTTTTAATAGCCAAAATTGGGCTATATTGGCTTACAGATGATTACTGCCTCAGATACATCAGAAAATCAAAAAAAGAAAAACACTTATGTGAACCTTTTTGTGAGGTAAAAAAAAAAGCTTGCATCATAAATTTTCATTAAAACAGCCATGTGGAAATCACAAGTGTCACATTTAAAATAGATACATTGAAATGGTCCATTCTGTCATATAAAAATGCTGATTGATGGCTCACATATCAGCACTGAGATTTGATGTTCCAGAACAATCCACACCAGCCAGGATTCATACCGGGGTATGTAACAACCTTAGCTGAAAAGTCCTTTGTTTTTGGGGTGCAGGCCCCCAAGCAGAAATTTCAGGGATGGCTATGGGGAAAGATCCACTTATGTCCCTCACATGTGGGAATTATGTTGCAAGAAGTCGATCTTGTTGATACAAGCAATATGAATTTGAGGAGGAGCCCTGATCGATCCTTGATCCAAACAGGCACTCCTCAGTTGTTATGTCCAAGGAGGGATTGATGATGTCAGGGCATTTCACCCTCCATATTGGGCTCTGTCCATTTTTCCCAGTATGAATTGCTGTCAGTGGTGGCATTGCCTTCCCCCTATAAATCATGGTCCTATACACATGAAGGCTGAAATGAATATTTATTGCTAGCTTGAAGTTTCATGTAGGCCCCAGACCAAACCCACCCATCATAGAAAAACTTTGTCTTACAATGGCCCCAATCATTTGCCATAGAAACACAACAAGTGAATGCAAATTATGCATTTCCTACTGATATTGAATGAACAATAACAAGCGCGTTTCTACTCATGGGTGTAAGGATGCCAACAACTCCACTTAGCAACAATGCCACGATAGCAACAACACAATTACAAAACATCCAGTCATAATAATAATAATAATACTACTACTACTATTACTACTTCCCCACAGAAACAACCAACATTTCAAAGGATCACCCATACTTTTATTTTCCATATTCTATTATGATTGTTATTGCTTTTTGTTGGGGGTGTGAGGTCAATGATTTGGCATGAATTCAAAACAATGACCCGACCCCCCCCTCCCCTTTGCAGCATCTGTGTTGCTTGTGAGTGCAGCTTCATCACACAACAATTTATGCTACAGCCTTTGCATCTTCATGTGGGGGAAGCTAGTCCAACTCTTTGCCATCAATTGAATGTTGCCAAGTTGTACTACTTGTACGCAGGTTATCTATTGATCAGATACTTGGGATTTATGTGACCCAGCAGCATCCACCCGTGCAACATCCATTAGAAACTTGTTATGACTCAGCTGTGGATTGAACCCAAACTGAGTTTACTAAGGTTAGCTATTGTATACACCATCCCTCCTTGCCCTTCCTATGTAAAGTGGGTAAGTACTCACACTGCCGTGTGTAAATAGGTAGGGAGTGTAAGTGGTTACTATATAGGTAGATAATTAGGTATGGCACTTGGTAGGTATGAGGCCTAGGTAGGTAGGTGCATGGGGATTTACTAATACCTACTGCATAGCTACCCACTATGGTTACTTATGGATGCGAATGCAATGAAAAAGAGTATTTCTGGTCATTTTATATCAATCAATCGTTTTATAATTTTCTAGAATGGTTTCATTCTCTTTGTCTATATCTTCTTCATTTTCCTTTCCCTCTATTTGTTCTTCATTACTATTGTTGTGCAGGGTGATGCTGCCCCGGGGAGAAGGGTGTTACTTGGCACAATATGTTTACTTTACGAAATTTTCATTCTAGCCTTGTGGATATGGAAATAATGGGGATCATTATATTGCAAGGAATATTTAGCCAAATCCGGCTATAATCCAAACAGGAAATCCAAATCATTAATCAACCTTTTATATTTGTTAATACACCTTGAAAACCATTCCTATGGATCCTTAAAATTTTTTTTCCCCTCACTTTTGGTGTCACTTTTGGTGATTAAAACATATTTTCTTTTTTTTGCATTTTTCTTTTTCAGGGGAAAAAATCACAATTGTTTAAACTAGTTTTTTTTTTTTTTACTATTTAAAAATGGTCTAAGAACTTATCACCATTTAATGCTAAATCTCACTTCGGAAGTTAGACAATAACACAACATCAGAAAATTGAAAAAAATAATAAAATCACTAATGCCATTACATTCATTATTTTAAAAAGATATTTTGACCTCCAAATAGGTCATATGAAATACATAAGTGAGATAAATAATCCCAACTAAAACTAAGTATACAAGATACACATAGGTACATATTTGTGTTTGGAAGAGGAGAGGTGCTGAAGTAAACCCCTTGCCACACTCCCAAGAAAAGAGTTTGGATCCAAAGAAGATTAAATGTACCCCAAATGCTATCATCACACAATTGATTACTGGTACAAAGTTTTATGTCTTGGCTGTGGGATAATAATACAAATTCATTTCATGCAGGGTAAGAGGTTATTAAACTTATTTACTTTAAGTTTGAATGGTTGCTTTAAAACCCGAATTGGTTACCATTTACATTAAAAAGTATCTTAAGCCAAAAAGAAGAATTATGGAAATTCAAATATTTCACCATGCAAAAATCTTGAAAAAAATCCTCTCAAAATCCTTCAAGATATCATAACTCTATAACTAATCTCAAGTTTCAACACAAGCCAAAATATCATCTTTCAAAAATCCTCATATAAAAATAGACCTACTACCTAGGGGCTAAAATCCTTTAAGGTACTATATTCTATAATGTATCTAAACACAATATCCTTGCCTTGGTGGGCAAAGCCCATAATAGCACACATTTTGGTTTGGACTCCATAGAACAACTTCATTAGTTCAAGAGATGTAACAATTATATAAAATTAGCTAATCATTAGTTTTGTTGCATGGATTGCATAAGTAAGACAATTTTTTTTGCCTTGGCACAATTGGAGTCATATTGAACAAGGTTGTTTTTTTGATTAGTTATTTTACAATCGGTCACACACGTTAGGTGCAAACATCTTGTTGCAAAATTGTGTTCAAAGAGTCATTTAGCACCACATTAAGGTGAGTACATGTTGCATACCCCAAGGTCCAAACCCACAAAAATAATTGGAGGACACTGATTCATTTGAAGAAACTCAATTGAATATTCAATAAATTTTTCATCCATTTTTTTTCATCAATTGATGAGTTGATCGTCATTGATAGTGGGAGCCCAAGTTTAAAAAAAAATCACTTTGCATTAATAGCTAAACAATTCTGGTTTTGAGGGACTATGGATGAAAAAAAAAAAAAAAAAAAAAACCTTTTAAAAAAAAAAAAAAAAAAAAAAAAAAAAAAGTTATTAACACATTTTAATACCCCACAATTTTTTTTTTTGGGAATCCTAATATTTTATGCTACATCATTGTAGTCCTCACCCCGTCTACAAAGTATATTATATTAAGGAGAATGGTGACTCCTGCCCCAAATATAGGTTGTGATGAGTCTAATGAAAGTCAGTTGCTTGTGTTTTGTCTATGCATTCTTTTGGCTTTAAACTACAATGATTGCCCTCTTATTTGGTTTATGCAATTTAACATGTCTGTGAGTTCAACTTAAGGGCTCTTTCTAGTCCCATCTTAGAATTCTCATGTTTTTCTTTGTGAAAGTTAAAAAAT
>Ga0116231_10011294_pt1 | contig 13827 bp, 15 predicted proteins | sample S1TSphgellanicum_2_FD_89695 | JGI IMG/M metagenome (GOLD analysis project Ga0116231, IMG submission 89695) | Host-associated microbial communities from peat moss isolated from Minnesota, USA - S1T2_Fd - Sphagnum magellanicum MG | ecosystem: Host-associated > Plants > Peat moss > Unclassified... | reverse complement strand
TTTTTTTTTTTTTTTTTTTTTTGGTTGGAGATTAAGCTAGTTTCCAATAAAAATTTCTCCCTTAAATACCTAATTCAAGGATTTAATCCCCATTTGCTTAGCTGACTTAATATTTATCCACCTTAATTGCTTTCAAAATTTCAATGAATTAAAAATAGAGATGATTGATTAAATTTCCCCTTGGATGATAATTGGACAATATTTTATACAATTTGAATCCTATATATATTTAAAAATAACAAAGTTTTCAAATGTAAACCCTTATTTCTTTTTTGTCATTTGGTCATCACTAGTAGTGCGTAGCAGTGTAGAACTCAAATGTGTTCGTCACAATAGCCATGGCAATTGCCGTCTCTCCCCCAATAGTCAAGGCACCCTTCAACAACACCCATGGGACCCTTTCTTTTGATTTATTTTTTAAAATTTATCCCCAGGGTCCATCCATGGCAGTGAAAACCACCCTTGCTTCACTACCCTTCATTGCACCACCCTTCAATTGACATCCCATGTGATTTTTAAAATTAAAAAAAAAAAAAAATCCCATCCATGGGTGTTGTGGAAGGGTGCCTTGGCTAATTCTATTCCTAAAATTGGCTGCCATTAGAGTTATCCATAAAGTCATGCCCTGTTGGGCCTGAGTTGCACCCCTCATTTGATGCTTCATCCTCTCCTGGCTGTTGTCCGCAGAGTCATGAAATTTTATTAAATAAGGGTATGAAATACTGAAACTCAGCATTAAATGCACAAGGCTCGCGAACATTTATAATTACAGTACACATAGCAGCAGCAGCAGCGATTGGTTGAAGGCGTTCAGGAAAAGAAAGGACAGGGCCAAACTCAGTTTAGCGCCAAATTTGCTCCTAAACTGAGTTTCATGCCCTGTTGAAGCCCAGTGTACTTCTTTTTCCTTCTTTTTCGAAATCTTATCCCGTATGTGACCAACAGGGGGTCCAAGTGCCGTCTTTTCCTGACTTTACGGATAACTTTATCGTTTTTGGCCTGGACTATTAGCCCTACGTATTTGGGTTCAAAGCTTCATTTTCTTCCAAGGAGCATATGGTACAACACTTAGCCAGTGTTCAAGTCATTTGGGTCAAAAAACAAGGTGCCACCTATTATTTGGTCACCTCATCCTAGGCCCCTTATTTATGGAACGACCTCACCTTTGGGCATTTACCTTACATGTAAAGAAACTGTAGAAGTTCCTTAATTGTGTAGGTGGAGGACACCTTATATCGGGGAATTTCTCCTAGAAAGGAAGGGGATATCTCACACCCCCAAAAAGAGTATGCATCTTCTGCCAACTTTACATGTTGTTGCCTTGTCCTAGGGCAAAACATAGTGACAAACAGATGGGTAATGCAGATCCACATATGCCATTCCTACACCAAATATCCTTGGGCAATCTTTACCGTGTTGTTGAAGGTAGCCTTATGTAGCAGGCATTTTGAAAATGTAATGCCCATAGTAATGCTCGTGAAGCCACTAGGTATCACAGGAATTTTTTATTTATTTATAAAAAAAAAAAAGCCGTGGTTCCAGTCCTAGGGATGGGCTTTATTACCCTACACTAAATCAGGGTCTCAGAGTCCAAATTTAACACTACGGTTAAGTATTGGTTAAGTATTAGCTCTACTAATATTGAGAGGCCAAGGCCATATTCAAAAGGTAAGGTACCATAGGTATCAGTGCAGGTGCTCTTGTGTGCACCCTGTGTTGTGGGCCCCCACCCCCCCAGTTGAGGATAGTCCCAAAATGTGGGGCCGGACTTATTTTGGGAATGTGCTGACTCCTGACCCTTGGGATTTACCTTAATGGATGAAAAGTCATGTAAACCTTCTCTCACTGGATGAAAAATCATGTCTGACATCCTATCCTATCCAGCTGATGTATGTACAAACAACGGAAAAAAGAGAGATGACAAATATTTGACATCCTATCCGGACAACATACATGATGTACACACAGGAAAAGGAAGGACAAGAGGTTTTGCTGGGAGAACAGCAAGTGGAGGATGATGAATCAGAAGGTTGAGAACCTTTGAATGGTAGGTTATGTTAATTATAATGGTGCATTCACACTTGATTTTAAGTCCATGTTGAATGAAAATCTAGGTGGCATCCTAGGTGGCACACAATGTTAAATAGGTCATAGCTTAATGTTATGTGAATGTTAGCTTAACATAAAATTTGCATGGTCAGTAGGATTAAGTCCTAAATGACTAGCAAGATGTCAATGGACTTAACACTCGAGTGTCTGTAACACCAAGTGTGAACGCACCTTAAGTACCACAATGCCCCGTTTGATTAATTGCCACTAATCTCATTAATTATCATTGATCACATAAATTAACACTGGTTATCACTCCAGACCGATCAGCACTGGGCAGCTTACTCAGACTCAGAGCCTTTTTTTGCTGGCTATATATATATATGTAGCCAAAAAGGTTATATTGAAAATTAAAAGTGCTAAAATCAATCGATTTTTGAGATTTTCAATAGCCATATTTAGAAAAAAAATTATGAAAAATCTCCAGATTTTTTCACGTGACTCAAGTAGGTTTAGCCAAAAACACAGAAGGATGGTTATTTTAATTACAACTATCGTGTTTAGCTTGTAGCCAAATCTGGCTAAATCTTACTGTTGATCATCGCCACTTTGGCTACATCGTCACAAAACAGGCTCGTACTGTTGGCGTGAGTTCCAATGTACGCTTGTCTGCGCGTGCACGCTGCTTTGCAGTGCTTGTTGCTGCTTCGCGAAATTCTTCCGGGGGTTGTGCTGGCAGACGAGAGAGCAAGAAGAAAGGCGACGGAAGAGAGCTTCATGTGGCTACTGGGCGTGCGAGGTTGCTGAGAGAAATCTGTCGCGAAGAAAAAATTGAGGAAGATGATATTATTGACGTTTTTGTGGTAGTTGTGTGCGCATGTGTGTCTTTTGCTTCCATTCAAAGAGTACGGACTGATCAATCAACCAGCGCCATCTCCTTCTTCTTCATCAGGTGCGAAACAATAACAATGTTCCTGTGTGATCTTTCTTATGTTCTTGTGTGATCTTTCTTTCTTTCTGTTTTGATGTTGTTGAAATCTGCTTCTCTGTTGACGATTTGTGTTTTTTCGCTTGCTCGCTTGCTTTTTGCCGCTTTTTGTGTATGTTCGGTTTTGAAGATGGTATGTGAGTTCGAGAGGTGGACAACGCCGTGGCCAACGAAGCTCCTCGAAGTTTAAATGGTACCAAAACATCGAATGTTTCGTTGTTTCTTTGTGGCGAGGAAAGTAGAAGCAGCTTTAGGAGCGGCGGCGGCAGCTTGGAGATGGCCATGGACAGGCCAAGCGAGTAACTCCTGGGCGTCTGTCTGGAGAGCTTCGTCGGTAATCGTTGCCGTTGTCAAGCTTTGGCTCGCGGTGCTGGTACTTTTCTTTGCAGTGATCGCTTTCTTTGCGTCCGGCTTTCTTCGTCTCTTGTGCTTGCACGTTCCTTGTTCCTGCTTGGTGTCCCATCATCTCGAAGGAAGAAGAAGCTTCTTCAAAACGGAAGCAAATATGTTGAAGAAAAGAATCTCCGCGGGCGACAAATCGGACTGCGGTAACGGCGATGAAGTTGATTTTTCGCATACTGGAGAAATGACTGTCGGATCCGATTTGCGTTACAGCAAGCCTTGCGCGTCACACCTACAGAAGAGTCTTCCTGCAGATCTGCACAGAGTGTGCTCTCGGAAAGACAGTGGTGAAAGAGGCGGATCCCGCCAAACTCCAATGGAAATCGTCGATGCCGGTGAAGCTGCTGCTGATGGAAATGCTGACCAATTGCAAGCAGAGCAATCTTGGGACGAGCCTAAGCTAGATGTAGCCCTCCAAGCGGAGCGGGAGGCGCTGGCCGCGATGTATCAGGAGCTGGAACAAGAGAGGAATGCTTCAGCCACAGCTGCGAAGGAAGCCATGGGAATGATCGCACGTCTCCAAGACGAGAAGGCCGTAGCATTGATGGAAGCTCGGCAGTTCCAGCGGATGGTTGAGGAGAAATCGATGCATGATCAAGAAGCGATCGAGGCTCTGCAAAAGGTTGTTGCAAAACGTGAGCAGGAGAAGAGCGAGCTGGAAGAGGAAATGAAGTTGTACAGACTGAGGTTGTTACTCCGTGCCCAAGCAGAGGAGGAGATACGGCGTGCTGCTGCCATTACCTTAAGGGCTGTTGATACAAAGCAATTAGGGTTTACAGATAGAGGAAACAAGTGGAAGAACCACATCTGGGGTTCCATTCTCACTGAAGTATCTCATGAACCTGGAACACCCCATGCTGTGGAGGATTCAAGCTTGAACCTACCTTCAGCGAAGTTCATGAGCTTGAAGAGAAGATCCAACTCTCATTCCTATGCAGCAACCGAGAGTGATGTGAATGAAGAAGATGGGGGGGTCTTAGAGGAGGTCTCAGATAGAGGAGCATTGGAAAAAAAGAGGCTTCTTTCTGTCTTGGAGTGCTTGTGGAAACTAGAAGAGGAGTTGCATCTGCAGGCAGGACTCAAACAAAATGCACTAAATGGGGAAACAAAGACTGTGGGAGTAGTATCAAGCTGCAAAACACAAAGTCCAGTCAAGAGGACAATGAGCTCAAAGACAGCAACAAGTAGCTTGCAGACAATGATATCCGCAATGGGTCAGCATGATGGCTTGTGGCATAGCTGTTATGAAGATGGCAACACTAATGAAAGAACTTGTGATGATGCATCTTCTTCTGTGGAGGGAGATGGAAATGTTACCCTTGTCCACCAACATAGTCAGGCGGATGAAGGTGAAAACAAACAAGAAGAGCAAGAGGCTGGCACATCTTATATGATCAGTGGTGAGGAAAGAACAGCAGGGAAATCTAGTGATGAGGAGGTCTTGTTTGAGCATGATGTTTATGAGGTACAGGAATCATGTTACAAGCTACAGGGAATTGCTGGAGAGCGAAACAGGTGGAGGCATCCACCTAATGTGGATAGACTAGGAAAACCAGACTACCTATTCATTCGTGACGAGGACGCAAGAGACAGGAACGAACTGGAGTATGCAAGAGGTGACATCACAGTGCCTCTGTGCAAAGCTGGGAACTCTGAAACCAACACATGGTTGGAAGAGTTTTATTGGATAGCACGGGAAGGGGATGTTAGCACCAGTTCCAAGAGTAGGAGGTGCCACTCCTGGACTTCCCTTGAAGATGATGTACAGCAGCTGAAGCTTAGGTTGAAGGCCCTGGAGTCTGACAGGCACCTAATAAAACAGACCATTGATTCTCTTACACAAGAGAATGGACAAATGAAGCTTCTTCAAGAGATTGTTGAACAATTAAGAGACTTGCGTGGTATCGAAAGGAATGGTTTGCAACAGCAAGACTCTTTTCCATATGCTTTATCATTCCAGGTGTTGTAAATTTGTGCCTGAAACCCATATATGCTATGTTCTTCTGGGAGGCATGTGCATCCAGCATTCTGGCATGACTATTTGTGATGCAGTTGGTCAGGAACTAAAACCCCAAGCTCTGCAAACCAGCAAATTGATGAATTTGGCAATTTGCAGGCAAAGACCTGAGGTTTAAATCTGAGATTGATTTTGTTTGCATCTACATGTAGTTTTGATGTAGCCTGAAGTATGCATAAGCCCTCTGCTTTAATGCAAGGTACACATGCCGAGAAAAAAATCCTTCGTAAGACTTGTAGGATGTTGTGGCTTGGCAGCAGTTTTTGGCGAGATCTACCCATCATGCCATGGTGCAGCTGGGGGAGTTCTTCCAATCCATGACTCTTTCAATGTCTAACATAATTGGTCATTTTTATATTGGTTATTGAGATTGCAGATCTGAAAACATAGTGGCAAATATATATGCAAACATTTAACAGAGAAAACCCTAAATTGCTAATAAGTCTCTTTATTCTTTCAGGTTGACTTAAGTTGTAAGAATGGAGAAGTTCTTAGTACTTGTGAAGATGCTGTTTGCTAAATTGAGAGACATTTCTGTTTGGTGTGTCTGCCTTTGAAATCCTGAAAATGGCAAATTCAAGGGATTCTTTACCCTCAGTGGGGAGATTTTCAAAGCCACTTTGTAAGAATGGTACTCTTAGTGTTTTTGATGTTGTGTCTTGCCATTATGTTTTTCCATTTCTGTTGTTTTTTAGTTTTTCTTCATATTTTGTTCCTGTTTCTTCTTAGCTTTTTTTGGTTCTTCTTCTCTTCTATATTTTGTTGAGCTGGCCAGCATCATGGCCGAGTCTTCCCTGCCGGTACATTGGAAAACATATGGCATTGACCTCCATCCACTGCAAGTTGCTGATGAAGTCAGTAGGGATGCTATGGTAGCTGTTCATTATATGCTGCTGTTGAAGGTCTCTGAACATGTGTATCATTGTTGTTCAACAGCTCCTCAGCCCCTTTTCTGTTTTTCAGAGATTTTTGGGATGTCTTTTGTCTTTTCCCAGTTCACTGATATTTTGTGTGACCTGAGAGTCTCTAATTGTCAGGTGATCTCTCCATTCTATTCAGGTTGACTTAAATCTTAGTATGGAGAAGTTCTTATTACTCATGAAGATATTGACTGAGTAAACCCTTCTTGTTTCACAGTAGTTTGTCATTTGGTGAAATGTATTCTGAAGGTAAAATTGGCGAAGTGAATTTGGGAGAGCACTAACGCAGTGTTCTGGCTGTGGGTGTTTTGTGTTGTGGGGTATTAGGGGATGATGTTTTTCCCACGTTTGCTTTACAAAGTTCAAGCCAAATTGTGCAAGTAAGTACATACTTTGCACACCTGCAGGAAATCAGGGGTCAGACCTCAAAAAAGTCAAGACCTGGCTTGTCATGTGTGATTCATGACAAAGATAAATTTCAGATGCAAGGGATTTTTGGAAACGGCCTAAAGGCTCATATAATTTTGGAGATTAGTACTACAGGGAGCCTGTTTTGGGACAATGGCATCAATTTCCCTGCATTAACACCAGCAGAGGTGATAAGGTTTTATTCTGTGATTATTGTACAGCTTTGGTCCTTCAAGCTGCAGCCTTTGACCAGTCAGCATATTTTCCTTTATCTTGCCTGAAACATGGAACTTAATTTGCTCATTCTCAATGATGAGTTCACTTGATATGGTGTGGGTGGTGTGGAGTTTCTGGTGTTCTTTTGCATCCAGGGCTAAGCTCTGTTAGGTGCTTCAAGAGGTAACTAATCATTGTCACATGTTGGAAATGTTCTGCACAGGTTGGTTGAAACATGGCTAAGAAGAGTTGTTTCAATGATAGATGAAGGGAAGCCTAATGTAGGCTGGGGACAACTGCTTCACACCTCCTCCATCCCTCCAGTAGCAAACTGCATTACTCATGGGTGTAAAGCAGATATCAATCTGTCTACCTGCATCCAAAATGAGTTTGTGAAATTTGGAAACTCCTCATCTTGGCCCAAGGATGTAAATACCAGGTCGGGGACTGCTCTGAGTGGGTGGGATTACTAAGGTATCCACAACAAGAGGTGATTCAGATGTGTTCAAGCTCTCAAGTTTCCTCTCAAAATATACTGGAATTGGAACTGTATCTTCCTGTAATATGCAACTTTTGAGATTTGTGAGACAATAGGCATGGCAGAAAATGGAGCAAGATTATTGTCTCATCCATTCTTCTGCTGTATATATTGTCAAGCAAGAGATAATCTTCTCCTTATTTTTCCCAGTGCCAGATAGATTGACTGGCAGGTGAGAGGAATCAGACTGCAGTGTTTTCAATCATAAGGTATGCTCAGCTCTATTCAGAAACTTTAACTTGAAAATGTCACAAGGCAATACAGATGTTTGTGCATTTTCTGATTATGTTCACAAAACTTTCATGGATTTGGAGCAGTTTGGCACAATCCTTACAAGACAAGCAGTTTCTACTTGAAAACTGAAGGTTCACATTCTGAGTTGCAGGGTTGTTTTCAAGGTATTTGTGACTGGATGGCTGGTGGACTCACTATACTCCTATGATGGAACTTGAGACATACTTTGAATGCAGAAATTGCATGTTTCTCTGACCTCAAGGGGACACATGACAAAGATTTTGTCCAATTCAACACCTGAAGCTGATAGAGAAATTTCTTTCTGGGAAATTTTCTGATGAACACTGTTCATGGTTGTGTTCCAGATTCTCTCTCAAGGATGCACAACTTGTGCTGTTGAAAACAGGGACACGTGGCCCCTTGCTGTGCAAAAAGGAACTTATGCTCTAAGGCTGTGAGTGAGAAGAACAGGATGACAAGGGAATCTATCCCTAAATCCTGACAAGGGAATCTGTCAAGAATGAATGGCTTTAATAGAACTTGGGTGGTGACTAAATTGTGATGATGATGATGACAATGGTACAAATATTAACAGCATTGTTTGCTTTTAGTGGCAGTCACCATCTAGATGCGTGGGACTCTGGGGAGCCCTGCTGATGCCATTGGAGATGCCAATGAAGCTGCAGCCACAGAAGAGAGTGCTGCTTTGTTGGGTGTTGACACAGTGCCCGAAGGATTGGTGACTGGAGCCCCAGCTGCTGCAATTGCTCCTTTACTTTCTGTACCAGGCTGTCCTGCTGCTGCTGCTGACTTCCTTACCTGCAATGCACAGATAGTCCCCTCTGGTCAATTACAAAGAAACCTTCAACAAAACAGACAAGAAGAGTGACTTCATTAAAACAGAGGATAGCTGCCTTCTCTGATGAACTGGCTTTAAGTCTAAACCTTTTCTGCTTTGGTCTCCAACCCTGATGTCAGAAACAACACTACCACATGACACCCCTTGTGATCAAAGAGCACCACACTAGTGTAGAGATCAGAACAATGAAGTTTTACCAAGGCAAGGCGCTGCTTGTGAGTCTCACTAATTGACTGTCCAATCCCACTCACCCCCACCGTTAACCCAAAGTCAGTAAAGGAAATCCTCTTCCTTCTACTTGATGACAAAACATATTCCACTCTAAAACAGCAGTAAGAAAGGGTGGGGGTTAATGCAAGGTAGCTGCACAGGGATGGCAATTCATGAAGCACAAGTTCCACCCCACAATGAACTACAAATATGTTGCAAAGGTTTCAATATAAAAATTCATGGGAAAATAAAGGAAAACCTCACTTGTCGCTTATAAGGTCGATATTCTTCACTTCCAAATCCAGGTACTGTAATGTGCCAATTGTGCTCTACATCAAAATGAAGGTTCAAAATGTCAAACCATTAATCTATCTTGACAGGAACTGTAATAGTGCTCTACACCAGCAGCACAATGAAGGCTGTTCAAAATGAATGAAGCAAGTTTTGCTCTCTCCATCTCCCCCACTGCCATGATTCTATTCTCAAAAGGATCAACATGCCCACAATGTGCAAGGCTTTTTCACATGAAAGGGAGAGCAGAAGAGAGAAAGGGGTTACTGACCTAAGTGCAGTAGCACATCCTTTGCTTCCAGGACCGAGGACTTGCGATGCTTTGCCAGAGTACAAGCAAATGATGTCACCTGCATAAAAATTGAGGCCAGCAGATGCCAACACTCATGAGCTTTCTTTCTTTCCACTTCCTGAGAAGCCCTATTTTATTCCTGAACAAAAACCATCTCATATGTTGCTGCAGCATGGAATTGGATTACATACACTGTCAATGAAGTCATCAGCAATTTCAAGTAGCACATCCTCCAGATCAGGATCCAGGTGCTCTTGTGGGTCCACCTGTTTGAAATTACACCTATAAGACTGTATTCTCAAAACCCTGGAAGAGCAGAGATCATTTCTCAAAATCATCCCAGAAGAATGAAGATTGATTCCCAAAACATTCCTGGACCAGTGAAGATCAATTCTCAAAAGCATCCTGGAAGAATTAAAGATTGATTCCCAAAATCCTCCTGGAAGAATGAAGATCAATTCTCAAAACCGTCCTGGCAGAATTAAGATTGATTTCAAAAATCCTCCTGGAAGAATGAAGATCAATGCTCAAAACCAACCTAGCAGAATTAAGATTGATTCCCATAATCCTCCTGGAAGAATGAAGCTGTTTATGATGTCTCTTAATTAGCAGTAGAAATCAAGGTTCAAAAAATTAGGGTTTACTTGTGCAACAAGCTCTTGGATGCTGCGCTTGCCAAGAATATGACCAGTGGAATAATCAGGAGGTTGGGTGATAGAAGTCACAGCAGCACTAGGCATGTTGGAGGTTGGTTGTTGTGCAGTAGTGCTGGATTGAGGAGTTGTTGAGATTGTGGGAGTAGCAGGTCTTTGCTGGTTGCTGCTACCAATAACCTGTGCTCGCTGTTGTGGCAGTTGTGTTTGATGTTGCTGCTGATAGCCAGTGGGCTTTGGCTGCCATGTTGCCTGTTGTGACTGCTGGGCTCCAGGCACCACCAGTCCTTGCATCTGTAGTGCTGCTCCTCCCACTGATGATGATGGCACTTTTGAAAGCTGCAAAGCTTGCAAAACCCCGACCTCATTCAATCAATCATCAGACCTAGTCAACAACAAGATGAAAAAAGCATTGCACTGTTGTCAACAATCACTTCACATAGAGAAATCCAAAGCAAAGATGATACAAAAATATGATAGAGCTGAAACAAAAAAGAAGATGGAACAGGACATTAGACAGTGCTGTCTGCTGGGGCTGGGATGATGGTCTGGAGGGATTGTTCTGCTGCTGTAATTGTTGTGTTAGACGCTGCTGCTGCTGGTTCTGTTGCTGCTGTTGAGGTGAGGCCAGGCCTGCTCCTGGCCTACCCATGGCCATAGCCTGCTGTACAGGTGATGGTGCAGTTGTCTGGAAAGGAGTGGGTGGTTGCATCTGCCCTTGAACTTGCTTCTGCCTTGCCTGCAAAACCTGTGCAAACTCTTTCAACCCAATTGAAGTTTGTTGTGCCACTCTCTGTGTGAAATGCCCACATAATACAAAGAGAGCACCAAGGAGAAAATAACAGACCTGCATTGCATGTTGCTGAGGCAAAGAGAGCTGTGATTGCACCCCGTATTGGGGTGTGCCTTGCTGCACTGCTGCTGGTCTTGCAACCACACCCCCTGTAGATTGAGCAGGATTTAGATGGTGAGCATAGGAGCCAGGTGCAAGCTGTTGCTGTGGCTGCTGCTGCTGCAGACCATAGATGCCAGGACGACTTTGAACCGGTTGAAGTACAGAGCTTGGCCGTTGTTGTTGCTGCTGCAGCTGCGCCTGGCCTGCTGCTGCTGCTCTCTGTTGAGCCATAAGCATGGTCTGGCTTGAAACTCCTGATGTAGCGACTGAGCTTGAGGACAAGAACTGTGTGTTGTAATGCTGCTGCTGCTGCTGCGGCATGTGCGAGAGTCGTTGTCCCGACCCAGAGCGCGACAAAGGATTTCCGGCGACTTGGGTTGGCGCCATTAACTGCTGGGAAGCAGGAACCTGCAGCTGCGAGCTTTGCGCGTATTGCACACGCGCAGCTTGCTGTTGCTGCTGGGTCTTGGCTTGGTTTTGATTGAATTGCTGCATCTGGTAGCTCAAGTGCTGCTGCTGTTGCTGCAATTGCGATGCCGCCGCTGCAGGAGTTGTCACCGCGCTCAATGCAGACATGGGTCCTGATGAGGCAACCGGCGGCAATCCAGCAGCAGCAGACGAAGAAGGTGTAGTCATACTCGGAGCTTGCTGCTGCTGTCCTCCCGTTGCAGCTGCAGCCGATACCGGCGGCATATGTCCTCCTTCTCCCGCCATGAGGTCCTGCCCAGCCAGGCTCTCTCTCAGAACCCCCCACCCTCCAAACACAAAAACAACAACAACAACAACAACAATAGCAAAAACCTAGCACTCAATCCCAAACTTTTGTTGCCCGATCAACCTCAAATGATTCCTTGCAATGTACACAAGAAAAACCCAACCCAACCGAACCCAAGGATTCTTGGTTCTTGGGAATTCTAGACGGCTCTTTTAGGGTTAGATCTTGTGCATTTTTTGGTAGCAATTTGTTGACAAAAAGTGATGGTAAAATTGCAGCAGATCATGTGCAGTGTGGAGAGAGAGAGGAGCAAGTCTTCCTCCTTCCCTCCTGAGTCTTTGTTGAATAATCTTGTTGTTGCAGACAGAGGAAATGGAAGCAGTTTTGGCTCCTTTTTTTTTTGGTTCCCACCTGCCTACTCTATCTTTCTTTCTGTGTTTGTGTCATCTGCTGCTTTTGTTCCCTGCTTGTTTGTGTGTGGTTAAAGACACTGGGGATCATAGACTGAAGAAGATATGTGTAGATAGATGGTGGTACTCTCTCATAATTTCTCTGGTAAACATAAGTATTCTATACTAGTTTGTCTTTCTGTCTCAAGTGCAAATTGCAACACTCATATTCTTGACCAGTTTCATGTGCATGTATCAGATCCTACACTTCATGCATTCTTTGTATGACTTTGCTGAAGTAGCATAGAAAAATTCTTTTCTCTGTGATCACTCATCTGCGAAGGCAAGAAGAAGAGGCGGGCGGCAAATCAATGTTAAGGGAACACAGCATGCATCAGAGTCCAAGGCAAGAAGAAGAAGGTGGCAGCAGATCAAGGTTAGGGTGGCAGAGCATGCATCATAGTTTCACCTTAGTTTGGAATACTTTGTACAACAAGAGGCAGCCTCCCAACAGCTTTTATGCTGAGATCAATTTTCTGCCTGACTGACTGCAAAATTCGAGCAGACTCATGTTGGAATTGGTTGCTTGGGGAAAGTGAACAACAGTGTGTTTTTGTGTGTTTGTATCTGACTGGGAATTGATGATAAAAGTTCAGTGAGAGTTTGTTTCAAGGTTGCCTCCTCAAGTTTGGTTTTGTTCTTCCGAGAGACCTGCCTGTAGGCATTCTGTCCTCTGCATTTTGCAATTCAACTCATGTTAGAATCGACATCCCAATGATGATTGTCACCTTAGCCTTTCGTGTGTTGATTCCTATTGGGAGTGTCATCCACATTGACATGCCAAAGGTTTCATACTTCATTTGTATTTGTTAGCTTCCAAGCATATAGCTGCTGATGTGTGGAGTTGTCAAGCAGAGAGAGGAAATAAGGGGCATGTGAAGAAGAGGCAGAAGAGTTGGGGGCCAGAAGCATTTAGACAAATAGAAGATGGAGCATGCCAAAAAAGATTTGAACAGGTGAGTATGTGCAATAGAAGTGTGTGTATTGTGGTCAAATGCTTTAGAAAAACTCCCAGAAAGCAAAAGGGATGTGGTTGTAATGAATGTCACTGTGTCACAATGTCCCCAGCAATCTTCATGTTGTAACACACCAGTTTGGGTGCAGCAATTGGGAATGCTTCCTCAACAGCTGTGAAGCTTTCCAGTGTACCAACAACATGACAACCTGAATTGCTGCATTTACAGTCAACTGCAGGTCATGCTGTCATGATTCATGACTTTTTTTTTCCCAACAACAACGGTAGGCCATTCAGCATAAGGTCAATCAAACACCCAAAACTTCATTACAGGATGATGATGATGATGTTATTAGCTCCACTATTTTTGTTGTCAGTCTGCCTCAGTTTACTTTACATTAATGACATTTGTATGAAGGGTTAACATTTGTAAGAAGACAAACTACCTAATACATATTGGATAGCATCTGATAGACACAATAATATCATATTAATTCAATTCTCCTTTCAGCAGCTGTCACAAAGTGACCAAATTTTATTTCCATCAAAGGCCAAAAAAAACACAACCCAAACTAAACTAAGAAACTCTTTAAATATTTCATTCTTTGGAGATGGAAAACAACATTGCCATTTACATGATGATTTATCAAAGAAATGAACCCAAAACTAAAGCTTAAAAAAAAGTAATAACCCAAAAAAAAAAAAAAAACCCTTCACCTCTACACAACAAAATAAA
>Ga0116231_10011293_pt1 | contig 13827 bp, 7 predicted proteins | sample S1TSphgellanicum_2_FD_89695 | JGI IMG/M metagenome (GOLD analysis project Ga0116231, IMG submission 89695) | Host-associated microbial communities from peat moss isolated from Minnesota, USA - S1T2_Fd - Sphagnum magellanicum MG | ecosystem: Host-associated > Plants > Peat moss > Unclassified... | reverse complement strand
TGAGGCCCGCTTTACACTAGGAGTCAGGGCCAAAAAAACTTGGGGCCAACTTTGAGCATTTTTGGCTTGTTGTTTGGCCCCAAGTTACTAAATAAATGTGAAAACATTGATGTCAGGATATTAATTAATAAATGCTGGAACATTGGCCCCAAGGGTTCCAAATTGGCCTCCCAAATTCAATGGTATCTTTTTTCCAGCCTTGGGGCAAATACAAGGCCATAAAGTTCAGCATTTATTAATAACTCGGGGCAGATTGAAAAGATTTTTTCTAGTTCAGCCTGGACTCCTACTGTAAAGTGCTTGGGGCTGATTTCCACCAATAGGAATGCTTGATTTGGGTTGAACATTGGCCCTGACTCCTAGTGTAAAGCGGGCCTAATTTTAGTGCTTTCCCTTGCTTGCTGACAACTAACAGTTTATTGGCTGATTCATTCATCCACTCTACTTTTCTCTTTGCAGAACATAGACAGGGGGATGATATCCTTCCTGACTTCAAATCAACAAGGGGCAAATTCCAATGTTGAGTGCAGCCACTTCATTTTCCACAAAATTTATCCCTTTTTTATCCACAGAAGTTGGGAATTTTTTTGGAGAAATTTCACCAATTTTTCAATGTCACAAATTGGAAAATAAAATTACCCTGGTTGGGTGGGCGTATTGATTGAGTGTAAAACCGAAATTAGGGTATATATATATATATATATATATTCTACTTTATATTTTTGTCAAAATAAAATATATTCAATAGTTAAGCTAGTCACTGCAATTTGAGCAAATCCACCATAACCACATGCATTGCAAAATACAAATATGCATTTCTGCTGTAAAATAATTTTGAAATATAGGGTAAACCGATTGTTGATCGAACATTTAAGCATTCAAGGCAGGCCGGATCCAAGGGTAGGGCTCCCTTGTTTATGGTGTCCAAATAAGAGGAGTTCAAGTTTTGTTTGAAAATTGTCACAAATGAAAAAAATTTGAAAAAGATACCACCTCCCAAAGCAGAGGAGATCAAACACTCAAAAGAACAATCCATTGAACGCTACAAAGGCCAGTTCCCAAACACTCAAAAGAACAATCCATTGAACGCTACAAAGGCCAGTTCCCAAACACTCAAAAAATTCCTTGTATGTTGCTTTGTTATTATTGAAGTTCCAAAATGATTTGTAAAACTTCAGGTGGAGCTCTTGTAGCACTTTAAATCATTTAAAATGAATAAGAAGGTTATGAGGTTTGAAAGGAGAAGCAGTCCAAAGAGAATAAAAAACAAAAAAAAACGTTGAATTTTTTTTTTTTCTTCTTGTTATTTTTTCATTGCTCATTTTTCTTTGCACTTCAAAGATGATTCCCATATAGCAACTAACACTCCTATAACATGCTAAATCACTCAAAATGAAGCACATATGATGAAGATATAAATAAATGTTCAATCATAGGCAGGTGATTAGTGATGGGCCAATTCACTCTACCCTTTATTTACTCTCTTCAAGATAGTTACCGTAGTACATTGGTCATTTCAACACATATTTGTCAAATAATTAATCAGTTTTGAGAAAACTTTTTTTGACAAATGATAATTTTTCAAATATTCCAATATATTTTTATTTTCTTTCAAAATTTTTTTTTTAAAAACATAATTTTTGAAATTTCTCAACATTGCTGAAAATAATATAATTAGGGTCAAACCAGCCATGTATCACAATACCTTCCATTGTGTAAAGCCATACCTCAATTATATATTAATCTTGTAAAATAAAGATACTATAAGTTTGAAATGTTTACCAACCAAGTAGGGTAACTAAAAGGTTAACCCAAAAAAAATTACCAATTGGGTACTAAAACATGTGGCTATTTTTTTACAAAATGCTCTCGGTGGGATGATTTTTTGTGGAATTGCCTTATGCCATGGCAAAATTGGAAAAGTGAGATATCTTAGCTCGACTGAATGATTATCAAAGGATTAAAGAGACTTCGCCTCCAAATTTCAAAAAAAATCAAAACCCAAGTGTTATTATATGGATCAATACCTATATCACATAAATAATAGAAATGGATTTGGAAAGTATGGCAACGAAATTAGAATTGGAATACCTATTGTGGTAAGCAAGAACAAATGGATTAAACTATGCCTTTACCTAAGGAGAATATATTGTCTTAGCCACTATATGGCACATTGTTCTCCAAAACAAAGTATATTGGGTGAGGAGAGGGAGAAAACTATACAAGATCAAACTATGCTATAAATTATTTCCTCTCCTTCATAGAAGGGGGAGTAAATTGTGAACTAATAAATAATTTGAAGAAATATCCACCTTGGTCCTTTTTGGTTCTTTACCTTCTACCATGGCATCTCAACTTAGTTTAGAATTGAATGTCAATCCATTCAAGTAGGGGGTTTGTTTACACTTTATATTTATTATTTTATGCCCACAAATATATCAAGGTATTACATTTACCCACCCAACATTGATCAATTCCATTGAATGAGTCTACCTTAAAGTTCATAATTGGGGTTCTTTTTTAATAGGCCATGTGTGCATGTCAAGAATATTGTAACACTTAGGTAGCTTGGGCACAAATTAAATTAATCTGTAGAAATTTCAAAAAAATTATTTAAGATGTAAGAGTTTGATCTATGGTGGCCTTCAAGGGAGGATACATACTTTAGAAATCCACCTAATCACGAATACAGTTCAAATCATTTGAAATAAAAGTACCTTACAATAATTTTATTCTTTATTGCCAAAATTCTCAGAATTAAAAACCTAAGCACTAAATGAATCAAGAAACAAAAATTAAATTCATTATTTAACATTCGTGTGCCAAATTCACAAAAATATTATGATATGTATTCAACCATAATGTGTACAATCGGGTTTTTCTTATTAGGTCATGCATGCATGCAAAGACTATGTATTCATTAGGGAATATAACACCTTAATGCTCGACATAACTTGCACCTTATTGACCAAAAAAAAAGTGATGTTCAAGCACATAGATATACAAAGTATGCAATAAGTTAAATCTAGCTTAAAAGATTAGTACTTTGGACTTAAAGCTCTGAAAGTAAGTAAGGGATGCAAATGATTTGATATTGTACTACCTTGATAGCTTCAACATGTGTTTCCCAATAATTAACTACCTATTTGAATAATTGATGTGGAGAATGTGTTGGGAATTTTGGAAGTTTACCAACTAATTAAGTAGACACCTATTACGCCATTTTCAAATTGTTGGTATAGTTGACATAATCTGCTTTTAGAACAAAACATTTTGTTTGAATGATGACCTTACATGATAATAGAATTTAATACCCCCCAAAAAAAAAAGTTACCCATTACTTATCACTAAATACAAGTGAAAATTAATATTACATCAAACCCTTGACACATGCAACATAAAGTAACTATCCAAATTAATAAAATATAACATGTATGGCACATAGTAATTAGATCACTCATGGCATTAAGACTGAAGTTAGTCACATCCTAATAGACTTTAACACCATGTTGGTATGTACCATGTTAGATTGTTTATGCCATGACTAAAACTAGTCATTTAAGAGTATGAATTAATGCCATGTTAGCATTATCACATGTATGTGGCATAAGCATTGTTTGATACTACTATATTTAATAGTAGTCTTAGTAAAAAAAACATTACTACTTTTAAGGAGGGGGAGAAATGAACAAAAAGTTACCCTTTATAATCATTTAAAACTAATAAAAACCCAATTTAGTCACTGTAGTCACCAAAGCGGGGTGAAAAGACATGGTTTTGTAATAGTGCCAAATCAAAGAAAAATGAAAAAAATAAAATAATGCCCACCTATAAAATCTCTTCTTTTTTCTTAAAGTAATGGTTTTTCCCCAAAAATGAGAGTTTATTTTACATTTATTGCCATAAAATGTGTTGGCTAATAACTCATGAACTTTGTGGGGCTTCTAATGACATTTTTTAAATTATGATTTTTGTATCTTTCTTTGATTTTGATTTGTCTTCAATTTTTTCATCTTTTTCAATTGTGTTTTTCTTCCCCTTCTTCTATTTGAGGAATGCCTTTAAAGTGTTATAATCAACACATTTCTTTGATAACTTGTTTTGCTACATGAAACATGTCCTTGTGTTGAAATTGATGAAGGAGATGGTTGTTTTCCATTTCCATTGTTTGTTTAGCTTCTTGAGCCCATTCCATGTCAAACTTATTTCCATGGACAAATGCATAAGTTATGAAGAAAAATGGGTGCATCCACAATAATAGGAACCACAAGATGTGTAACCAATATTTAGTTTTTCATGTTTTTGTTTCAAAAATTATATTAATGTTGCAAGTCTTTCATTTGTTTACATGATAATATTTTAAAACTATCATGGAAACATGTGTTATAATTTGAAATGAAATTGATGAAGATAGAATATTCTAAAACACTCATCAAACACTATAACTAGTGTTAAATAAATAGTATAACCATTCTTTTTTTAGCGATATTTTTTTTAAATGACATATTTTGGGGGAAGTTCTTTGAACAAATATTTACATGATAATATATTACAACATCTTATTAAGTCAGATTTGATTTTTTTCAAATTTCAAACAAAAAATTCCTAATAGATTATAAGAATATTTGGGGATAAACAATCACATAAGTGGGCATGTGTGGCTCTTATTAGCATGGAGGCACCCAAATGTAAACTATAACCACATTTGGTATATTTAATAATGGTATATCCAATATCTTCAATAGGATCTTCCATTGTCCTTTCAAAATTCCAAAAACCCTTTCCATTGCCATATGGGTTTTAAGTTGTATGAAGTTCCAATATGATTTTGTTCTTAGTAATCCTTCTTTCTCACCTTTGAATGGTGAGTAAAACAATGGCCTCATTGGGTAGGTTGCGTCTCCAATCAGTTTGTATGGAAAAATGTGCCTTTCATTATTTTCTTGCCAATGTTGAATTTTTGGAACAATGTTTAATCATGGCAACAATTGGCCCATAAAATCATAGTCCCAAAACTTACATTTTGCATCAACCACACCTTGTAGTAAAGTTGAATATAACCCTTTTCAACAATAGTAAAAAGTTGGATCTATAAGTGGTGCAATAATCAGAATGTGGTTACCATTCATTAACAACCCCGAAAATATAAGGTGTGCCTTGAAATTCTTCAAATTCTTATGTCATTCTTCTTATAATTTCTGTTAATATTTCTATCACCAAATGTTTTAAGTGTTTTCTAATAGTTGCATAAAAATCTTTTATTATGATAGATATAATGCTTTCAACCATTCCATACATTTCACCACACATTTGTAAGGTGTTACCACTACTTAAACAAGATAAGGCAATGGCTGCTTGTGTTTTAACTAGAATGCATGACTATGAGAATTTGCCCAAATATTTTCACATGAAATCATACATTTGTGCAATGTCCAACACTCTATATATGGAGAATGTATGTTATAATTTTTTATGTAAATGTCTTTTTATTCAAGTTGAGAATTTTATTTCAATGGCAAATTTGGCACAATGATGATTTTATGACATATTAATACATTACACTTTACAAAAACTTGCATGTGATGCAAAAACTAATCCACCTTATCTTGCACCCGCTCTCAGATAAATTATTATGTTGTTATTGTAATGTAGATCTTCAAAGCTTTACTTCTTCATAAACCTCAACGGGTGACTTTTCTCCTCATCTTTTTTTTTTAATACTAAATAATAAGTTCATTACTAAACACAATCATGTTGGGTTTATGTAAACAATCATTGCAATGAGTTATTTGAAACTTTTATGTAAATAATTAAAATATATATACTAGAATTGAGGGGAAGGCATATTAACAACAAAATGGGGCATGGAGTTGCTTTACACATATGGCAAATGCTTTGGTTTTAGTTGATTATGGAATAAAGATTTCCCAATAGCTACACCAAATAAGGATTTCCCTTTTTGTTTTAGTGCACTCTTTGTTTTGTAGGTATAATTAAACTACCATAGTACTTGGGTAGTTTCAACACTAATGTGCAGAATAATTAATATAATTTTAAGTTCTTAATTTGGCATTTGAGTTTTTGATTTTAAAAATTTCAACATATAAAGATTAAATAAAATACAATCATTAGATATTTTAGAAGTTTCTTGTTGTCCTTTCATTTAGACTAGTGACAATTTATGTTATTTTGTTTGATAAGGTGTGAGTTCAAGTCTACCTACCTTGATTACATTTTGATTGAATCTCCAAATTTTTGACATAAATTATTATTATTTTGAAAAATTCAACAATATATATATATATATATATAGCCAAAGATGTTCACATACTATGATAATAATGAGCTTGGAACTAGAGTTGTTCATAGAATCATATTGATCAAGATTTCTAATGTTAATTTCCTTATAGGAAGCTTTGGTTGAGAAGTAACAATGCTTCAAGAAATTCAAGGTTCGTGACTTTCCATTTTGATTTTCTCTTTCAATTTGAGTCGTGAAATTTAAAATTTAAAATTTTTGGTATGTAAGCTTTAACACTTCTTGTGCATTGACTTTTGTTTTTGAACATTCAAACAAGGAGAATGTGCTACTTACACAAATGAACCTCCAATTTTTCTTCAGACTTGACTTGTAGTAGGTTGTACAATATAATTTTCTTGATTCTTAGTGTTTTCTTAGGCACGTACCAATTCGACAATACATAATGTTTTACAATTCACAACTTGATCGATTTAATGTGATTTTTTTGTAGCAAGACTACAATGTTGCCAAATAACTAAGATTTTCAATGAATATTAGTAGAATTTCATCATTTTTGCATTCTAGTTATTACTTTGAATCTTTCTTTTTATAATGTGTGTAGGAAGCTTTTAATCCATGTCAAATGCTGAAATATATATTTGCAATTAATTTGTTACATATATTTAAAATGTGTTTTCAGTTTTATAAATGCTTGTTTAAAAAATTACAAATTACTTAATGATCGGATAATGCCCATACTTGAATAACATTCACTTTAACTTAAAATATATTAAATTTAAATTAAATTTAAAAGCATTAAAAGAAAGTGCAAAACATGTTACCTAATCTCAAAACATCCTTTGATTTAAAAGATACTAGTGTGGCCTGTGCTATTGGCCCAAGTAGTACCACGTCCTCAATTGATTTTTCCTTCCAAAACCTGGTTTTTAGAATTTATTTGAATTATCAGCAGCAGAAATCCATTAAAAAATTAATATCTCTCACATTCTGAATCCAAATCTTACCAAATAAATTCCATTAAATCCTGCTCATCAAGATCTTTCCAACAACATCAAAGGCACATTCCAATTACTCCAAAATTTTCAGCTACTATTTAATCTATAATTCCCAGTGAAGAAATCATTCAATATTGAAGAACTTTTGTACTGCAAGTCCAAACATCATGGAACCAAGCCCAATGCACCCCTTCTCATTGAGAGGTTTCCAAAGAACACGATCTGAATCATCCCGGTTCAGTGGATCTCATGACTACAAAACAAAACAAAACAACCTTCCTTCATAGATAGATTGAAAGCATATGAAATTTTTTAATTGAAAGAAACTTAAAATGAAAAGACAAGAACTTTTCAAAGCCGTAAAGTGTGCTAGTGAAATGAAAAGTTCCCATTGTTTGTGGAGCTCGACAAAAAATATGCCTTTTAACATATCCTCTCCATACATTATAAAATTATTTACTAGGTCTTTATGTTTTTGGATTAATATGGTAAGTAGGTAAGGAATGTAAGTGGTCACTATGTAGGCACATAAGTGGGTAAGGCACTTGGTTGGCTACTAGGTAGATGCATGTGGATGGTTAGTACATAGCTAACCACCATGGTTAATTATGGAGTAAGAATACAATGAAAAATATTTTCCATTCACACACCATTCATCCTCATGGTGTGCTAGTGTATGGTTTTTTTTTTTGGGGGCAAAATTTTGCAACCTGTTGAGAAAGAAAAGAAGGTACAAAAGGTACAAAGTTGCCACATTAGGAGGAAAAAATAAATCCAAAGTTGCCATATTTAGAGAATAGATTCTAACAAGTTGCCAAAAAATTAGAGGGGGTTTTAAAATTTGCTACTTCCTCCTCTAACCTTTAGCCAAATTTGGCTACATTGTCTTGTGCATGATCGCCAACCCACCTACTACCAAGGATGGTGTCATTCACAAAATCCCAAGGGATGAGAACATTCCTGACACCCAGGATTTGCCCCTGGGTTATGTTTAGAGTTTAAAATTTTAAAAAAAAAAAAAAAAAAAAAACTTGATAAAACTTATTTGATCAGTGTAAATGTGCACAAATCATCACTCACTTTCTATGAAATCATACACTTCAGAAATCTGACTTCCCCACACTTAAAATTACCTTTACATTTGAAGAAGCAAATACTAAACATGTCATTTAAACAAGCAAATACTAAACAAGTGCAACAAATTTAAATGTTGCTCTCTATCCAATGGCAAATATTCGAATGTTTGTGGATGCATGTTCCTCTCAATGATGCCCATTAGAGCAACTCTAGCCATGCAGTATATTTTAGACAATATCAATTATTTATAACATCCAAATTTAGTGTTATTGTTTTTCTCTCCCTCATTCAAAAATAATAAATAAATATTGAAGAATTTTTTTTACACCACACATGGGCCAATTAATATCGGTATGACTAGCCAATTAATAGCAGGCAACGTGTGACTTATGCTCACCAACTGGGGGTAATTTTTTTTACCAATTTTTGGAAACCTCCACTACTCAAGTGCAAGTTTAGAGAAAGCACGCCCATTGTCACACCACTACGACACTTACCTCATCCAAAAATTGACGCTTAGCAAATCCACTATTTTACTGTCACTGCGTAATTGCTCTAAGAGCAACTACACCAGTGCCCGGTAAATGACCTTCCAAGTTGAAATTGGATGAAGAAATGTCCAAAATGGTGCTGGTTTGGCTTAGCAAAATAGTTTTAGCACAATATTTTTGCACAGTTGTAATAGGCACAACAAAGCCTAACACTTGCTGGAGAAGAGTGTAATAAATATGATCTGACTGCTGCTCCCAGTTTCTAATAATTGATCAATCGAGTCATTGGTGGAGGTAGATTGTGAGTACCTCAAGTCTACCACCAATTTGCAATCGCAGTTTAAGTTTTATGTGTGGGGTTGAAAAAAATAAACAACTAAACTTGGATGTCAGAAATATTTTTTGCAGGGTCACATACTGAGCACAGTTGGAGATGCTCTTACACCATATTGATCATTCTATGTCCCAGTTAGACTTTTCTTCACATCCTGATTAGTGAACACCAAAACAAAAAGGTTTACATATCATCCATTTTCATCATTTACAATTGACATTTTCATCCATTGGCTTTCTCAGTTTCCAATTGTCATTTAAGTCTCTAGATGTTTAGTGCTTACATGTTTAGTGGTAACATTACGAAACCTCCTGACCTAAAAATTTGCTTTGTCATTATTGTGTAAAGCCCCTGCTCCACAAAGGAAAAATAATGGACCCTCTTGGCCACTAGGTGCATGGTGAGTGGTCTATGTGCCCAAGATTTCTGCCCTTGCCGTTAGCCTAGGCCAAAAATGGTAAAAGACATAAGGTAGACATAGAAATTCCTGATGGCCATAAGATGAGCCAACATGCAGTCGAGGTCTTTTTTTCCTTTTGAGAGTGGGTGGGGGGGGTTGTTGGATTTTTGGTTGTTTTCATCAAGTTCTCAATGAGTTCTCAATATGTTCCTCAGCATGTTCCCAATAGCACCTCACTTTGTCCCATGAGCTTTGCTTAAGTTCTACTCTTGTAAGTATATAAAGCAGCCTGAAGACGGAGACATACAATACACCCTAGTACCTAGGCCGGTTAAGCACTAATTAATTTTTTTTTGAAATTGCCAAAAATCTGAATGGAGCTCTCAAGCAAAGTAGCCTCATTATTTGGTATAATGCTCAGAAATTATAAATTATTTTTTATTTCTATTGCCGAACATATCTGACAAAAATAAATAAATAATTAGGCATCTTAGGCACATTTGCAGCTTGCTCCTGAAACAACCTCGAATAACTGGAGTATCTATTTTGGGACTGTCCAAAGCTCGAGTAAATTTCTCGATGATGAGGCAATCCAAGATACCCATCACAAAAGAAAACAAACTTGAACTTTGGGGGTCCCCACAACTAATTAATATGAATCACAATATGTACCCGCCCGCCGCACTCTTCGGAAGGGTATTCGTTCAGGTCAAAAATGGTCAAAAAAATTGTGGCAACCTGTGCCTTTGTTTTTTGCATTTTTTTTTCCCCCAATTTCCTGGTGGAGCCAATGTGACGAACATCCCTAGGTAGATATCCACTTAATTGGCTACATTATTTCAAGGAACTCATAAGCCAATAGACACCAGTGTGGTGACACCCTCCCCCAAAAAAACGGTTTTTTTTTTTTTTTTGGGGGGTGAGGCGCTGCTTTTAGGCCAAAAAGTTTTCAAATCAAAAGGGAGAAATGACAAAATATTCTGGTTTCCGAAAACTATTTTGCTTTTTACATGCGGCCAATGAGATCACTCAACATATGCATTCACGAGAGGGCTTATATTTTTTCCTTAAGGTCCCACATCCCACAAAAAGCATGTATTTATTTTATTTATTTATTTAGTTAGTTCCTTTAGATGAACATACCAAGTACCTATTTAGTGGTCACCTTTTGGCTATTAATTTAGCCCCTCCTCCATTAATTTTTTTTTTTGGGGTGGGGGGTGGTGGTTTTTTGGCTAATCTAGCGCCTTACTAAACTCGGTCCCACTTTGAGTCTTGGCCTCCTCTTCGCCATTCATTTTTGCCGTGTGTCACGCCCTAGAAAGGCTAAGGTCGGACAAAATTGGATTTAGTTTCCAACAAATAGAAAAACTACACGTGTAAAGATTTTTTCACAGGTGTCCATGCTTTTTAGCCATAAATGAGCTTTTTCTGTGTTCACACTGAAATTAAAAAAACTGGAATCGGTAACTACTTTGACTAGGCTTTTTGTCATTATTAAAGTGAAAAAGTGCACTCCTGCTGAAATTCTGTTCAGATACGATTCCCTGGCTCCAGGGAAAGCACGACCACGGTTCAGATCCAAAAGCCTGTGTCCATCGGACGGTTGTGGATCGATTCTCTGCACCCGGATTCTCTCGGAATGTGCGTACCATCGTGCGATATGCAGGCGGGGCCCCTTTTTTTTTCCATCAACGGCGAACGGCGGAGATGTTTCTCCAGGAGTCTCAACGGCTGAGATGTCTCTATTCACCGCAGGCTTTTGGCAGTTTTTTCGACCGCCTGGATGCGTTCAATGATGCACTCGTCGACGGCTTCGATCGAATCTGCTTCCTGTCGTGTTCTGATTGGTCCTTTGTCGCCAATAATTATCTTCTCGCTCATGCGAACCGGCGGGACGGGTCTCAGGACCTCACGCCGTACCCGGCGGGGTGGTTGGCCTAATGGGAATTGAATTGGATGGCACCTTTAGGGTTCCTTAACGTATTTATTTATTGTTTTCTTTTTTATTTCTCAATTTCCTTTGGGGGTTCATTGCGATGCGTGAGAGCAGCGTTTTTTTGGTGCGACATTTCGCCAAAATGCGAAAAATAAATAAATTAAAGGAATATTTTGTAGCAATACTCCCATTTTTTTTCTTGAAAATTTTGCCAAATTTCCGCCAATTTTTTTGGAATTTCTTTGTCACATTTAGGCTCTGATTTGATTTTGGTAGCATTTGTTAAACTACTTTTTAGAACCATTTATTTATTTATTTTCTTAAAGCTTGTTGCCATTTAATGCTAAATCCCTCTTGAGATGCTAGCCAATAATAAAACGTCAGAAAATTGAAAAAAAAAAAACAAATCACCTTTGAGAGGTAATAATAATACCTTAAATAATACCTAGAGCAGTTTTAGACACTACCAATTATATTATTATTTTCTTTAGAAATGCTGCAATCTTGAAAAAAAATTAAAATAAATCTCAAAGAACAAAACTTTGGGAAAAAAAATAGCAAATATTATTTCAGATTATTCTATTTTCAACCCTAAAACAAAATAAAATGATTCCACACTGAAATGTTGGAACTTGCCATGCTACTATGGTGGGGATAATGAAGTAGCCCATTGGAAATTCAATGCCCTAAAGTTGAAAGAATAGGCTTGGTGTTGTTGGTTTCTTACCAACACACCCTCTAATGTTGTCCGGAAAGAATTTTACAATGGGTTGAGATGAAGAGATGAGGACAACAAAATGATGTGCATGATACTCCAAATTTCTTCTTCTTCTTCTTCTTCACATACAAGCCCAAGGATGCCATGGCACCAATCCTCGAACTTATGTCGGGGATGGGATGATTTTGCGATATCAAAACATGGGAACGATTAGTAAAATGAGTTTTTAAAACATTAAGTTGGTTGGTGATCAAATTGGAAAAAACATGTATGAAGCAACAATGGACATCATGTATAAAATGCCATTAAATTAGGGTTAATAGTACATGTGCATCATACACATTTTGCAACATTAATGCCCATTTTGGCTAGAAACATTTAAAGCACCTTCCTTTTAAATTAAAAACAAAGATTTTTCAGTTTTTATGATGTGAGAAACCACCATTTAGGCCCTTGGGTGTTAATTGAATTGACATCCAAATGTTATTTGAACTTCACAAAAGTTTTGTAATTTTTGTGTCACTTTGGTGTTGGTTACAAAAACATAATTAAAAAAAAAAAGGAAGACCATATAAAGGTACCTACAAATTTGATGTTAATTTCTTAAATTTTTGGGAGGTATCCAATAATGAAAGATTGAAAATCATTAAAATGGGTTTTTCTAATGTGTTTGTGTTGTGTAACATTTTAAATATTTTTCTATATAAGAAATTTAAATAATTTGAACGTGTGGTTTAACACAAGGTTGTTCTAACGTTCTAACCAGTGTTGGGTCAGTTTAGAGTTTTTGGTTGGGTTTAGATTTGGATCTAGGTTCTTAGTCAGGGATCAAGAAACCAACACCATTTCTGAGTTTAAGAACTAGACCAAGACCTTGCCAAGAATTGGACCTAACTAGTTTTAAGGGTTTTTTTTCCCCAAGGTCTAGATCATAGGGTTAGGTAGAGGCTAGAGTCCTTGGTTTAGATAAGGTTTAGGTTTTTTTGAATTCTAGCATCTTAGGTCCTAGCCCTAAGCTTTAATACATGAGGGCATTTTCAATGGTAGCACTAAAATGGTTTTTACATAAATTTGTTGTGATGTTCCTATGTTAATTTTTTGTTGGACTTGAGCACATTTTGGAAACTTTGGAAATCTGTTGGGAAGTTTTCAAAAATGCCTCGAAATATTATGGGAACATTGTGCGAATATCCAAATCCAAAAGGATCAAAATTGCTTAGAAATCAACTTTGGAACTGTCCTCAAGAATAAGTTGGAATTATTAGATGCAAAACCTTGAACCAGAGGTTCTTATAAGGTTAGACGTGTCAAATCCAAAATCTTTGGTCCAAGAAAATTTGACCCAACCTTGGACCTATCAAGTTTTAATTCTTTTGAAAATATTCACAAAACCCAAAACTAGAGGATCTTCCATTTTGCAAAAAAGAAATCTCTAGATTCGGAGAACACAATTCTTCTAAAAATCAAGAACTAGCAAACATTGATTCTAACCTATCATTCCAACATTTCACTCAAAAGTTAATTGCTATAATTTTTTGGCTATAATTTTCTTGTCCTATCATCAGTATGTAGCAGGGTTTTTTTTTTTTTTTTAATTAAAAATTTTTTTCT
>Ga0116231_10011292_pt1 | contig 13827 bp, 13 predicted proteins | sample S1TSphgellanicum_2_FD_89695 | JGI IMG/M metagenome (GOLD analysis project Ga0116231, IMG submission 89695) | Host-associated microbial communities from peat moss isolated from Minnesota, USA - S1T2_Fd - Sphagnum magellanicum MG | ecosystem: Host-associated > Plants > Peat moss > Unclassified... | reverse complement strand
CTTCAGCAACTCCAAGCATGTGGTGTCTTGCCAGATGTCAACACGCCTTGCCTCTACACCATATATCTCGCCCTCATTTGATTCAATGAGATTCGACTCATGCTTCCCAAACTCAGACAGTTGCTGAGCTGCTAACACCAGCTCCAGCTGCTGCTGTCTATCATAGTACTGGGTCCTCCTCCCCTTCATAGCACGCTTACCATCAGGAGGTCTCGAATTCTGATCTCCCTTACTGTCTGATCCTTCCACATCTTCCATAGGTGAGTTATCTTCCGCATCCTGGCTTTCCTCAGTCACAACATCAAGCATGAACAGTTGGTGATCAGCTGAGCTACACCAATGGTTAATGCCAAAACAACACCAATAGTGCTCTGTGAGCTTCCTTGCATACCTCCTGAATCCAAACCATTCTGAGTCCTACCCATATTGAACAGAAAACATACTTTTTGTCGCCTCAGTTGGATCATCAGGTATGGTCTCAACATCCTAGACCTCTTCACTGAAGTCATCATCATCCGTGGCCTACCCCACTGGATTTCTGCTCAGAGCATCAGCGTTGCCATGCCTCATTCCTGGTCTATGCAAAATTTTAAAGTTGAAATCTTGCAACATGTCAATCCATCTACCTCTTCTTCCATTTGCATCTGACACTGTTGCCAACCATTCAAGTGGCTTGTGGTCTGTCCTCAGGACAAAATGCGTCCGGTGAAGGTACTGTCTGAAGTGCATGATGCCCCAGATCAATGCATAGCACTCTCCTTCCATTGGGTGGAATTTCCTCTGAACCTCAGTCAGGCTCTTGTTGACATACGCCACGACCTTCTCAAATTTGCCCTCCCTTTGCGACAGGATGGCACCAACACCCTTTGTCGACCAATCAACATCAAGACAGAATGGTTTTTTGAAGTCAGGACGCACAAGTATGGGAGCTTCCACCAGCGCTCTCTTCAAGGCATCAAATGCCCGCTGGCAGTCCTAATTCCATACAAACGGCAGGTCCTTCTTTGTCAATTCAAATAAAGGACTAGCCAACCTTGAATATTCTCTAATGTATTTTCGATAGTACCCTGTCAGTCCCAAAAAGGATCTAACGTTAGTAACCGTCTTTAGTTCTGGAAAAAGCAGCACTGCATCAATTTTACCAGGATCTGGTTTAGTGCCCTCTTTACTGACCACATGTCCCAAAAACGCAATGCTTTCAGTAGCAAAACAACATTTACTTGGGTTTAGCTTCAAGTTTACTTCCCTGAGTCTGGATAGCACAGCGCCCAAGTGTTGGAGGTGGTCCTCCCAATTCTCACTGTGGATGTTAAGATCATCAACAAACACCTTCAGGAACTTGTCTCCCATTTCCTTGAAGACCGACGACATCGTTCTTGTGAATGTGCTAGTTGCATTCTTGAGACCGAAAGGCATGACCGTCCAGTCATAGAGCCCAGTTTTAGTGACCAGCGCCGTTTTCTTCACATCTTCAAGAGCCATGCGAATTTGCTAGAATCCTGATTGCAGATCTAGCACAAAAAACCAAGTCGATTTCCCCAGCTGGGAAATTACATCATCAACAAGAGGCATTGGAAATGAATCCCACTGGGTCTGCAAATTAAGTGGCCGATAATCCCCACAGAATCGCCTACTCCCGTCCCTTTTTATTGGCAAGGTCACACGACAGGCGTACTCAGAATCACTTGGTTTCATCTTACCCAAGTCCACCAATGTGTTAATCTGTCTCTTCACCTCAGCTTCCTCCCAATATGACAACTAACCAAGTGACACTCTGCAAGGTGGATAGCCTTGCGTATCTATAGAATGCTCTCCAATAGTACAACAGCTTAGCTCCCTTTTGTTCCAGGTGAATACATCTTGATACTGCTCCAAAACTCCCCACAGTTCCTGGCCCTTTGCTCGGTCAAGGTTTTGATCAATTCGGATCTTCTAGGAAATCTCTGCCCACCTTGAGTCTGCGCTACAGTTGTTAGATACTGTCAGTTGCTCTTTGAACTTGTTGGGAAAGAGATCACTGTTCACCTGTTGGAGTTGCAGCAATACAGGCGCTTCATCATGCTTCGAAGTTGTAGAGATGACTTGTTTCCCTTGCTCTACATCCGACAGCCACTGAATCCAATCAGCATAATCGTCAGAATCAGTGATTTCTTCTTTCATGAAATCATCAGCCTGCTCTTGGATTGTCAGTCACAGAATTTCCTGCGGTGCTTCTGACTTTACGAGCTCTTCCAATTCAACATCTCCGAATTCATTCTCACAATCAATTTGCTACAATTGGTTGGACTCTGGATCACTGCGTTCACTGTCATCAGTATCCTCATCTGAGGTCGATGTGGACGACCCATCTTTCTTAGTCATGATCGCATGATCATGGTCTGACATCCAGTTAGCATCGCCATCGTTGTGCATTCTCTTCCTGATGGATGGGGTATCTTGTATCTGAGATCCTGAATTCACTCTCTGCAACAAGTTCACCATCGTCAAGGGTAACACCTCCACATCAGCTCCCGGTCCCTTTCTTACTTGTATCAGACCTCGCTCCACATCTACGATGGCTCCGATCTTTATCAAGAAATCCAATCCTAGCAACACATCGTAACTGTCTGTGTCCATTACCATAAGGGTCATGGTACACTGAACTCCACCAACCATCATGGGTACTTCATCGATCCGACCTAGTGCCTGAGTGACGACTCCTAATGCAGTCTTATAGGTCTTAGATCCAACTATCAGATGCATCATCCCCAACTCCCTAACTATAGTAGCAGCCATGACAAATATGGATGCCCCTGTATCCACAAGTCCTTCTACCACACATCTATTTATCCCTACCGGCAAATGGAGGGTCTTGCTCATGTTTGTTTTGTTAACATAGATTCGCCTAATTGCCGGGACTAGCGAAACAACAGACACCTGATCATTCACAATTTCGGCATCCTTCTTCCTACGAACTAACTTCACTAGACTCTCCAGGTGTTCCAACTCTCCTGGGATCATCAAAACTGTTTCCATTGGGCTAAGAGAAATCTTCCCCTTAATGAAATGTGAGAGAATTTTCGATTTGACAATAGTCTCCCGACCTACTCTTGCGCCTTCTCCTTGAGCTTCAAGAGATGGTACATTACCTGTTGGTGCCGCTTCAATGGGCATCCTCCTTCTTGGCACCCAAGTATACGAAAATACCTCTTGATTGCCGCACAACCTGTTAAGTTGCTGCCGCGTTGCCTCCTCATCATTGAGCAAGACTTCTACGAAATTTGCCGTTGCAGAATGCGACCTTCCATCCTTGGGCTTCTTCCAGCATTGGTCCTCTGAGTGTCCCAACCCTGCACAGAAAGAACATTTGACCCCACAATTTTCTGTCCTATGAGACATTCCACATTTGGCACATTTCGGCCGTGGTTCATTGAGTCTCAGACACGCTGTGGCTATATGGTCGCCTCCTTTGCAGATCTAGCACCCGCTGGACATTGTGGAAGAGGATGATGCAATAGAATTCGGCACAATCCTCTTGATAAGGTTGATCAATGTGTCATTCAAAGCAGTCACCTGCTTCTCCATCAACGTTTCCTCGACTCCCTCGTTTTGCTCCTCCTTCAGAGGCTCGAATGGAGTCTCTCCTATTTCTCCCAAAACTCTCTCGAGCTTAGTGGCTACACCCACCAGCTCTTCAATGTCAGTAAATGTTCTTACCACACATAATTTCCAAATCTTAGGCCTCAGCCTGGCCAAAAACCTCCTTCATTGTTCAACATCTGGTATCCTGCCTCTCTGAAACAACCTGTCGAGGCGTTCGAAATACTTCTGCACCCGCTCCTTTGGTTCTTGCTTGATGGCATCCAACTTCATCCAGATGTCATCAACATCAATATTACCATATTTTTGCACGATCAGGGTCCTTAATTCAGCCCAATCGGCTAGTGCCGGTTATAGCCTCTTGAACCACTCCTTGGCTCGACCCCGCAAGTTCAACTTAGCGATCTTGAAAAGTTTGTCAGCGTTGAGATCGCGCACTTTGGCCGCCATCGTGAGCTGCTCTGCCCAATCATTGACATCTTCATGATCTCGTCCCCATAACAACTCATCCATTCCCTAGGGACTAGTCATCTTGCAAGTATTTAACAACAAATCAAAATTGCAACACTGTTTATAGAACACGGTCTTCAGATCACTATCAAGTGTCGATAGAAGCAACCAGCTTCTCAGTTTCTGCAGCTCAGTTCTGACTTTTGAAAAAAACAAGTGCCATCCGAGCTACACATCAAACTTAGACTGAGCTCCTTCCGCGACTGGTGTCAGAGGTGCAAAATTAGAAACAAAAGTGGAAAAATTTTGCTCATCTGTCGATTCCTGTTGGAATTGCCATTCTCCCTCTTGATTTCGCCATATCCTCCAGCTCATGAGGCGAGATCTAGATCCGCCATGCTCCACCCTGAGCAGGTGATTGCCCTCCTGAAACAGATCTTCCACACCATGAATGTACAACCTAACAAAATGATTAGGCGACACAGCAATCTTAGGTACCCAAATATCTCCTAGCCTCGGCACACTACGCTGTCTCTTAGTAAACAAAGGAGTTACCCTATTCAAGATAGGAGGTGAAGTAGAATTGGGTCTGCGATTTTGAGGTCGATGCCCACCCCCTTGCTCCATCTATCACCTTCAACCAGACTTGAACGCGAGTGTAAAAACCACTATGTGCTACTTCTACTGCGATATCTCCAACCCGAGCTTCATCTGGATCTATTCCTACAATCCTCACTACTCCAAAACCTAGAAAACGCAGAATTACTGCTCCCCTCTGTGGTCGGTTCTGAACAGTATAAAAATCGAATCTATTGACAAGCTGTTGTTCACGAATCTCCTGAGTCACTTCTTCAACATGAATTTCCTCCCCACTAGACGACAACATGATCTTCACTAATCATTCTACCTAAGTATCCACAGGTTCTACCAAGGCTACAAACACGGAAACATGCTCTGATACCAAAAAGGAAGCGTCCAAAAACAACGCGACCCCTCAGTCGTGCTCGTTCAGACAGAATGTGAATGGAGGTCTAACTATCAAACCAACATCATAACAACGACACCAATCTGAGTCTTAAGCTTTTGTTCTCTTATTCCGCTAAGCCCCCCAATGAGAGGCACACATTACCAATGCAAACTCCTCTTTTCTGGTCCTCCACAGACTCAACGATTGTTCAGACAAAACCAACAAGCCAGAATTTTAGATGGTCAATTTCATTAGCTCAAAATTTACAGAGTTTCTCCCGACAGCACAAGCTTGCTTCACTCCTGAATACTCATCAAACATCTACCAATCCTACTTAGCTAGGTCACTGGCGCAGCGGAAAGTTATAACAACCCAGCGAAGTTTTCACCCAAAACAGACATAAGGATCCACAGGTCTATCTACCTCCGAGCTCAACTAACATCTTTTGCTCCCCCTTCCAAAAGTTCTACCACCCTCCAAAAGATCCCCCAAGGCCTGCAGTCTGTCCTGCCATAAAATCCGACTTCCCCCCTCAAGCCTCCATCCTTCCTACTTTTTCCGCCGCCATCTCCTTTTCTCATCAATGCGGTGCCATCCTGCTTCATCAAATGCGCCGCCTTCCTCCTGCACTTCCCATGCACTCCATGCACAATCAGTACTAACCCCTTCCAAAATGATCAAATCCGTCGTCTTCCTTAATGAACGTGACGACAAGATCAACTCTGGAACCCTAATCATCAAACCTGGTATTCACACAAGATGCACATTCACAGGGTCCTTGTTCGGCCACTCCCTTTCTAGTTACAACAATTCCTCCCATGTGGTGGCCACTAGATCAATTTTGACAATTGCACCATGTTGAATTTGATGTTAAATTCATTTTCTTTCAAAAAATTAATGAAGTTACATCAAAACTTGGTTGAAATATGTCTTATTTGGTAGCCACCACATGGTTTTGTTTCCCAGCGTGTTGAGTTTGGTGTCAAATTTAGGTTCTTGTTGAAAATTTATGCAATTACATGAAAACTTGGTTCAAATTCATTTTATTTGGTGGCCATTAGATGGGTTTTATTCCCTAACTTGTTGAGTTGGGTGTCAAATTTAGCTTTTTGTTGAAAATTTATGCAAATTACATGAAAAAATGGTTGAAATATGTCCTATTTGGTGGCCACTAGATGTGTTTTGGCCTCCTCTTGAATATTGAATTAAGTTCAGAATTAAAGTTAAAGTCTAGAATTAATTAAATTTGTGTTTGAACCTATCTTTGGGCAAAAAATTTGTATAGTTTGTCTTGGACTATTTATTAGCAAACTTATTGTTGGAGACCTAATTTTTTGTGGCTTGCTTGCAAACCTCTCCACAAAGAAAATTTTATCTATTGTGCCCCTAGACCATGCAACTACCAAGCATAGACATCTTCCTTCAACTACTTTGTTTTCTTAGGACAACCCAATCTTTCTTTTTGCATGTTAAACTCCCAAATCCCTAATGCATTATGCTATTTGAGTGGAATGTTTTTAAAATTCCCACATATTGTATGATGTGTGTTCATTGAGGTTGTTTTTTTGGCACTAAATTTTTGCACAAATGTGAAAAATCAAAATGAAATTGGAATTGTCACACATCCCCTATTTTTTTGAAAAAATCATCAATATTATGTATATATATATGAAACAAATTCATCACATTTCCATTTGGATTTTAGAAGGTATTATTCTTAACATTTTTTTACACTTTGGACAAGTTTAACAAAATTATTTGTATCTAATGCTAAAGCCTTCTTGGAATGCTTACATCTAATGCAACATCATAAAAATATATATATATAGTCACAACCTATGATTGATATAAGTGAATCAAATTTCTTTTATTTTATTTTTCTTTTTAGTTTTGTGATTTTGAAAAGTGACAATTTTTTTTTTCCAACAAAAATAAATTTGGTGAAAATTATACTGAGAAAAATCATCTTCTCAAAATTCTCCCAAATAAATTTTCTTACAAAAAAATGTCAATGTTAACTTGACTAGCTTTATTAAAATAAAACATTACAATTCATAGAAAAGCAAGGAGAACTAAAGATTTGTTCAAGAAAGAAAATGTAGTGGAAATTATCTATGTCAGGAAGGTATCATAAATATCTTTGGATATCACATGGGTATCCCTTATTTGAACCTCTAAAGGTATCATTTTAAGTGTTACCTTTATTAAAAACTTGATCACCAATTTTCATTTATGTGAGAATTAACATTGAAACCTAGGTGAAGTAGAATCCCTTTACCCAAGTCAGGTTCTTGGAGTATTGTGTACTTTAGGTAATAGGTTTAAACCTTTTCATAAACCAATAATAATTGGCTTGTGAGAACTCCTAATTGATAACCAATTGTTTTCAAATTTATGAGAATTGATATTGTGAAAACTAATTCAATTTTTAAAAAAAAGAATTGATACCTTGCCCCAATGTATAAATTAAAAAGAAAAAATTAAAGTGAAAACTAGAACCTTTTGTAAGTTATTTTGTGAAAATCAAATCTTGTGGGTATAAAAAAAAATTGATACCCACCCAACATTGGAAATTACTAGTGTTGTGTAGTTGTTTGAATTTAAAAAGAATCATTACTTCTAGTTATTTGGTTTTAGTTATTTTTTAAAAAAATCAAAATCAAAAGTGTATGTAAATGTATATTATGATTTTTCTTCCATTAATGTAAGGTTTTGGTTTTAGAAAATTATATTTTTGGGTAGATGGGTAGAATCTAGGTACCTCTATCATATACCTTGGTTAGGGTTTTAAAAAATTAAAAAAGGGTAAATAAATTTCTCTTGTTTAATAAAAATTGAAAGTTTTCATTTCACACTTTGGAAGTTTTGTAGAAAACTTTCAAAGGCCTAAATCTAGTGAAACAATGCATACATGTGATGTCAAATTACAATAACAAAATTGCACAAAACTATTACAATTTTTTATTTTTAAACATACATAAAATGAGAGGCCATTGAGATCAAATTGGACAAACATGCCACAAGTTTGCCCTAGTAAACATAAATGCAAATCTAGAAATCATAATCTACCATGTCAACAAGGTTAACATAGTGATTTAATTGGTTTTCAAACTACTCTTCAATTTGATCTAGGAAATTTGCTTCAACATCTCAAAATGATCAAGAGACTTAGCCCCCACAAATGCTTTAGAACCAATGTGTGGGTTCCTACAAGTTGATTTAAGTTTTGGGTTCCAAGTTGACATCTATGAAGCCTTGTTACAATCCCAATAATTTTTATCTTTTACTTCAACTTGGCTTCCCAAAATACTTAAAATCATAGAAACAAAGTATCCAACAATAGGAAATTATGCCTTATGTGTTTTCTGCTACTTTATTGGATCTTCACAAAACTTGATAACTAATTGAAAATTTCAAAAAGATGCAAGTTTTTGTTGCACCTATAATCAAAAGAAAATTGTTAACATTACATATTTCACTTACAAATACATTGTTTTACTTAAATTTATGATTCCAGAAATTAAAAACTTACATGTGATTGCAAAAACCAAAAATTTACATGTTTCATGACAATTTGATCTTGAGTCAATCTTGCACCAAACTTCACCAATGGCCATTCTTGGGGGCCAAAATTTGATGGGTGTTTTGTAAAAGGATGAACTTTTTAATAAGTTGAACACAAAAAGGGAATTAGAATTTTAGAATCATACCTTGTTGTAATTTGGCGCAATTGTGACTTTTTTATTCCCACATAATTACTCAAAATAGAAAGATCCCTAAATCTAGGATCAAACATTAAAACCATTATCATGTGAGTTTTTTAAAAATCAAATTGATGCAAACAATCTAGAAATGGAGCAAGCACACAAGTGACTTCTAATCACATCCTATTTGTTAACAAGGGCAATTTTGCATCAAATTGAGATGGGGTAATGAAGTTCATCTAGATTTTTAGTTTAAGTCTTTTATTAGTCAATTTCACACAAGAGTTAATTACATTTGCAAATGCATCACTCAACTACTAATAACCACAACATTGATTTAACACACAACTTGATACAATTGGGGCCAAGGTTGAAGCAACGAATTCTACAATGGCCCAAATATGGGGTGTTCAAATTCTACCTCGTAAAGTTAATGTTTATTGATTACAACAAACATGGATAACAATCTTGAATTCAAGAGCTCATTAGAACATTGCCACTTTGGAGGCAAACCTTGTTTTTAATGGTGTGTTTAGTTTCCATGGTCATAAACATGCAATCAAACAAGCTTTTGTCCACTTTACATTTCCTTTTCCTAAATTTTTTGGCCATGTAATATATAAGCTTGAATTGAAGATTGTGCATATTTGATGTTCATAGGTTGTATACTTGAATTTACCTTCTCATTGAAGTGGCATATTGACAAGCTTTAGACAGGGCATGGTCAAAATAAACACCTTCAAATGATGTTAATAACCCTAATTGTCCTACCTAACAAATTGTTTAAAAACATTTGTCATTGTAGACATAGTTATACCTTCATCTTAAACATAACAAATAATTTTGTTAGTTAATTTGTATTCCCTAAACAAAACTTGCAATTGGCTGGCAAGATTAATTCCACTAATGCCTTTTGCCTCAAATAGGCTTATTGTGACACATTAATTAAAAAAACCCCCTTTTTTTTGCAACTATGTCTCCAACTACATTTCAACAAAAAACAAAGTTGAAAGGAACAAGTGTAGTTGCAAAGTATTATTTTGCAACTAGGAAATGTTTTTTCAACTACAAATAAAAAAAGTTGATAAGTACAAGTTGAAAATGACATTCTAGTTGAAAAGTTTAGACATGTGTCAACACCATAACAATAGCCACTACTTACCATTTTAGTTGCAAACTACATACCACTATAATTGAGAATTGTTTTCAATTGATCTCCATTGGTGGATGATAGTAAGTTGAACATTTGACCAATGGTTTGGTGACACATGGCACACATACAATGTTGACACATTTACAAAGTTTGGGGTCAATGAATAATTAAATAACATGTGGTAAGCTCACAAAGTTTGGGGTCAACAAATAATTAAATCACAATTGGCACACCCACATCCATAGGCTAAGCCATGTGGTATTTGAACATTGGCCACTTAGCCTAAACATAAGTTAGGTTTAGACCTAAAAACCTACATTAAGCTTAAATATAAGCCCTTTAATTTACACTTAAACTAGGGCTAAACATAAGCATTTACATTAGGCCTAGACCTAGGCCACATGGCACTTAACAAATGAAATCATATTTGATTTGGTTTAGCCTTTAGGGTTTTTGTATTAACTCATCCCAAATGACTATTACATTTTCATGATTATTGTGTTTCTTCAATAATCTTAGTGCAATCTTTTATATAGTTTGGATTTTTGGAATGGAACCCAAACAATATGGGATAAACATTTTAGTTGTAATCTAGTTGTGATCTAATTACAACTCTTATAATTGTAATCTAGTTACAACCAAATTACAAACTACTTTAAGTTTAGTTAGGCTTGGATTTCAACTAATAATTTATCTAGCCTCGATATAGCTAATTGCATTAATTATTTATAATAATTATTCATCAACCATTTTGAATTGTATATTTACATTTTTAAAAATTAAATATATGATAGTTAGTTTTTTTTTTTTGAAAGATTAACTATAAATATCTAGATTAAATAATAAATCATTAATAATTAGTGAATATTTAAACATTGTTATAACTTTGTTATAACTTTTATTATCAATTCATGCAAATAATAATTAATTAAAATATTAAAAACCAGTAAATTTTTCATGATATTTTAATTACAATAATTATTATAATGTAGTGAAAATTAATAATTGGCTAAAATTACAACAACAACATTAATGATAATATTGTAGTTAGTAGTTAGGCTTGGCTAGGTATTATAACTATTATTAATGTTCAATATTTTACCTAATATTTTCTAATTATTATGAACTAATATAATAAATATGAAATTTAAAAATTAAAAAAATATATATATATATATAGAAAAAATATTTTAAAATATAGTAATGTTAAAATAGCAATAATTTTTGTAATTACGTAATAATTTATTAAATATCCTTTAAAACTATTCTGATCATTATTATAATTTAAAATTAAATAAATGAATAAATATTGAGATTTTAAAAAATTGGAATTAATAGCCAACATTATGATTCCAACAAAATAAAAATTATGTATCATTACTTGATATGTTATAAATTGAATCTACATAAAAATAATGAATTAATATGTGTGTGTTGAACATACATATTATTAAGTTGACTTACATTTCAGAATTAGATTTTATTTTCAAAATTTATATGCATGAAAAAATTCATCATACATAACCATTCATTTATACAAAAAATTAACATGTAACTTACTAATCAATGAATTGTTACCATAATTTTAAATATATATTAAAACATCAAAAGTATAAAAATGAATAAACATCAAAGTTCCACAAAAATATTAATTATGTGTCATTACTTGATTTGTTGTAAACTAACATTCAATTTACATAGAAATATTAAATTAGATATATTGAACATAAATATTACAAAATTATATTTAAAATTTTTCTTTAAAATTCATTTTGAAAATTCATATTTATATGCACAAAACAAATTTGCATCATACATAACTATTCATTTACACAATTTTTTTTGCATGTAGTTCAATGTTTAATGAATATATATATATATAAAACCATTAGAGTTCCACAAAATCATTATTTATGTATCATTATTTGGTATGTGTCGTGACATGTAGTGTCGTGATGTACAGTGTCATAAGGATGTAAATACGTAGTAAATTATACTAAACAAAAAGACTAAAGCCAGTTAAAGGTATAAGCTAATCAATTAAAAAGAAATGCATGCACACATATATATACAATGCACAAGGGAGGCTGAGATGAAATTCTCATGTATTTGAATTGCAAAGAAAGAAGGAAATGAAATGTATTTAGACAGTGGCCGTGCAATGGCCACCATGAGCATCTAGAAATCCTAGCTTATTATGGAAGAAGTTCTTAACAAAGGAATTTTAGAAAAACTAAAAGGAGAAAGAAAGGGTTGGGCCTTTTATACCGTCGCCAACAAACTGAAACCCTAAGTACCTAATAGCGTACAATCGCCTAAGATCGTGCATCAACCCTAAAAGCGCACATGGGCATGCCCGTAACTGGCCATCATGTATGAGGCCATGTATGGGCATGACAGCTGTCGTGACGTGTAGTGTCGTGACCTACGATGTTGTAAGGATGTAAATACGTAGTAAATTATACTAAACAAAAAGACTAAAGCTAGTCAAAGGTATAAACTAATCAACTAAAAAGAGATGCATGCATACATATATATACAATGCACAAGGGAGGCTGAGATGAAATTATCATGTATCCTCCCCCATACCTAAGCCGGGAAAAGCATGGCATGGTCTGAGTAGGAATCAAGGTGTTGTAAGAGAACATGATGGATAGTACCAATTGCCGGCGGGAACTTGAGTGAGCCCCGACTTGAGGCAAAAGAGATGGTATCCACCATTACAATTGTCGCAAAGCAGAAATTGATCAACATTGTCCATCCTCTAACATACCTGACATGGATAATCAAGTGGAGGAATCCAAGTTGACGTGATGATGGTAGGATCCAAGTTCGGCAGGTGGCAGGGCGCATAATTTTTGGAATGATCCCAAATTGTGCGTTCGTTAGCTCCTTGTAGCTCCAACACACCTGAAGGCCTGATCGCCTTAATCCTCAAGATAGTGCGACCGGAAGAAGTGTCTAGAGTATCATTTGGTTACCGCTGAAGATACACAAAATCACCAACATCAAATTGTTTCACCTTAGGTTTGTAACTGCCACCTTGTGTGTGTGCATATTGTAAGGTGTCTCGATGTTGTGCAATGGATAGGTTCTCCATGGCCATGGGCATAACCCTCCTGAATAGAACAGCCCTTTCTGCAATGACCTTAGCCCAAGTGGTTGGGGAGTCCAAGTCCACAACTTGGTCCATTTGAGCAGCAATGGAAGAGGGTGGAATGGGATGTCTCAAAATGCTCAATCATAATCATGATGTAAACGTTACCCCTAAAGGTTTGTGGTAACTCTCTAGGTAAATCACATGACCAATGATAGAACATGCCCTGAATAAGGAGTGGAGAAAGCGTGAGCTGTCGAGAGGAGAAAGAAGTTTTCACTCTATCACATTGTTCACACCTAGCAATGATGTCTCGGACTTGAGCATACATACCTCTCCAATGGTAATGAGGAGCAAGAAGGCTATAAGTACGCTTAACTCCAAAGTGTCCAAGCTCCAAGTGTACCTTTTGAATAAGACCAGGCCGTTCATGTGGTGGTGGAACCACTCTGTCACCTTGTGGTAAGCATCGGACAAGGTGATTGTCCCTCCATGAATAACGTTTGGACCGCTGTTGTATGCGATCTCACTGACTTGATGGAACTTGGGGAGGGTATTCCCCATGTTGAAGAAACCTCAGAGTGTTCAAGTCTTCCCATATATCAAGAATGGGATGCTCAACCAGGTTACATTGTAGTAGTGCAAGATAATTAAATGCCTCAGATACATGTATTGTTGGAATTTGGTCAAAATCTTGCATGGCTTCTGAAAAATATTCAAAGCTAGTGAGGGGTCTTTGTGACATGGTATCCACATTTTGATGTGTAATACCAGGTCGGTGAATAACCTTGAACTCATACTCTTGAAGTATAAGCGCCCAACGAGTTAACTTACCAGTAAGCTTATCATTGGTCATCAACCACTTGATAGGCTGGTG
>Ga0116231_10011290_pt1 | contig 13830 bp, 21 predicted proteins | sample S1TSphgellanicum_2_FD_89695 | JGI IMG/M metagenome (GOLD analysis project Ga0116231, IMG submission 89695) | Host-associated microbial communities from peat moss isolated from Minnesota, USA - S1T2_Fd - Sphagnum magellanicum MG | ecosystem: Host-associated > Plants > Peat moss > Unclassified... | reverse complement strand
TTTTTTAGAAAAAAAAACTATACTCTCTTAAAGAGGAAAAAAAAACTCCCCTTGGAACCCTACGGCCTAAATTGACCCCCCCAAATCCCCCACGGCAAGCATATCTTCTCCCCCCCCCCCCCCCCCACGCCACCTTCCTCCCTCCCTTCCCCCCTCTCCACCCCCAAGGTCCAATTTTTTTTCTCAAAGTTTTAGTGGCTAGAGTTTAGTAACCAAGTATTGGTTCCTGGGAAATTGTACTGTAGAGCCAATGGGTTAAGTCTACGTTTACTATTATTCCAAAAGGGAGTGGAAAACGAAAGAGAGAAAATCCAGATGCACCCAAAGAACAAAATATCATTCTGTAACAACCCCAGCTACGTGTGTTTCAGTTGATTTGTAAAGTGAGGCTGAAACGTGAAACATCACGTGCATAGTTTATTCTAGATGTCGTCCAAGAGCTTAAAGGATCCGACCTTCCATGTACTACGGAATGTGCCCCATAGGGAACCATTCCACTTTGGAACATGGCAAGCCCATTAGGGTTACTGCTTGTGGGCCCTCAAGGAACCCTTCCATGTAGGAAGGTGGCAAACCCCACTAGGCTAAGAGACATTCCATAAGCAAAGCCCATTAGGGTCATGGTGCGGGGCCCTGTACGAACGAATTGTTCCATAAGTTGTTGATGGGCTGAACCACTTTCTAATCGAACATTTCAAACCATTCACTCACTCCCTTGTATAGTTGAGATGATGTTCCTCGTCAGCCTAGAAACCTACAAAAGTGGAGCAGACAGATGATATATAGATCACCAGTGTGACTCATACATGGGACTTTTTGTGGAAAAAATGTGCCAAAGTCCGCCAGATTATGAGGAATTCTTTTCTCAAATTGTCATATTTAGACAATAAGTTTTTCTTTTCTTTTCTTTTTTTAAGACCATAAGTTCAAGCAGCCAAAATAATATAGCAATTTTGTTAAAATTCACTACTTTCTCCTCGGACCTGCAGCCAAATTTGGTTATTTCCTCTTGTGGATCATGGCCAGTGTGCTTCACAAAATTGAAAAAAAGCACCATTGGTCACCACCTGTCCACTTCAGTATTTTCTCTGTGACAAAATTTTACAACCACTAGGTGAATTTTTATTTTTTCAGAAAATGAAAAAATTTGAAAATTTACTGATTCTTACAAAAAAATTCCCCATATTTTGAAATTAAAATAATTAAATTAACTGTGTCTAGATCTAGGTATTTCCTAGGGCACAAGGGTTTTGTAAAAATGTTGTAGCCCACTTAGTATAGCAGCCATTTGATGCTACTTAATGCTGAGGGTCCTGAGCACCCAATTGAGGAATTAAGCATTTTAAGCAGAAACCTCGATTAAGCATTTTAAGCATTAACCTTGATTTCTCATGAGTGAAAGATCACAACCTCGCATTAGACAAATCCAAGTTTCAGATTTAAAGCATGAACCAAGAAGGCAGGTGTTCGAAGCAAGTTGAAAGACAAGCCATAGACACATTTCACCCTATTAGGCCTCTTCTTTAGCACCCAAGAACTTGACATTGTAATTTACACATATGAGACTACTACCTCTTTCTTCTTCCTTGCAACCCGATTTCCAGAAGACATAGTAGATATGCTTAAAATCAAAGTCTGCCCAAAGAGCCTTTGGCTCCAAAAGAAAGAGCTACCAACTTTCATGAACTCATCTAATGTACCATTCTAGCAAAAGGAATTCAAAGTAATCTGAGTGTGTAGTTTTTCTTGAGGTCATCTCAGTGTTAGTTGAGTAGGTAAGGGCTAGTGGGCTGTTGGTAGGCGAGTAATAAACACAGCAACTGAGTGAACCACTGTGGTTACTGGAAGCCAATGCAAAAGGTCGGTGGCACACAGTAGGGGACCATGGCATCTCACAGACTGCCCAACAACTTCAGGAACTCTAACACAAAGATCAACCCTAACAATGCTATAAGCTGGAAACCCATGGAATCAAATGCAGTTTTCACAGATTTCAACTCAGCACTGCTACCAATTAACAAAGAAAGCATCCACACACTTCTTCACTAAACATCACACCAATTGTAACCGACTGTCAACCCAGATGGTTGAAATCTGCACATAAACTTCCCTTAATCACCAACAAAATTTCAACTGTTAATAAACCATACTTTTAAACCTGTGTCAAGTAAAAGTCCATGTTCTACAGTGTCCCTCCACTTCTTCAGTCACATTGCACTAGAACTCAAATCAAATCTTTTGCCAGAAACTACCTACACATGATATCACAGATAATAGAAACCAAATGGAGAGGGACCAGAGAAGATGACTTTCCTAGTTCTGCACCAACTGTAAAGAACAGGCTGGATATGAATTATCCTCATATGACTCCGAGATTTTTCATTCCATCATGACAAACTTACTTAAAGCCTGCTGATCTCCTCCACTGAGATAGATTCAGCAGCCTATAGCAAGGATGTCCAAATCAAGACAAACAATCCAAAGAAAACATCTGTCAATCATCCTCCAAGGCAAGCAACAATCAGAACTCGGCACTAATCATGTCAAGAATTCAAAAAGAATTTTTATCTCCAACCCTGCTCCTACATTCTCAAGGATGACAGAAATGAAAACCTGTAACAAGAAAGGCTGCTGCCTTCTCTAAGACAATGGAAGCAAAAATCTGTTACAAGAAGAAAAGCTGCTTGATCATGAGAACCAGAGACGTTTCATCTACTCCAAAGTGAATCCCAAAACCTATGAGATGAGGATCTGGAATTGCCTTTGACCAGAACTGTCATTACTTCTTTGAATTTCCGTACAGGGCATCAATCTCCATCTGCATAACACCATGCGTCATATTTATTAAATACGAACTAATATCTCCCTCCATGGTTCAGTCTCGTCAATCCAACATTGGTAGAAGACAGGGAAAGCGTCTGTAGAGAGTGCTTACCTTATAAAATTGAAGGAGCTGTGGTCTCTTCAGCTTAAATGTAGGGGTTACCAAATTGCGCTCTAGGTCAAATGGCAAAGAGTCTAAATATACTCCCCTGATGACCTCAAAGCCCTTCACCTGTGAAATTTACAAACAGTATGCATGTTTCAGGAAATCAAAGCTTGACATATGCCTCTGTATTCACACCCAGATCAAGATGCATCTTTAAGTAACTTCAAGATAGATGAAAACCTACTTATCAAAACCTGGTTTAAAATATTCTCTAATTTCTGTCTTTGAAAAACATAGTCAGCTCAGTAAAGTGCTCGCAAGCAATCATACAACTTGAGCTTGAAAGTAGTCAACCCTGTGTAAGTTCACTTGTGAAGAGATGGCCATAATTCTGCTTGAAGAGGAACTGACCTTCTTCATTTTACCAGTGGCACCAAGCTCTGACAGTATGAATTCTTTTGCCTTGGGATCCTTACATAGCTGGGAAAAGTCTCCTTCCACACCATTGGTTTGAGCCCATTTCTCAAGTGCAGGCTGGTTTGGAACAACAACTGCTACAAGTGTGGCCTCAAAACTGTTACCATATACCCAGATCTGCAATGATACAAAGATGGCATGTTGTCAGCCTCTACAAACAAATAGCCCTATGCAAATGCATTATTCTAACAGAGACATATTGCAGAGAAATACCTGGTCCACAGCTGAGCACTGCCCATAAATGCTTTCAAGATTCTCAACTGCAACATATTCTCCTTGAGAGAGCTTAAAAATATTTTTCTTTCGGTCTATGATTTTCATGGCTCCATCTGCTTGCCACTCCCCAACATCGCCTGCCATATTGCATGCAATTTCAGAACCAGAATTCCATAACTAGCCAGTGCCCCAAAGCTTCAAAAGTATGTACATGCAAACAGAGAAAGATGAAACCTGTCAACACAAAAGAAGGGCAACAAAGGATTTGATGAAATCTCAAGCCACAACTGCTGAGATTGCAAGCTCTAAGTGAGGGACTTGAACAGGCTTATCACTTTTTATTGTGCAGTCCAAAGACAGCAGCAAATGAATTCCAATCAGTCAGAGAAATATGCACAATCAAGTCATGTCATCTCACACAAATCTATGCAACTGAATGCACAGGTTCTGAGCATCCATGGCTTAAATGGTATTACAATGACACCTCTAAGAGTTTGATACAAAGAACATGCTGGTTAAAAAAGCAACTCAAGTTTGCAACTGGCAAATAGGCAAGCCACAGAATCTAAAGGCTCTGGAAACTTCAATGGCCTTGACTTCTCACCTGTATGAAACCAGCCATCAACAAGAACCTCATGAGTAAGGTCCTCTCGTTTGTAGTATCCTGCAAACAATGTGTTGCCTCTGATGCAGATCTCTCCTCGTGGTGGATTGGCAAGGGCATCATAGCCCAACTCAGGAACAGACTCCAAACGCACATCAATGTTGGGCAAGGGGGGGCCTACTGTCCCCTGCATGGAAATGCAATTTGGCACTTGAATGAAGCTTGCAGCACATGACTCCGTCAACCCTGCAAGAACAATGGCTTTGCCACATAAGAGATTTTGCTATTATGACTACTGCTATCATCCAGTGGATCTCTTTCTATAACAATTGTAACTACCACGTTCCTATACTTGACAAGGATCAATGGCATTTAGACTACATCAGGGAAGGAGCTGACTAAATGCAGCTCGACACCTTCATGCAGGGCTCACTTCAGTATTGACTTAAAGTGAATGGTTTGTACAGGCTTGCTTGGCTCCTTCTACAAAACTGTTTTGAGAGTTCTATTCATTGGCGGGATCATGCTCTATCCCTGCACATTGTGAAGAGAGAGGCACTGACACTGTATTAATAAGACTCTCCTTGTCATAGACCCACAGAGAGAACAAAAGATGCGAGAGACCATACCATAACCCTGCACAACAGGAGCACATGTGACAACCCGTAGAAAATCCTCAACGTGGACAGGTAGAGGTGCTGCCCCTGAGATCACAAGCCTAACATTCCCACCAAGGCTCATTTTGACCTACAAAACCACATACCCTGAAGCACTTTCATGAAAGAGCTCAGCTATTGCTTCAAAGGACACTGAGCTGTACATAATAGTCTGCTCAACAACCCCACAGTCAGCAAGATCCCTTAATAGCCATGAAATTTGCACTCAAACAAACTCCCTTACACATCCAACAAACAGCAGCAGGAAAGGCTAGGCCTGCACATATTTGGTATCACACAGCTTTGGCTCACCTTATTGAAAAGAAGTTTGTCAAAAAGTGGTGCAGCCTTGTCATGCTTGGCACCCTTCAAGAGAGACTTCATTTTCCTATTCTCCAAAACAAAGTAAGCACACCCAATTTTCAGCACCCATGTTTATTCAAAGAAGAAATCCACAAGAAGATCACTAAGGAGGTCAACATGATGATCCTATCAGCTTTGAAAACTGTGGTGCTTATTATCTCCCACTGCAAACAAGGTTCAGAATTAGACCATCATGGCTAGAATTTTTGTTGGATGGAATGAGAGCCAGCCCAGATACCAACACCCAATATTCCAAAGTACAGTTGTGATAGCACTGACCAAGCACTGTCAATCTCACCCAAGTTGGTGTGCCCTGATTGGCACCAACAGACCCAGGCTACTACAGAGCCATGTCTTTGAGGACCTTATGGCCACCAATTGCAAACACTGGATAGGTATTGCATTTGCATGTCCCACTCTCCTATAAAATCACAACTAAGCTGAGGATAGTCTTTCTGGGATACAAAGTTAAACAAGCATAGTCTTATGAGAGATTCTCAAGAAGTCATTACACTAAACTTTGTCTCTCCCTGTCCAAAGCAGAGAACTCACATGGAGAAGCCAAAATCAAACAACCACTTCCGAATAGCCCCTGTGGTGGCGACCCGTGAGGTAATTCCTGGACAACATTGTCCCCAACAACAACATGCATCAATATGACACTTTTGTTCATCTATGGTAATGCATTGAACTGGAGAAATTTGATGTCCATATGCAACTACTGCCACAGAAATTCAATTCTCCTAATCAAATTCCAGTACAACCTCAACAATTGAAGCAGACCTGAATAGATGCGGTCAAATACCCGAGGTACAGCAACAAACACTGTTGGCTTCAACTCTGCCAGATCTTCCATTATCTTCTTGACATCCTGCATTCAACAAAAGATGCTTGCCTTATGAACCTATTTCACCCATATACTTTCATAAGGAGGATCCCCAATGTTGACTTGCTGCTTTATCTGTCCTGATATTTTTTTGATAATATGCTGCAGATACAAGTTCACTTCATGTACACATAGCCAGACTGTGGATTTGTCCAAGACATTGAAGATCAAGATCACAACTACCTATGGTAGCACATTGAAAACATTTGGCATTCGGTCCCTAGCTGCATGTGGATCTGACTTGGAAAATTGCAAAAAAACCAGCATTTGGGTTCCATTTCACTTCGTTAATCAAGCATGACTCAAAGACATGCATGCCAATCTTACCCCTTGCCAGAACCCAATAGAACCACCAACAAAGACATAAAACTCCTCAGTAACACGATCAAATATGTGTGCCAGAGGCAAAAAGGAAAAGTAGACATCATTTTCATCCATCTGCACAATGCCACCATCAGATTATTATATTAGAAGATGTCACACAACCTACTCACTACTCTACTATGAACTTCTCAAGTGAAAAATTAGTTTGAGTATAAAGAATCAATTTCACTGTTAGAAACTGCAGTGCAACATACAAAAGAATGGCATCTCCTGAATTTTTTCTCAATCTCTGCATTACTCCTATCCGTACCCAGCCCCAGTTACATCTCTTGCAGAGTCACCTATGTATGTGTTGTATTTGAGCCACAGAGGATATAAAGAGGAAGCTCCAGAATGATATACTTAACGACTTCATTCCGAGCCTTGAGAAAGTGATCAAGACCATTTATGCAGGTCACCACATTTTCATGGGTGAGGAGCACTCCTTTTGGCTCTCCAGTGGTACCACTGGTGTACATAATTGTGGAGATGTCATGTCTAGATGGAGGTGTCAGATCCACTGAATTCTCCTTTCCCTGAATAATACAATGATCCCACAAATTAGTATTGTTTATTGTTTTTACCTATCGTTACACAATCACATGCCTCAACCAAAACTTTCACAGATCCAAAGAAAAACTTGCAGTATGTAGGTTGAGAAGTCCATGTTACAGAGCAATGCCAAGAACAACCCTGGAGACAGAGAGCCTCCTGAAGCTTTACCAAAAAATAGATTCAATTACCATCTTAAGACCTGAAAGGTGCAAAGATAATTTCTTGAAGCTGCACCATCACAAGGTGTAGATATCTAGACCAACAGATGAAAACATGATCCATTAGACATGCCAGTGACAACACACCAGTTGCAGAAACTCCTCCCAGGAGTACAATACAACACCAGCTGCCTCTGCTGCAGTTTTCTGCTCACTGGTGACACTTGTGAAGCTCACAATAGCTGCACCCAGGCACACACAGCCCAATAGTCAAAGTGGGCCTTAAATAGTCCTGAAGTTCACAATGAGCCCCTAATTGAGTGTACAGTAGCCTACCAACAAGGCACTCTGTATCTGGCTCCACCTTGAAGAAAGCACTCAAAATACAGGTAAAACCAGCAACTTATCAGGGTAAAAGACAAGGATCAATTCTCTCGCCTTCTGATCACCATTACAAAGAAAACATACTAGAACTTACTTTTAAGATGGTCTGTGCACTTGGGCAAGGAGGCAATCATCTGTCAAAATCAACAATCAGCATGCTTAGAAAAAGAAGATGAATCTGAAGTCTATGCACATTGGACTAGCATTTGACAAGTTGTACCAGTAGGCACAGAAAGTACTGTCAGGAGCTGTACATGCCATGGACTGATAGTGCTCATACTTTTGCAAATCACTGAACATGTACAAGCAATAGGTATGTCTTGATGATGCTAAGAGGTGGGCGGACAAATGGACACAACTCAAAGAAGTCACCCAAAAAGTCAAGCTGACTCACTTTTATGAACTGAAAAGACACCAAAAGACTACAAAGATGCAAAACATGTGAACTGACTAGTCAGCAAAAATAATTACAAAGAGGACAGGCAGAATGAAAGATGGGCAAAAAGAAACCCAAATGGCAGCAAACTGTTAATACCAGAGGGAGCTTTGTGCCTTGTGCAAAAGCTATGGAAACCTCAGCATGATTCACAATAAACTCCACTGCTTCAGCACCTTCAATACACGAACAACAAGAACATTCAGTTTAGACAGTGATCTCCAATTCCTGAAAGCTTGATTCAACTGAAACTATAAAAGAGCATGTTTTGAGGCTGCTCTTTTGCATCTGGCAATGGTAGACCAGCTGCGAAAGAAGAGGAATACAGTTGGTGTGGCTGTAATAAGATTGGGTTTTTGGTACGTAAGTCCGTGACCTTTCTGAAAGAAAGAAGAGAGAGAGAGTCATTTACCAAGAGTGTCATAGAGAGGAACACAGATAATGCTGTGGGCATTACATGCCTGCAACAACAATAAATTCTTAGCAAGGCTCATGGGAAATCAAACAGGTGATAGTTTATCCCATTCTAGACCACATCCCATGTAATGATAAATAATGGTTTTTTTTTCATTCCATTTAAAGCACCAATTAACCAGAATAATCTATGGATTGAAAGTTGAACAAGTGCAGATTTTTCTAGCAGATAAACAGGTAAGTAGAGAAAAACATGTGGCATAATATATTCTTACCTCCATTGCAATGAACCATTCAGGGCAATTTGCTCCATATATCCCACACCGACCTTTCTGAGAACACGTTACAAGCCCCACAAGCCAATGCAAACCAGTTAGAGTGCAACAAAGTAGGTTGATTTTCTTGGTGATGGCTGTTGTAAACTTCTCTGGCGACCTCAGTCAACTGTTAAAGACTGACATGGGCAACACATGGCATCTGGACAAAATTATCTGAACTGCATCAACCTGGTACAGAAGTGAAATCATGGAAAGCACATTCTCTGTGTCAGCTCATTGCTCTAAGCAGTACATGGTAACAGTTTTCATCTATCTCAATGTCTACATTGACAAGATGATCAAACTCTTTTTTTCCAGACTCTTATGAAGTCTAACATCCAATGATGTTGTCCTATCCTTTGATATTCCCAATGATTGTATTCCAGCACATGAGTTTGGGAACTCACAGGTTCTACACCAATATGGCGCATTGCTGAGCCAATCAGGATCACTGTCTCATACGTCTGCTGGTATGTCTGCCAGATATATTTCCCTGCCTGCAATTTCACAGAAACTAGTTCAAGACGTGAAAGGAAAGAGACTGGAAGGGGCTCAACAGCACATCCAGATCCATTGAAAGGGCTCTCAGATTGCTAAACAAGTGGAATTTAACCCTTTCTCATTTCATCAATGAAAAGTTCAATCTTCAGACAGCAAAATCTCTCAGCTTTCTCAATGACACAAGAAAACTCAAAAACTTAAGTACAGCCCAAGCAAACAAAAAGAACCCACTTGCTAAAACAATTGTCAAAAGAGTTCATCTCACCACTGGTGCCCTGCACAGAAAGAAAGATGGTGAGACCTGACAGTTCACTTCAGGAGCAAAGAAATCAAGATTGAGCACTCACAACTCCATTTGTCACCTCCCGGGCTCCAAGTAAATTGTTGTTTGGAACTCGCTTCACAGAAGCACTGCAGAGAGCAATGCCAGCAAAGGAAGGAGACAATCAGTAAATAGTCTAGAAGCAGAATACAATCAAAGCAGATTAACAGAGACATTCACAGAGCTGCTGCTCGCTCTTCTTCCAAAAGCTACAGAATCCTATTCCCAACACTCAGTCGCGTGTACGAAACAGACTGCAGAGCATACATTCAGAGCTGCTCCTGTGCTTATGAGAACCAAATAGAGGCCTTAGATCCAGAACATAGCAGCTCGTCCACAGTACACCATGCAAGTGCTCCATTTTGATTCATTCAAGAGTCATTTGCTAGACATCAAGCTTTCCTTATAATCGTCTGAGTGCGAAAAGCTTTGCTTCTTGATTCGGAAGCGATCTCCATACTTCTGCGACGACGCAGACACATACAGCGACTGTACTAATTTCAGACGGATTCTTCCCGTCACCTTACGACGTACAGAAGAACCGGAACGAGAACGAAGAGAGAGAGAAAGAGAAAGAGTAGTACGGGACGAAAATGCTTACGTGAAGATCTCCCACGCTGTTTGCATATTGTCTGGAACCGGCGGGAAGCCATCCTTGGCGATAATGCTCCTGTAAACCGGCCCCAGTGATGGCTCTTCACCCCTTCCCTTGACCGCGTCTTCTATTTTCACAATAAAGCGCTCGGCATTTGCCATCTCGTCTCCGAATTTCCCGCCGCGTCCTTCTCTCTTCTTATCTTCTTCTCCAAGAGAGCCTGAACCAGCCAGAAGACTACGTTATCTCTCGCAAAATCCTCTTTCGCACGCACGTAACCAAAAAACAAAAACAGATCCATGCAGTACAAGTCGCATCCACTCTCCGTTCACCAATGCCCCACTCCGCTGATGCACACAAGATCTCTCTCTCACAAGATCTCAAGATCTCAAGATCTCTCTCTCTCTCTCTCTCTCTCTCTCTCTCTCTCTCTCTCGGTGCACAATCTGTAACCAAAATAAGCGAAAAGCGAGAGCAAGGGAAGAAGAAAGGCGGCAAAACAAAATTCAAATGAGGAGAAGAAAATAAATCTTGGCCAAGAAACGAGACAAAGAAAAGAAGGAATTATTTTCCACTTACCGCGATTGTGGACGGACGACGAGAATTGCTGAAGTCGCTGCTTCTTCCGATGAAGTGTAACTCCCCGAATTGCTTCCGGCTCCTGGAAACAAAGACGATCCGAGCTATAGAAAGGAGATAGAAGCAACAGAAGACGCACAATGCAGAACAGCGCACGGCGGCGAGCTGAAAAGACGACGAGGAAAACGGCGGCGAGAAAAGCGAGAAACAAGACTTGTGCGAGAGAGAGACGAGACGGGGGGTGGTGTTGGTTCGTGTGCATGAGGCGAATTACGAACGTAGCGAGGGCGCCAAGCCAATGCGTGTTGTTTCATCCTCAGGTTCCGCCTAACAATATCCGGCGAAACTTCTTTTTCTTTTTCCTTTCTTTTATTGGCCTGTTTGCTCGGTCTTGGAAAGACTCATCCACTCTTTTCTTTCGACAGAAAAATGTGAGAAATTGTTGGGAATTTTATTTTTCCCCAAAGTGTAAATTCAACTTTTTTCTAATCATCATTGGAAAAATTGGCCAATCTGTTTTAGGCAAGATCACAAAATTGAAACAAGAGTTTGAACAAGCAGGGTTTTTCTTTCAATTTTGTGATGTCAAAAACTTGGCAAAATTAGTCAAATTTACACCCCAAAAAAAAAATTTTAAATCCCATTTTTTTCTCCCCCAAGAAAAAAAACAACAACAACAAAATGTGTAAAAGTAATTACTAATTACACTGGACTCATATTTCAATGATGAAGAGTTTGATTTGTTTACCACATTTTGAGGAATGGCCACCAGGTGTCTGATCTGAACTGTGAGTTCACTTTGTGGGAATTTCACAGAGCATTTCCTATTTTGAACTTGGCCCGTAAGTCGAGTCCAGAGTTGGGTTCATCCTTCTTGTTGGGCCCTACCTCCACAGGGGCAGGGACTATTGCATTCGATCCAACTTTTGGAAGTTTTACCTTATTGGAACTGGTTTCACAGTAGGTGAACTCCTTTCTTTGGTGAAAGTATTTAGACTGTTTAAAATTGGAACAGATGTTTTTTGGTGTTGAGAGTGTGGACACAGTAAGTAGATGTACAACATCTTATTTATTGGCAGGGCCATCGTGTTTGTGTTTGTGACACCCTTTTTTTTTTTTTTTAAACATGGACAGCAACAATTCATGCCACGATTCTGGAGTAGCCACAAACCTCAGATTGTATTGTTTACGATTGTAGCTATTGTTACACCTAAGTAGTATTTGTTCAAATAGATACCTATCAACTCCCTCATTTCCAGGGAAACACTGGACTCGAGACTTGGGACATCAAGCCCCACCACAACTTCCATCATTTTTTCTCAACTCGCTTCCCCCAACATCACCGACCTCCTCATATGACTTTGTCATTTTTGCCAACTCCCATCCAGGGGTTCTGGACGTTGACAACCCAAAACTTTGTCCAATCTTTCCAAATTTGCCTCCAGGCCTGCTGGACATCATGGAGGACTCATTCAAGTGGAGGATTCATTCCAGGGGGCGCTTGAGGTTCCTCAACCCATTCCGACTTCCTTCGTATTGTTTTCATCAAAAGTCTATTATTTTTCACTGCAGAGAACTCCAAGGTTTTTTCTTTCTGTTTGAAAACATTCCCTAGTCAGTTGAAGTCCCTTCCACAGATGTCAAATGCAGACCTCCCACCATTTGAACAAAATGCACACCCAAACATGCAAGAACCCTGTCTGTAACTACCAATTGTTAAGTTCACTCAAGATACCTAAGAAAACAAGGGATGTGTCACCCTGCGGCCTTCGCCATTTACATTAAAAATTATCTTAAGGCAAAAGAATTATGGAAACTCAAATATTTCACCATGGAAAAATATAATCTTCAAAAAATCCTCTCAAAGAAACCACAATCCTTCAAGATACTATAACTCTATAACTAAGCTCAAATTTCAACACAGGCCAAAATATCATATTTCAAAAATCATCATATAAAAATAGACAAATTACGCAAGAGGCAAAATCCCTTAAGCTATTATCTACCTATATAATATCCTTGGTTTTGTCCGCTTGCAGTAGTGTTCGGTTGTCCTTTCCATCCATCCATCCCGTCATCCGTCGTCATTCGTCCCATCATCCGTCCCCTCATCTATCCCGATGACGGCCACCAGTGCTAGCCTTTCCATGGCGCTTAACACTGCCGCTACATCTACGGCCACTGGTGCTAGCCTTTCCCTGGCACTTAACCCGTCGTCGCATCCATCCTTGGCCGTTATTCTTTGGCCATGCCCGCTAAGTGGACTCGCTAAGGTTATCGCTTGCCTCCAAAGAGACAAATAGTTGGGGCTACTATGTCCACATTCAAAACGTGTGGTTATGCCCTATTGCTTTACCTGCTCTTGCGCCTCTTCTTCTTCTTCTTCTTCTTCTTTTGATGGCCCTGACTTGCAACGTCGAAGCTGAAGGTGGCTTTTGCATTTCCTACCGGTTGTTCAGCAACATCTCCCATCCTTCTTCTTCTGTTGGTGCACCAGGGTCAGATTGTGCGACCGCCTTGCAAGCTGACGAAGAAGCAAACCACGACCACTACTCACCATTGTCTGATGTCTGCGCTCGCATACTACATCGATCTAGTTAGCACCACACTGCTAAAAACGCCTTGGCCAATGAACTTTGCAGTGGGATTCTATTGTTGGTGAAAACTAGAGCAACAAGAAGAAAATCTTCAAAGCATTTTCCACTTTCTCTTCTTCTTCTTCTTCTTCTTCTTCTTCTTCTTCTCTCGATGCTACGTTTTCCTCACCAGCAAGGATGTAAGGAAAAACGAGTTCCACTGGCGCAAGTAAGGCGGCTTCCTTTTTGTCTTTTCTCCTTAGTTGATGTTGATGGAATAACAACCAGTAGTTTGTTTGTTGTTGTCCAGGAAAAATTTCAAAGCATTACTGCTACTACAACATCATAATAACATGTTGTCATCAATTATTCATGCTCTATTTTGACTTATTGGTTTTTCTTTTTTTTTCCTCTTGCGAAATTGGTTTTCAGAACCAGATACAATTGGTGGGAACCAACTATGGTGGCATGGTGGCATTTCGGATGGCAGAAATGTATC